>Ga0073928_10003505_pt1 | contig 24685 bp, 17 predicted proteins | sample PaiPotPPA55metaG_FD_76969 | JGI IMG/M metagenome (GOLD analysis project Ga0073928, IMG submission 76969) | Iron sulfur acid spring bacterial and archeal communities from Banff, Canada, to study Microbial Dark Matter (Phase II) - Paint Pots PPA... ...
CGGAAGCCAAGAGAGAGGCCCAATCTACGTGAGTCTTCATAGCCACTCTCCGAATAGTTGCGACAAACCGTCTTTCAGGGATTGAAAGTGTGCCTTTTCGAGCGCTTCGTATCTGTCGTTTGGGAAAAATCCTTTTAGCTCCACCCGACAAAGGCCGTCCGTAACACTTGCAATGCGCTCGGCAATTTGTTCTTGATCGATATTTCCTAAATGAGGTCTGCCAGATGATCGCGTAGATGACCGTTGAGTGCGGTGCCTCGATCGCGGAGAAATCGGATGTCGTATGCGTCTCTGGCTTTTACAACCCCTCTGAGCAAGAACGCTTCCGCCTTTTAGAGCAGGAGGTGGTCCCTCGATACAAATTTGACATTCGCCGTGTCGGTTGTTCCCAGCCCCTCCATCATTTGCTCGTTGATTCCGGATTCAATCACGGATCCCATGCGATTTAGGTCGACCGTAAATAAGACTCCGCCTTCCGGAGAGGACACGCCAATTTTGAGAAAGTCCTGATCGGACCGAAGCACGTTCACTCCCAAAGGATGTTGTTCGAGCAGTTTCGCCAGGGGTTCTAATCCTCGGCGTAGGACGTCAGCCACTTGATCGGCAGGAGGCAGATTCCCGCGGAGATGCAAATCCAAGTCGGCCGAATGCCGTACGCTGTCTTGGAACAGCACTAGGTTCGCTCCTCCGTAGAGAATGAAGGATTCTGGCCACTGCCGGAACACAACAGTGGCAGCCTCCCTTATTAGAGCAATGACCAGGGCTTGCCCTTCAGAGAAGCTCTTTCCGCGCAACGTCTCCAGTTGTTCGGCTAAATTCACTATCTTTGTTAACCACCGGCCGTATTATACATAGTTTTTCCTGCAACATACATTTATGTATGTAAACAGGATCATAACTCAATTGTGCGCCATTCTACATACATATTTGTCCTACGTTCACGTTTGCTTTGGCTTTGAGGTATGCGTTGCAGCATTGCGGTAAACGGACGACGCGAACCCGTGGAAACAATTCCGCCCGATCCCATCCGTCGAGAGCGCTCCCGCCGCACCTGCCACCGGCCAGCCGAAAAAAGACCGCTGACACACGCGCGCGCCACCAACGCGTATGTTCCCGAATTGTATTGTGCTACTGAATGAGAGGGCCTGCCGATCGCGTACCTGTGGTACGACGCGCAACCGGCACGGTGGTAGTTCCGGTGTCGCGTCTTCTCCAGCGCGAAAGGATAGGCTCCCAAGTCTGCTCTACCGTGCATGGCCGGCTGACTGGTTCGAGACGAACCAATCCGAATGACGGCGACGAAGATTTCAGGAGGCGGCGAGCTTTCGGGCTCTCTGTAAGGCGCAGGTGTTCCATAAGGGCCTGACGCAGCCACGTGCGTTCGGGCTCTTCGATTTCCACGCGGCGAACAAATTCGGAATTGTAGTCGGATGCGGCGAGCGATTTATCAAGCGCGTACACCAGGCCGCCCGTCATCCCCGAACCCAAGTTGATTCCGGCGCGACCGAGTAGAATTACGATTCCGGCGGTCATGTACTCGCATCCGTGCTGACCTACACCTTCCACGACCGCGAGAGCGCCGCTGTTCCGGACGGAGAAGCGCTCACCGGCACGTCCGGCGATATAGAGTTCGCCGCTGGTTGCGCCGTAGAGAACGGTGTTACCAGCGAGGACGTCGCCGCGTTGCGAGGCATCGGGACCAGCGGTAATCGCAATGGTGCCGCCGCTTAAACTTTTGCCGACGTAATCGTTAGCTTCACCGGTGAGCCGGAAGCTGAGGCCACGAATCAAGAACGCTCCAAAGCTTTGTCCGGCAGCGCCGTGAAATTCGAACTGGATTGTGTCGCCTCGCAGGCCCAGGTATCCTGTGCGACGAAGGATTTGGCCGCTTAGGTGCGCTCCGACGCTTCGATCCGAGTTGGCTATGAAAAACTTGAGCGTCTTGCCGGATTTTGCATCGCCGTCCTCGAGGGCGCGAGAGAGTTCGCGATGAATTCCCTCGTCGTCCACGAGCATACATTTAGATTGCCTCCTGGAGCTGGGTACGGGAGCCAGAAGCTCTGCGACAGTTTCTCTAGCCTGTTTAGTGCGCGGTTTCAGCATCTGCGCTTCGCCAATGATTTCATCGAGCGAATGAACGCCGAGCCGGCTGAGGCATTCTCGAACCTCGGCGGAAACACTCAGGAAATAGCCCACGGCCATTTCCGGCTTTCCAGTAAAGCGGGCGCGATATTTTTCGTCCTGCGTGGCGATGCCAGCCGGGCAAGTATTCAGGTGGCATTGTCGCGCCATCACGCAGCCAATCGAAAGGAGCGCGGCGGTGCCGAACCCAAACTCGTCAGCGCCGAGAAGAGCGGCGATAATCACGTCGCGTCCGAATTTTAGACCTCCGTCCGCGCGCAAGCGCACGCGGGAGCGAAATCCCGTGAGCACGAGTGCTCTATGTGCTTCTCGCAATCCGAGTTCCCAGGGCAAGCCTGTGTTTTTGATAGAGGTGAGCGGGGAGGCGCCCGTTCCCCCGTCGAAACCCGAGATGGTGATCACGTCCGCGCCAGCTTTGGCGACACCGGCGGCAATGATTCCCACGCCAGCGCCGGAAACAAGTTTCACACCGATGCGAGCGCTCGGATTGACGGCGCGCAAATCGTAAATGAGCTGCGCCAGGTCTTCGATGCTGTATATGTCATGGTGCGGCGGCGGAGAAATCAAAGACATGCCGGGCACCGCGTGGCGTATGCGCGCGATGAATGGAGTGACTTTCGCCGCAGGAAGCTGGCCACCCTCACCGGGTTTCGAACCTTGTGCCATTTTGATTTCGAGCTCTTCGGCGCGGACAAGATATTCCGCGGTAACACCAAAGCGCGCAGAGGCTACTTGCTTTACCCGATTGCGCGCTTCGGGCTCGAAACGATAAACATCGCTGTCTTCGCCGCCTTCGCCGGTATTGCTGCGTCCGCCCAAGCGATTCATTGCGATCGCAAGTGTTCTGACAGCTTCGGGGCCGAGGGCGCCGAGCGACATCGCCTGCGTGCTGAAGCGGGAAAGAATCGTGGTCTCTGGTTCAACTTCATCCAATGAAATCGATGATTTGTCCGGACAGATCGCCATCAAGTCGCGTATGCTAACCGGCTCGCGCGTTTCGGCGAGTTCGGCGAATGCGCGATAGCCTTCCGGCGTGGGTGACTGAATGTATTTGTGCATGCGACGTACCAGATCTGGCGAACTGGCGTGTTGCTCGCCTGTCTGACGAAAACGATAAAGGCCCTCGTCACGCATTTCAGGAGAGTCGGCCTTGAACGCTGCGATATGACGGTCGAGGCTGTCACGCAAGATGTGGGCTAGATTCTTGCCACCGAAGACTGCGTTAGCGTCTTCGAAAAATGCTTCGACAATGTCTTTTCCCAGACCTACTGTTTCGAACAGGTGGCTGTTTCGGTAGCTCGCGATCGTAGAGATGCCCATACGCGCGATCACTTTTCGAAGGCCCGCCTCCACTCCGTTGCGATAACGTGCAGCGCCGCCCGGCTTTAGTTGTTCGGACATTTCGAGCGCGAGATACGGGAACACAGCACTGGCGCCGACGGCAATGAGCATAGCCAAGTGATGCGTCTCGATGACTTGGCCGGTTTCGACGACCAGAACGATCTCGAAGCCGTCGGTTTCGGCCAGTACTTTCCAAACGGCAGCGGCGGCGAGCATCGAAGGGAGAGCGGCGCGTCCGGCGCTGGTTTTGCGGTCGCTCAGGATAACCAGCTTAGGCCGCGTGCGCTCAGATGCTGCGGCCCGAGCCTCGGTGCGAAGGCGATCTAACGCGGCGAGCGCGCCTTCGATACCCGCAGATGATTCAAACGTGAAATCGATCGTGCGCTCATAACCACCACTATGCGATCGAATTTTTTCGATTTGGCAGAAGTCGAGAAGAGGCGATTCGATGAAGAGCGTCTTGCCCAAATGCACGTCGAGAGACATGACGTGGGCTTCGCGCAGCGGATCGATCGGAGGATTCGTCACCTGAGCGAAACGCTGTTTGCAGAAATCCCATAACGGACGACGAGCGGAGGAAATGAAAGCCGGTGGTGCATCATCCCCCATGCTCCAAATCGCTTCTTTCCCCTCCATGCCGAGCGATTGAAACAACATGCGGTATTGATCTTCACTCCAGCCGAGCGCGGCGGCGATGCGCTTGGGATTTTTGGTGAATGGACCAGAAAATTCCGCCGAGGATTCCATCTTGCGCGCGGGACGCCAGTCCTCTCTTCCGTAGCCGACGGCGAGCATTTTGGCAACATCATTACCGCGCAAGACAAGACCCTCCACAGGGTCAACGACGATCATTTCTCCGGGCCCCAGGCGCATGCGTTCGTCAATGTGCTTGTCATCAAAGTCAGAAAGCCCGACTTCGGAGCCGGCGATGACCAATCCATCGGACGTGACGGTGTAACGAAGCGGGCGCAGACCATTGCGATCGAGCTTCGCGCCGACGTAGCGCCCGTCGCTGAAAATGAGAGCTGCGGGCCCGTCCCACGGTTCCTGCTCGCAAGCTTGCGTCTGCAGAAAAAGTTTTAGGGCGGGGCTGACATCGGGATCTGCGACCCACGCGGGTGGAACCATCCGAAGCATCGCAGCAGCGAGGCTGTATTCGCGATGCAGGTGAACTTCGAGCGCGTTGTCGAAACTGGCAGAATCGCTGACCCCCGATTCGAGAAGGTGGCACCATTCGGGCGCGTCCATTTCCCGCAGGATCCATTTTTCTCGCGTGTGCATCCAGCGGCGGTTTGCGCCGATAGTGTTGATTTCACCATTGTGCGCAAGGTAGCGGAACGGCTGTGCCAAAGACCATGTGGGCCGGGTGTTTGTGGAATAGCGCTGGTGAAAAACGGCGAAGGACGCCTGAAATCGCGGGTGGGCGATGTCTGAATAAAACTCGGCGAGTTGCCAAGGCGCAAGCAGTCCTTTGTAGACCACCGAGCGCGAGGAGAGCGAACAGAAATATATTCCGACGCCACCTTCGGCTTCGATTCGCTTGCGAAGAAAGAAAAGCTGGCGTTCAAAAGCGTCACCGCTTTTGTTGGATGCAAAAAAAACCTGTTCAATCGCGGGCAGGGTGGTAGCGGCAGAGGGTCCCAGGATCGAAGCGTCCAGAGGAACCCTTCGCCAGCCACAGCATCGGATACCACAAAGGGCGGATATCTTTTCGACTTCAGCGCGCGCTTCGTTTTCGCGACCCGACGGGAGAAACGCCATACCGAGGCCAAAATCCACCGGCAGATCGATGCGCTCTTCTCGAGCGCGGGCGCGGAAAAACTCTTTAGGAATGGGGAGTAGCAAACCGGCGCCGTCTCCGCTCGAACCGTCAGCATCCACACCGCCGCGATGAGTCAGGCGAATAAGCGCAGTCAGAGCGCGTTCGATGACGTCGCGCGACCCGAGGCTGCCCAATTGGGCGACGAAGCCCACACCGCAGGCGTCGTGATCCAAGTGGCCGACAAAGCGCATATTTCCCATGATCCATTACAAGCCCTTGCACGCCTGGAAGTACAATCGTGAAAATGGATGGGATGCATCACAATTTTGCCTATACCCGGCCGTTAACCCGAATGTTACGCTTTTGTGCCACGGAGCTATTCGTGTTGCGCTGGATTGATTTCTGATGGGGCTGGTCTTTTGAGATTCAAGTAAAACGGAACGGTTCAAATGTATAATCGCGGCATCCGACCGCTATGGACTTTGATCAACTTACAACTTTCCTCGAAGTTGCAAAATCTGCTAATTTCTCGCGCGCAGGCAAAAAACTTTTCCTATCACAGCCAGCCGTCAGCGCTCAGATTCGACAGCTAGAACTCGAATACGGCGCAAAGCTGTTTGACCGTTTCGGAAAAAAAGTGCGTCTGACCGGGGCTGGAGACGCGCTCCTGGAATACGCCGAAAAGCTTCTCTCTATGCGCAATGAATCTCTGCGAGCGGTGGCCGACCAGGCCAATAGCCCTCGTGGAACTTTATTGATCGGTGCGAACGAAGCGACGTGCTTATACGTTCTTCCCGAGGTGTTTGCGGAATATCACCGGCTCTATTCCGACGTGCAGATCAATATTTACCGTAATTTCAGCAACAAAGTGTTGGAGAAGGTGGAAGACGGAACCGTCGATGTGGGAATTGTTACACTGCCGATAAAATCGCCGAGCCTGAAGACCCACTCGATTTTTCGGGACCGATTAGTGCTAATGGTTAGTCCGCAAAGCCCTCTGGCCAAGAAGAAAGTGGTTCGCACCAGCGAAATTGTTGAACAGCCACTCATCTATCCCAAGACCGGGTTTACTCGACAAATGCTAGACAAACTTTTTCGTCCTTACCGCTCGCAGATCCACGTCACCATGGAATTGGCAAGCGTCGGGATGATCAAAGCTTTTGTCGCCGCCAATCTGGGAGTTTCGCTGATCAGTGAGACCTTCGCGCGTGAGGAAGCTCGAGCCGGCGAAGTAAAATTAATTCCTATTGCCGATGTCGATCTCTGGAGAGAACTAGGCCTAATCTACCGGCGCGATCGAACGCTGCCACGAGCGGCGGCGGCTTTCATATCCTTGATCTCGCGGCGGACCCATGTCTCCGGGCCGGACCCTCGATAAATGGCGCGCCCGGAGGGATTCGAACCCCCGACCCTCTGCTTAGAAGGCAGACGCTCTTTCCAACTGAGCTACGGGCGCTTCTATAACGCATTGTAGCATTGACGCAATATGTTCTATCGATTCTTCAGCTGCGCTGGGCATGTAGTGCCCAAATCTGCAAGCAGAACGAAATGCCAAAGACGTAAATTACCGACTTGAGGGATAGGAAGCCGGAGTGATGTTTGGCAGACCCGCAAGACTGCAGCCAATCCCATTAACGTTTTAAATACATACTCTCGATGCAAACACGCGGACATCATGGGCCAAGTGCTAGTCTTTTTCCCATGGCGCACGGGGCAAGACACCGACACCACGCAAACCATTTCGATCAGACTGACCTTCCTACGCACATGCTGGGGCTGGCCACATCGCGTGCTCCACTTCGGAACTGGTTCGTATTCGCCATTTTAACGGCCGCCCTTCTGGCTCTTGCACTGGTTGCAATTGGAAACTTCATATTTTGAAGGCGCTTCAGCGTCCAAAGGTCTTCTATATTTGGCTTGTCAGGTAGCACTTCCTATACAACTCGCTTCGCAGTCGAGGCTCCAGTATGCTTTTTTGACGGATGCGCTCGGGCGAATTATTGCCAACTGGAATCGGAACGGTCAGCGATTCGTACGTCACAATTCGAAATGCGGCTGCGAATTGGAAATGACTAAGGCACCGCTCTCAGACAACGCCCCAAACCCATGATTCACTTGCGGAATTGAAATGAAGAAGCCATATATCAAGCCTTCGGTCACAACTCGATCGGCTAAGGCGAAAGGTTTCTTACGCCTGAAGCTACTGGATTGGAGAATTTAAAATTATCATCGCTGAGAGGCTAAAGACTTTACGGGAACAGAAGAATATGTCCCAAGCTGATATTGAGAAAAGTTGGACAACCCGGCGTCGTTTTTCGGCACTTTTTCGATTTGCATGCCTGCCGAAACTTATCTGTAGAAGAGTTGAGCAAACGCCGTTTCCAAACTGGGCGATCTCGCGCATCAGGAGCCGTACGACGATTTGCTCGTTCAAGAGAGAGCTGTAGTCGTAATTTCTTTCGGCACTTTCTTTCGTTCGCGCACCGCGCCGAAACTCGTTGAATTTTAAGAATCCGAAAAATCAGAAGGGCTTGTTATGAAGGGCCGACACCTTACCTTCGAGTGCAGCCGTTATCTTTTTCATGATGGTGTCAAATTTGCGTTTGCATCCACGAAACACTTCTGAGCTTGAGCGTAAAATACAGGTGACGGCCGATCATCCCCTGCATCAAATAGTTTCTGGAATATGGTTTTCCCCCCGTCCCTTCAACCGCCGCAAGGCCTGCGGACAAACAGCCGCAATCTGAATCGGCTTTGACTTCTGGGAACAACGAGATCCCGCCGTTTAAAGCATGTTCGCCTCTCCATGAATTGCCTCGGCGAAGTGTTCCCAGGCGTGCCGGTAGCCGCTTAGAACCGACGCAAGCCGCGGTCAGGCACCAATATGGACCTTGGCACGGCATGAAGGAATTTCTAATATCATGAGCTATGAGTGGGCGCTCGAACGCCAAAACGACGCTACCTAGCGAGATTCTTTGGTGGTTGCGACAGCGCGAGGATGAGATGGCGGCGCTGCTCGGTGAGCTTGTTGCGATCCCTACCGAGAATCCGCCGGGGGCAAACTATCGCGGGTGCGTCGATCTTCTCGAGGGGGGTTTGCTCCGCGCTGGACTCCATTGTGAACGTTTGGCGGCAGGCGATTCGGGAGCTGATGCAGACAGCGCCGCTGGGTGTCTTCTGGCGTTTCACGGAAGCGGCGAGCGGGCGCTTTATTTTCACGGGCATTATGACGTGGTCCCGGCACAATGGCGGGAGCAATTTCGGCCTTCGCGGAAAGAGCACTTCCTGTTTGGACGCGGCAGCTGCGACATGAAGGGCGGAATCGTCGCGATGCTGTACGCGGTTCGCGCGCTGAAAGAAACTGGAGCGAAACTGAATGGAAGAATTGGTTTGGCGCTGGTTCCAAACGAAGAAACCGGCGGAGAAGGTGGCACCGCGTGGTTGGCGCGGGAAGGATTGCTGGGACGCGACGGCGTTGGCATGTTGACGGCGGAACCTACCAGCGGTGTGGTATGGAATGCGAATCGCGGCGCGATTTCTTTAAGCGTGCGGGTGTTGGGCAAGCCCGCGCACGTGAGCCTACAGCATCAGGGAGTAAACGCATTCGAACGCATGCAGGATGTGGTCGAAAAGATGCGCGGATTGAAACGAGAAGTGGAACTGCGCACAACGAAATTCAGTATTGGCTCGGAGCAGGAGCGCAATTCCATCTTGATGTTGGGCGGACAGAGCGGCGGCGGGACTAACTTCAATGCGGTGCCGGGAGAGTGCTGGTTCACAATAGACCGGCGGATCAATCCCGAAGAAGATTTTGCTGCGGAAAAAGGAAAGTTACTCGATGTGTTGGAGCGCTGCAAGCAGGAGGGCATTCGTCTCGAATGGGAGATTTTGCAGGAAGGTGACTCGGCTTCCTGCAACGAAGAAGGAGCGCTCGGCGCGGCATTGTCACATAGCGTTTTTGCCGTCACCGGGGAAGCAGCGCGCTTTGAGATGTGTCCCGGGCTACTAGAGACGCGTTTTTATGCCGCGCAGGGGATGCCTGCTTTCGCATATGGTCCGGGATTGCTTTCCGTGGCACATGGGCCGACTGAATATGTCGACTTGAGAAAAATCATCGACACGGCCGCCATCTATGCGCTAACAGCGATGGAAGTGTTTAAGGCCCAGCAAGGAATCTGATCTAGTGTTTTGGAGGGACGTAGCTCTCGGGGAGCTTTGCGCCCTCGCCGAAAAAGAACATCTCCATTTGCTCTTCCATCACTTTTTGGGAGTTGGGATCCAGCGGATTGAGGCGGAATTCGTTCATGAGCATTTTGGAGTGTTCAACCCACAGCTTCCAGGCTTCCTTTGAGACGTTGTCGTACACGCGCTTCCCGATTTCGCCTTTCCAGGGAACGCGGTCGAGGCCGGGCATCTCGCGGCCGAATTTAACGCACTTGACCATGTGCAATCCCTGGGTCGCGGGCTGCGCTGCTGCTCCCGTGCTGTCTGAACGCTTCTCGTCTGCCATGAAGTCCTCCGTGTGAATGTTCTATTATTTGAAGATACTTCAACCGTGCGAGAAATTCCAGTTAACGCGGCACGCTCCCTTCGCCTGCGGACTAGATGAAGGAGCAGCACATATCAATAATTATGATAGGCTCTTTGCGAAAGTTTTTGGCTGGATAAGAAGCAAGACTCGCGCCCGACTGCGAGCTTCGAAACCTCCGGGAGACTAATCATGAACGCGCAATTATCCGAGGCCGCAGAAAAGCTTCAGGCCGACGCTTATTATTGTGAGGTTCCATCGCAGCCGTGCGCCATCGTCATGTTTGGCGCTTCAGGCGATTTGGCCCAGCGAAAACTTTTGCCTGCCTTGTACGACCTGGCTTTTCACGCTTGTCTCGCGCCGAGATTTCGCCTGGTAGGTTTCGCGCGAACCAAAATGGACGACGCGGAATTCCGCCGTAAGTCAGATGAATCGTTATCGAAAGTTAAGGCCCCCGGCGCAGGCGATAAGAAGTGGACTGATTTTCTAGAACATCTCCATTACTTCGGCGGAGATTATAACGATCCGCAAGCGTTCCAGCGTTTGGCGAAACGATTGGATGAACTGGATAGCGAAGGCCAACTCGGCGGCAACCGGCTTTTTTATTTGGCTACGCCCCCGGAAATTTATCTGGAGATTATCGAGCAACTGGGAAAAGCCGGCCTGAATCGGCCGAAATCCGCTCAATCGTGGACGCGCATCATCATCGAGAAACCCTTTGGGCGCGATCAAGCTTCGGCGCGCGCCCTGAATGAAAAAGTTTTGAGTGTATTCGACGAATCGCAGGTTTACCGTATCGATCATTACCTGGGAAAAGAAACAGTTCAGAATTTACTGGTTTTCCGATTCGGGAATGGGATTTTCGAGCCACTGTGGAACCGCAACTACATCGACCACGTACAAATTACTGCGGCTGAAGCGTTGGGTGTGGAACGGCGCGCTGCTTTTTACGAAAATACCGGCGCGCTGCGTGACATGATCCAAAGCCACGTGCTGCAGCTCACCTCCCTGGTGGCCATGGAATCGCCTGCGAACTTTGACGCAACATCGGTGCGAAACGAAAAGATCAAGGTGTTGCAATCGATCAGGGCGTTCACTCCCGATAGTATTTGGAAGAATGTTGTGCGCGGACAGTACGGGCCCGGACAGGTGGATGGGCAGGCCGTTCCCGGCTATCGCCAGGAGCCGGGCGTGAAACCGGATTCCGCGGCAGAAACTTTCGTGGCGATGAAACTCCTGGTGGATAACTGGCGCTGGAGCGGCGTGCCATTTTATTTGCGCACAGGAAAGCGTCTGAAGAAAGCCATGACCGAGGTGGTAATTGAGTTCAAACCCGCGCCGCACAGAGTGTTTCACGGCGAAAAGCCAGAACTGAATTGCATCGTTCTGAATATTCAGCCGGATGAAGGAATTTCGCTTTCGTTTGGAGCCAAATCTCCCGGTGGCCAGATGCACATCAGTCCGGTAACTATGGATTTTCAATATCGCACTACATTCGGCGGCGTGCCGCGCGATGCTTACTCCACTCTGATCAATGATTGCATACGCGGCGACGCCACGCTTTTCGACCGCGCCGACAGCGTGGAGGCCGCTTGGGCGTTGGTGGATCCCATCTCCCAGGCTTGGGAGAGCGCTTCTCCGCCGCCTTTTCCAAACTATCCGTCGGGCAGTGAGGGACCGCGCGCGTCTGATGATTTGACGGGTTTAGATGGACGGCGATGGCGCCCGTTGTAAGCAGGCTTTTCGCTCGACATTTGAAATTGGTTGGCTCCGGGTTTTCGATATAGATTTTCTTTCTCGATTGGGCATGCGGAGGGTCTGATGATTCTCGCGGGCGACTTGGGAGGAACCAAGTCGAATATCGGACTGTTCGAGGTGCAACGCGACAAGCTCGTTCGCGTGGCCCAAAAACGGTACGCCAGCCAGGATCATTCCGAGTTGGAAGAGATCCTCACCGAATTTCTAAAAGAGACCAAGGGGAAAGTTACGAAGTCCGCGTTTGGAATCGCAGGGCCGGTGGTTAACAATCGGGTGCGCGCTACGAACCTTCCATGGATCGTGGATGGTGCCTCCTTGGCGAAACATCTAGGACTCACCTCTGTGCGCTTGTTGAACGACTTGGAAGCCACCGCACACGGCATTGAAGTTCTTGAGCCTAGCGACATTGAGACGATTCACGCCGGAGTGCCTGCCCCGCAAGCGAATCAAGTTGTAATCGCCGCCGGAACGGGCCTAGGCGAGGGTGTGTTGTTTTGGGATGGCAAACGTCATTTGCCGATGGCGACTGAGTCCGGCCATGCCGACTACGCGCCGAATACAGCGCAGCAAGCCGATTTGTGGAAATTTATCAGGCAGCGCGAAGAATTTGTAAGCGCTGAATGTATTTTGGCGGGGGGTGGATTCTTGCGGGTGCACGAATTTCTGGACCCCGCCGTGCGCCATGCTTCCTTTGACGGTCCTGGTGCAGACCCCGCGCCCGACATTACTCGGCATGGGCTATCCGGCGAGTGTCCCGTGTGCGTGGCCACCTTGGATTTGTGGGTTGAGATTTATGGCTCGGAGGCGGGAAACCTGGCTTTACGCAATGTGGCGCGAGGTGGGATTTACATCGCTGGAGGAATTGCCGTCAAAGTTTTGCCAAAGTTGAAAAACGGCAGCTTCGTGGCTGCCGTGAAACACAAAGAAAAACTAGGAGATTTCCTTTCACAAATTCCGATTCATGTGATTCTGAACGAAGATTGTCCCTTGCTGGGCGCCGCCAAAGTTGCCTGGAAGAATCCGTAAAACGCGAACCGGAATCAGCCAGTGTCACAAATCCTTCGCGCTACCAAAAGAAATCAATCCGCATTTGGGCGCCTGGTGCCCTTTACAAAGCAGGATTCGCAGACCCGTGTGCCGTCTTTCAGGGTGAAATCGACGCGTCGCGTCGGATCGATATCCGCGCCGCATTTTCCGCAACGATCGTTGGATTGGCTCATAGGCGAACTCGCCGTCATCTATATCTTAGCAGTGTTATCGAGAAGGTCGAACAGCGTCCTTTCGCGCAGTGTCGGCAACTGAACGTTCAGCGGCGTTTGAATTGCTTTGTCGGCGCAAAGTTGGCGAAATTGTTCCACAGTTGCCGGGCCGAACCCTGAGTAATGGTTGTTCGCATACGCATACACCGTTACGCTGCGCCTTAAGATTTTGTGGCAGACGTCTACCCAATTTTGCAGCTGCGCAGTGCGATCCACAATCGTTTTGTTCCAAACTTTTGTAATTGTTTCGATCCCCGTGCGGTCTCCCAACCAGCGAATGTAAGTGAAGTCCGCTGTAATGGGGTCAACCTTCTCGAATAATTCTTCCGGGCCGGGCATCCTGGACCGATCCTGGAGCACTAGCGCAACATTGTGGTCGCGCAGCAAGTCTGCAAAGCGCGGCTTCAGCCACTGTTTATTTCGAATTTCGACCGCAAATTTGTATTCACCACGCGGAAGTTTTTTCAAGAACGCTTTGAGACGAGAAACAAACTGCAGGTCGCTCGAAAAAATATCGTTACTGAAAAACGGGAACTGAAAGACCATCGGCCCGAGCTTTTCGCCCAGAATTTTCATGGTGTCCACGAACTGTTGGAATTCAGCGTCGCAATCCAACAAGACCTTTTCGTGAGTGATGGTCTGCGGGATTTTTACAGAGAAAATAAATCCGGGCGGAGTTCTCAGCGCCCAGTTGCGTACGGCCTGAATCGTTGGAGCACCGTAAAACGTCGAGTCGACTTCGACAGTATCGAATCGCGTAGCGTAATAGGAGAGGTAATCCGCAGCCTTCATGCCCTCTGGATAGAATGTTCCCGGCCAGCCTGCCGCTGTGAATGCGGACGTGCCCAGACGAATTTGGCAAGGCTCCGGCATTATTGCCGCATTCTACCAAAAAGGCCGCACTTCATTTCAATTCCCCAGGGACACGAGCCAATACCGCCGCCTTGTACCTTGTGCAATACAGCACAGTCATAAGCTTCGGCTCAACGTAACATGTCTTCGTACCGGTTAAATCGACGTCATTCTCACCGGTCAAAGGCCACAATCTGATCATGGAGGTCAGCGATGCTAGGTAAAACAATTCTGTTCGCATGTATAGGACTCACCGCGGCAACACTTTGTGCGGCAAATAGTGCTAATAAGGAACAAGAACGCCTGGAGAATTCCGGGGTCGTAATGCAGGAAATCATGAACATCCCCGACAACATCCCTCAAGAAGTCTTGGAGAAGGCCGAGTGCGTTATCGTATTTCCATCCGTACTCAAGGCAGCATTCGTGGTCGGCGCAAGCTATGGCCGCGGCGCGATGGTTTGCCGCACTGGCGAACATTTCCGCGGACCGTGGGGCGCCCCAGCCATGTACGCGCTGGAAGGCGGCAGCGTAGGTTTCCAAATCGGGGGGCAAGCCACTGATCTCGTCCTGCTGGTTATGAACGAGAGAGGCGCGTCTTCGATCCTCGACAGTAAGGTCAAATTGGGCGGCGACGCTTCCGTAGCGGCGGGTCCTGTCGGACGTGACGCTGCAGCAAACACCGATGCCTACATGCGCGCCGAGGTTCTCAGCTACTCGCGCACGCGTGGCCTTTTTGCCGGTGTTTCTCTCGAAGGTTCCACACTGCGTCCTGATGACAATGCCACCGAAGACGTTTACGGCCGCAGACTGACGGCGCGGGAAATCGTGCTTGGCGGACACGTCGAGGTTCCTGAGTCTGGCCGCCACCTGGTAGCCGTTTTGCAGAAGGGTTCACCGCACAACGAATCAGCAAGCAGGTAGTAGTTGAACGTGTGAGGCTGGCGCGCTGTCGTACGGGAGTTCGCCCAAAGGATTCACAGGGCGAACTCTCGTTACTTCGACTATCTCTGCGGCATCATCAAAGAGGTGGCCATGGTCTTACTCGGCCCAGTTCTGGATGCTCAAATTCAAACTCGTTGGAGAACAGCTCATGATCAAGTTCAGCAAGACATCCTCGATTTTCGTTCTGGCAGCCGCATCCATCGCGCTGACCTTTGGCTTCGCAGGTTGCAACAAAAGCTCCACTCCGGACAACAGCGCGCAGAATCAACCGGCGGCTCAGTCGGCCGATCAAACCCAAACGGATCAGTCGCAAGACCCCGCGACCGCGAATCTGGCGCCCAGCCCGGCTCCCGCCAATTCCCCAGGGCCAGCGGATTCAAATCGCCCCAACTCCGCTCGCTCAGAAAACAATTCGTACAACGATCCCGTTAACAGTTACGACGACGCCGATGAGGACACTAGCTACGGGCAGCCCGTAGTCTATGCACCGGAACCGCCACCTCAGCTGCCGGAATATTCTCAGCCTGACATCCCCGGCGACGGCTATCTGTGGACGCCGGGATATTGGAGCTACGCGAACGGCGGATATTTCTGGGTCCCAGGCGCGTGGGCTCGGCCGCCTGAAGTGGGCTATCTCTGGACGCCGGGATACTGGGACTATCGCGGCGGACGCTACCGCTACAACAATGGCTACTGGGGCCGTCACATTGGCTACTACGGAGGCATCAACTACGGCTTCGGTTACGTCGGAGTCGGCTATCAGGGCGGCTACTGGCGCGGAGACCGGTTCAACTACAACCGGGCCGTCAACAATGTGACCATCACCAATATCGAGGTGTACAACCGCACCGTCACGACTACAGTCGTCAACAATGTCACCGTCAATAACAACACGCGTGTGAGCTACAACGGACCCGGAGGTGTTACTCGTCGCCCGTTGCCGGCGGAAGTCGCCGCAGTTCGTGAGCAACGTGTTCCGCCGATGAATACGCAGATCCAACAGCGGCAAGAGGCGGCGCAGAACCGTCAGCAATTTGCGTCAGTCAATCATGGAAAGCCCGCAGTTGTCGTTGCCGCTAAGCCGATTCCTGCCGGAACACCAATTGCCCCAGTGATTCCCGCTCGCCCTGCTCCAGCGCCGCGACCAGCCGCCACGAACACTCAGCCGAATCGCAATCAACCGGCACCAGCTGCTGCGCCTGCTCCAGCAAAGCCCGCCGAAAGGCCCGTAGCACAGCCTGCGCCGAAACCAGCCCAGCCCGCGCAGCCTCCATCGAAGTCTGCTGCACCGCCAGCCAGACCGGTTCAACCTGCACAGCCGCCGGCGAAGTCTACCACCCCGCCGGCCAGATCGGTTCAACCTGCACAGCCGCCAGCCAAATCTGCTGCTCCGCCGGCTAGATCGGCGCCGCCAGCCAAGTCTGCTCCGGCTCAACGTCCTGCTCAGCCGTCACAACCATCCGCGCATGAGCAACCAGCTAAACCGGCGCCCGCCCAACCCAAAGCGGCCCCAAAGCCTGAAGCCAAACCTGCGCCTCAGCCTGCCGCTAAAAAACCGGCGGAGCGTCCGGCTCCCAAAGCTGATCACCATGCTCCCGCGGCAGATAAAAAGGAGCCGCCAAAAGATAAGCCGAAGCCGGAGTAACAGCTTTTACTCGGGGGCCAAACTCTGAAGCGGATTCGGAGAGCTAGCGAAGCCGAAACTTCACGGTAATCGACGTTTGGACTGGCACGGGTTTGTCGTTGAGGTAGGCAGGCTCGTACTTCCAGGTGCGCAGCGAATCGAGCGCTGCTTGCTGTAACAGGGGCTGGCCGGAAACCACCTTCATATTTGTGAGCTTCCCTGTAATGTCGATCACCGCTTCGACGGTGACGTCACCTTCAACGCGCACTTGTTTCGCCGCAACTGGATAGTTCGGCGCGGATTTCAAGAGCAGATGTGCTTCTTTCATCCGGCCACCCGAAGGCAGCAAGGACGCAATTGCGCCCGAGCTTGCGCCGTTACTTGCGTAAGCCCCGGTTACGTTGGGCGGCGCGTCTCGGTCAACGGCCGCATTTGAGCGGTGTGTCACAAGCGGCGCTGCCAGAGGCTTTCTGCTCGCGATTTTCAGCACCAAGCTTGATCTTGCCGGCGGCTGAAAAGCGCGGACGTTGTCGGCATACTCCCGACTTCGAGCTCCCGGAAAGTCTGCCGCATTGGCGTTGAACGGCACGGCAGGTACTGCCGAATTGGAATCGCTCCCACGTTGCACATTTTCCACCGTGTTAGTGGTTGACGAAGGCGCGGGCGCTTCGCCCCTAGAATTTATCTCAGCCGTCGCTGAAGTTTGCCCGGCGCCGTGGCGCAAAAGAGAGATTCCGATCGCGCTCGTCACCAAGACGATCACCGCGGCTGCGCATGCGAGAATCATCCTAGGTCGGCTGCCTACTTGTTCGACCAACGGCTTCCGTACGTCGAGAATCTCGGAAGTTTCGCTTTCGGGTTCATCCCGCGGTTGTTCATGCGTCGATATCACCGCGAATTTGTTTGCCCTGGCAACGACAGGCGCCGAAATAGAATTCAGCTCGTCAACGCTCAGCTTCGTCGGTTCATATCGCAATTCGCTGGCGCGTTCCGTTTTCGCTGCTAGCTTCTCTGGAGATTTCGGGATCGCCTTGGTCTGAATCGACTCCACTTTGTTCCGCACACCGACCGGAATAGCAGTTGAACTATGTGCGGCGTTTGTGAGAACAGAGCTCGCCGGAGCCAGGTTCGCAAGAAGAAGGTCTGTCTGATTCCCCGCACTGCTGTTCCAGAAATCTTCCGCTGCGTTTTTCGGCGAAGTCGGCAGGGTTCCGGCCATCCGCTTCAACGTGCCCTGCGGGATGTACGCACCCCAAAAATCACTTCTGGAACGAAAGAACTCAATCTCGGCATAGCCTCTCACGTTGGGATAGTTCTTAGCTTTCACCACACGGCAAGGTATTACCTGAGCCGATTTGCGATTCGCAACCATCACCGTTTGACCCGGGGCAACCGCCGCCGACAATCGAATCACCGCGCCGTGCGGAAAAACGATCACCGTGGATGTTTCCTCTGCGAATACCTGATTCCGTCCGGGCCGCTCCAAATCGGATACAACGCACCGCGAGCCGCACACACCAATAGGAATCTCAACTATCCCGATGGGCACCTCATCGGCAGATGTTTGTTCGGTCTGCCATGCTGACGTTTCCGTTGCTTGATTGTGTGGCTGAACGCTGATTGATTGTGTTGCTGAATTTTGTGGGGATCGATCTAAGGCATTCACCAAATGTTTCGTCGGTGACGGCACAGCGGTTCCGCGCGGAAATTCTTCCCCCAAATGGCCCTCGAAAAAGTTCGATTGAGCAATCTTGTTCCCAATCGCACCGCGCACCCAATAGTACTTTCGTACTCAAATTGTTGCTGTGCTGGAAACAACCTGTGGCGCTCGAAATCGTCGAAAAATAAAAGATAGGAAGGCAAGCTTCCGGCGCGCCATGCGCGATTCGTACCGTGTCTGGTTCAGTGTATACTGCCAGAAGTTAGGGCCTGCTAACGCTATACCGACACGCTGATTGAGGTACCCAGTGAGATCCGAAGACCGCAAGAACGATGTAACCGCACTGCCGAGGACGAAACGTCTCCAGCGCGAGGCTATGGGCTGGCTGTGGGTAGTTTCAGCGTTCCTGTTGATTAATGGAACGGTCTGCCAGGCCCGCGTGATTCCATCGGGCTCGATGGAGAATACGCTGCTCATCGGAGATCATTTGATTATGAGCCGCATCGGTTACGATGCCGGCGTGCCTTTCACCACCTGGCATCAATCCCTTTGGCGTACCCCGCGTCGGCAGGAAATAGTGATATTCAAATCTCCACTTGCTAATCACTCAGAGGACATCGTAAAGCGCGTCATCGGCTTGCCGGGCGAGTCGGTGGACATTCGCGAAGGCTCCGTGTGGATCAACGGGAAAAAACTCGAGGAGAATTACGCAACCGGTCCCACGGAACGATACAACATGCGCACCCCATACGTCGTTCCGGACCATTGCTACTTTGTGATGGGCGATAACCGCGGAAATTCGTACGACAGTCGATTTGAGGGTTGCATACCTAGAGCGAATATTATTGGGGCGCCAGTGATGATTTACATGTCCCTGGAGGCGCCGTCCGACGCTTGGGAGCCGGGGAAAATACCGGAGCGGTTCATGGCTTACGCAAACGCGTTAGTCCACCCAAGCCAAGTGCGCTGGAAGAGACTTTTCCATATATTTTGATGCGCGTTTTCACGTCCAGCTCTTCTTCAATAGGTAATTTCAAACACCGTTAGTGACTTGCCCCGCACTCTTGCAGTATTGTTTGTTTGATCTTTTCAGAACGGAGATTCCATGAGCTCTGGAGCTTTCGGTTCCCGCGTCCTTGCTGTGCTCTTTTTAGCCTTCCTGTGCATAATGCCGGCATTAGCCGCCGGGCGCAGTGTGGACCTAACTGCCTCCGACGGAACCAAACTCAAAGCGAGCTACTTTTCGACTGATAAACCCGGACCCGGCGTCCTGTTGCTGCACCAATGCAACCGCCAACGCAAGGTTTGGGATGGCTTGGCCCAGCAGCTCGCAGCAGCGGGAATCAACGTGCTTACGCTCGATTACCGCGGCTTTGGCGAAAGCGAAGGAGATCGCTTCGATAAGCTACCGCCGCAACAGGCGGGACAGCTCATGGCGGATAAGTGGCCCGGCGATATCGACGCTGCTTTTCAGTATCTGATTTCGCAGCCCGGTGTTACGCGTGACATGATCGGGGTGGGCGGCGCGAGTTGCGGCGTAAACAATTCCATTCAGACGGCCCGTCGCCATCCCGAAGTAAAGTCTTTAGTCGTGCTATCCGGAAACACAGACATAAATGGCCGCCAATTCCTTCGTCACTCCGCAAACCTCCCTGTGTTTTTCGCAGTCGCCGACGACGATGAGTTTCCACCATCTATCGTGGCGATTGAGTGGCTTTACACCGTCACCTCAAATCCGGGGAAAAAATTTGTTCATTACGCTACTGGCGGCCACGGCGCGGATATGTTCGGCGTGCATCCGGAGTTGCCGAGCCTGATCGTGGATTGGTTCGTGGTTACGCTGATCAAGACCCCCGGGCAAGCTCCACCGTCGAAGGACGCCCCGGTGATGCCGCCGCAAATACAGTTTCTCGAGCAGATTGATCAGCCCGGCGGCACCGCCGAAGCCGCGAAAGCGCTCGAAAAAGCGCGCCAGCATGAGCCCAAGGCCACTTTGTTTCCAGAGGATGCTGTGAACTTTCTAGGTTATGAGCACATTCAGTCCGGGGATACCAAGGGTGCCGTTGAAATCATGAAGCTCAACGTCACGGCCTATCCAAACTCGCCCAATGCTTACGATAGCCTTTCCGATGCGTATCTTGCCGACGGCCAGAAGGATCTCGCACTCCAGAACGCCAAGAAAGCGTTGGAGCTTTTGTCCACCGACACTACCGACAACGAACAGCGCCGCAACGGAATCAAGGACAGCGCCGAACAGAAGCTGAAACAACTAAGTGACACGCCGCACTGATTAGAGGGCTCATTCGGATCGTTCCGTTGCCGCTGCCACCGCGGCTTGACGAATTCTAAACACGCACGGTTTCGGCTTTGTGGGGCACGGCTTCAGCTGGGCCAAATAAAATGCTTCTTCGCTTCACTTCCTCCTGCGCTGGTTCACCCGCGCAATCTTTTTGCGCTTGCTCTCACTTCTAAGCAACAAAGCGACATCACTATGGTTTCGCGAGCCAGACTTTCCCATCAAGCGTCCACCGGCTCCTACCCCTTGATTCCACAGCGCAATGTGCTAGTGTCAAATTGGGAGTTTTTTATGCCCCCGGTGAGAAAGCAACATGCGAGTGGCGCGATTAGAACGAGGACGGCGCAAAGCCGGAATAGCGCGACGCGAGGCATCTGTTTTTGCCTCTTCTAATGGCGAACTCCAATTATTAGAGCCATGCCTAACTTATAGAAAACAAAGCACCGACCCTTTTCCGATTGTCCGAATCGCGAACTTTCAACCATCGCGCAAAGCGGTTTTCGGGTGCGCTGAACTCGAAATTATAAAAACAGGAGATTTTTTCCGCGGATGACTCGTACATCGAAAAATTCCTTTTCCACACGCGGCCCGTTGCGCTCTGGCGACGAGTCTTTTGAAATTTATCGCTTGAACGTGCTGGAACGCGCGGCCGTTGGGAACGTTGGGCGCCTCCCTTTCTCGCTCAAGGTCCTGCTGGAAAATTTACTGCGCCACGAAGACCAGCGCTTCGTCTTCGCCGACGACATTCGCGCCTTGGCAGGTTGGGATCCCTCCGCTGCCGAAGGCGCCACGGAAAAAGAAATTTCATTCATGCCCGCGCGCGTCCTGCTGCAGGATTTCACCGGCGTCCCCGCCGTGGTGGACCTCGCGGCGATGCGCGAAGCCATGCGCGCTCTCGGCGGCGACCCGACGAAAATTAATCCGCTGCTTCCGGCCGAGCTTGTGATCGATCACTCGGTCCAAGTAGATAAATTCGGGGCCGCTGGAGCCTTCGCCTTCAACGCAGACCTGGAAATGCAACGCAACATCGAGCGCTACGCATTCTTGCGCTGGGGCCAAAAAGGTTTTCAGAATTTTAAAGTCGTTCCGCCGGACACCGGCATTTGCCACCAGGTGAATCTGGAATATCTCGCGCGCGTAGTATTCCGAGAAAAACAAAATGGTGCGTGGACTGCCTTCCCGGACACGCTAGTCGGCACTGACTCGCACACCACAATGGTGAACGGTCTGGGAGTCTTCGGCTGGGGTGTTGGCGGAATCGAAGCGGAAGCCGCCATGCTCGGCCAGCCGCTCTCCATGCTGATTCCCGCCGTCGTCGGTTTCAAATTGCATGGACGTTTGCCCGAAGGCGCCACCGCCACTGACCTCGTCCTCACCATCACCCAAATGCTGCGCAAAAAAGGCGTGGTGGGAAAATTTGTGGAATTTTACGGCACAGGCCTTTCCAGCCTCACGCTTCCCGATCGCGCAACCATCGCCAACATGGCCCCGGAATATGGCGCGACCATGGGCTTCTTCCCCGTGGATTCAGAAACGCTGGCTTACCTGCGATTTACCGCACGCGACGAAATCCAGGTCAAACTCGTCCAGGCCTACACCAAAGAACAAGGACTTTTCCGCACCGACGCTACTCCCGATCCGATTTTCTCAGATAAGTTGGAACTCGATCTTGCAACCGTGGTCCCCACCATGGCCGGCCCGAAGCGCCCGCAAGACAGTGTTCGCCTGACCGATGCGAAGGCTTCCTTCGAGAAATCGCTCGGAGCCGCTCCAAGATCGGTGAGCGTGCAAAACAACGGAGATCGTTTCGACTTGAAGGACGGTTCCGTTGTGATCGCCGCGATCACCAGCTGCACCAACACCTCCAATCCATCGCTGATGCTAGGCGCTGGCCTGCTCGCGAAAAAGGCGGTCGAGCGCGGATTGACCTCGAAGCCCTGGGTAAAAACCAGTTTCGCCCCCGGCTCGAAGGTGGTCACCGACTACATCGAAAAAGCCGGCTTATGGCCTTACCTGAATTCGTTGCATTTCAATCTCGTGGGCTATGGCTGCACTACATGTATCGGCAATAGCGGACCACTTTCCGAACCAATCAGCCATGCCATCAAGGGAAATAATCTTCTTGCCGTCGCCGTGCTCAGCGGCAATCGCAATTTCGAAGGACGCATCAATCCACTCTGCCGCGCGAATTACCTGGCGTCGCCGCCTCTGGTTGTCGCCTACGCACTGGCGGGACGTATGGACCTCGACATCGTGAACGAGCCGCTCGGCAACGACACGGCAGGCAAACCGGTTTACCTGCGCGATATTTGGCCCACCCCTGCGGAAGTCGAATCCACCATGCGCTCGTCGGTTACGAGCGAGATGTTCAGAAAAGAATATGCCGACGTGTTCACCGGTGACGAACACTGGAAAGCCCTGCCTATACCGGAAGGCGATCTCTACGCCTGGGATTCCAAGTCCACTTACATCCATCACCCGCCATTTTTCCACGACATGCCGCGGACTCCCGGCACGCTGAAAGATTTAACCGGCTTGCGCGCACTCGCCGTTCTGGGTGACAGCGTCACTACCGACCACATTTCGCCCGCCGGCTCGATTCCTGCCGACACGCCAGCCGGAAAATATCTGATCTCGCGCGGAGTGCAGCCAAAAGATTTCAATTCATACGGAGCGCGGCGCGGCAACCACGAAGTGATGATGCGCGGCACCTTCGCCAACATTCGCCTGCGCAATGCTCTCGCACTCGGAACCGAAGGCGGATGGACCATTCATCAGCCCAGCGGCGAAAAAATGTCCATCTATGATGCAGCCATAAAATATCGCGACGAAGGCGTCCCGCTCATCATCATCGCCGGCAAAGAATATGGTTCCGGCTCTTCGCGCGATTGGGCCGCCAAAGGCACTTTGCTGCTGGGCGTTCGCGCCGTGCTGGCGGAAAGCTTTGAACGCATCCATCGCAGCAACCTGGTGGGTATGGGTGTTCTCCCGCTCGAATTTTTACCCGATGAAAACCTGAAGGCGCTTGGCCTTACCGGCCTTGAGATATTTGAGGTCGATGGCCTCGCGCAAAATTTTGTGCCGCGCAAGAAAATGAAAATCCGCGCCCGTGCTGCCAACGGTACAGAAAAAATATTCACTGCGATCACTCGCGTAGATACGCCCTTCGAGCTTGCTTACTACCAGCACGGTGGAATCTTGCAGTATGTTCTTCGCCAAATGTTATAGTCCCGCAATCGCGGTTTTAATCCCAGCGGCAACTTCACGCGACCTGAACCGTGGTTCACTCCGTGAAGTTGCTCGCGATTGAAAATAAACGAGGTCTTCTTTGCAGAAGAAATTTCCTGTGCCTGAGAAGTTGTCGGCACGCAAGTGGAAGTGGGCCGCGCTAATACTGCTCCTAATCCTTGTCATCGGCTACGGCGTGCTCAGCCATTTCATGGGCGGCCCGCGCGACGTCTACGGATTTCTTCGTTACGCGCTGCCGCAATGGCATCGCGGCGAACTGCACGTCGGCGACCGCGCTCCGGATGTCCCGCTCATGAGCCTCGATGGTCAAACAAAGTTCCATCTCAGCGATCGCGTCGGCCAGCGGCCACTCGTTCTGGTTTTTGGCAGCTACACCTGACCGCCCTTCCGTCGCGAGGTAGGCTACCTCGTAAATCTCTACAATGACTACAAAGCTCGGGCGGATTTTCTGACCGTTTACATCCGCGAAGCACATCCGCAGGACGAATGGCAGATGAAAAGCAATGTGGACGAAAACATTTGCTATCCGCAGCCGCAAACTCTAGCGCAGCGCATTGCCATCGCCAACGATTTCGTCCAGCGCTTCCATTTCCCTCTGCCCCTCAGCGTGGACGACATGCACGAAACCGCCGACCTCGCCTACGGGGGCTGGCCCGAGCGCATTTACATCATCGATGAGGCGGGAAAAATCGTCTACCGCGGCGGGCTGGGACCGTTTAATTACCATCCCGAAGAAGCGCGCGCCTGGCTCGAAAAAAGATTTGCATCTCCTCCCGGCGAGGTCAGCGACCCGGTTGCGAAAAACTGAGCCCACACAGGACAGCGCGGGAGCATTGAATCGAAAGAGCTTGCGAAGGCCTGCGTCCACAGGAAGATAGCGTTAGGCCTGCACCCCAAAACATGCTATGCTCAGGCTGCGTTTGTTGCTCTTGTAACACCTTTAGATTCGATTGAAGGGGCTGCAAGCTCAAAACTTGCAGCCTCTTTTGCTTTACGGCTGGAGGCGGTCGAGAAGCACAAATAGCTTAAAAAGAAGGAAGTACATCAGTGAGAGAACAAGGAACAGTAAAGTGGTTCAATGCCAGCAAGGGTTTTGGATTCATCCAGCGCCAGTCCGGCGAGGACGTTTTCGTCGACTTTTCCGCGATTCAGGCGGAAGGGTACAAATCGCTGAACGAAGGCCAAGCGGTTGAGTTCGAAGTTACCCGTGGCCCCAAGGGCCTGCAGGCTGCGAACGTCACCAGCCTCTAGTCAAGAAGGGCGAACCGGCAA
>Ga0073928_10003506_pt1 | contig 24684 bp, 23 predicted proteins | sample PaiPotPPA55metaG_FD_76969 | JGI IMG/M metagenome (GOLD analysis project Ga0073928, IMG submission 76969) | Iron sulfur acid spring bacterial and archeal communities from Banff, Canada, to study Microbial Dark Matter (Phase II) - Paint Pots PPA... ...
AAGGCGATTTCGTGGCGGGGAAATACAAATACGCCTTCAACAAGGAATTGGCGACGCTCTACCCGCGCCACACCACTTACTCTTCGCTGTTCACCGGCAGCGGATCGAACAGCAACCTGATCGGGCAGTTCGGCACGTTCGCTCCGGCGAACGATCTCGGCGTTCTCTATATCGGGCAGCAGTGTTTCCGCGGCTGCGGCTTGAACGTCACCCTGGAAAACTACCTCCAGGCCAAGGTCGTGCAATTCGGCAAGAGCCAATATCTGTCGTCCGACGATTATTTTGGCATCGGCGCCATCGATCCCGTGAACAATACTTACAAAGACACCCTGACTGGTTTTGGCTGGAACGCGGGGTCGTCTTTGAAGCTGAACGGCTCGCTCGGCCCGTTGGTCATCAATTACTTCTCGTTGACGAATGCTTTCAACCTCACGAATTACGCGGCCATCTACAATCTCATGGGCGCAAATCTCATGCCGAATGTTCCCTTGTACCTCCCTTACACGAATTCGACTCTTTACACGAATTTCGATCATAACGATTTCGTCCGTTCTTATACGAACTTGCTCAACGGTCTCAACTTCTACACGTTCAATGAATTTTACGGCGCTTCTTATGGTTTTCCCATACCACCTCTGCTCGGGTCCAATGTCGTTTCGGACGGGATAACGACCATGACGCTTACCGGCAAAGTTCGCGGACAGTTCGTGCCGAAAACGTTCGGCTACAATCCCAGCGCGCCCTTCCCTTCTCTTTCTCTGCAATACCAATTTTGAAGCACCGTCGCGCAAACGCGATGACCAGGCACGAAGCGTTCTCGCCTACTCCCGTCTTCCGGATCTCGCGTCCACGGAGCGCCACCTCGGCTTGCGCTCCCGCGTTCTTTGCCGCCTTCATTCGCGGCTTGACATTTTATCGGCAATTCGAAGAGACTGGAGCGCCCGGGGTTTCGCCCGAAAGGGCGTTATTAGTGCGGGCGGGCGCAGCCGGTGAAAATCGGCTGCGCCTCTCCCCGGGGGTATTCAAGCTCGATCACTGGCTCCAAAATCTCTGCGGCCGTCGCGCCTCCGCGGTTAATTCCGCCCAGCCCTCTTTCGGATTTCGGCCTTCTTTCGGCCTTCGGCCCTCGGATTTCGGATTTCCCCACGCTCTACCGCGGCTCCGCTTCGGCCCCAGTTTTTTTGACCAACTTTGACCAACTTTGACCAAAAAAACATAGGGCAGGGGATCGCAGGCGCGCGACCCGCGCAACTGTTTTTCGCTGCCTGCATGACTTGGAAGCGTTGCCGTCCAACGATTTGACGTTGCGCGTCTTGCCGCGTTGCGCCATGGTACGCTCATGATTGCTGAAACCCGCATGCCCGAAGCGATGGGTCCCGCGATGGAAGGGCTCGTCGACACCGAGGCCTTTTATCGCGCCGCGCTGGAGAGCCTGTCCGAAGGCGTCATAATCATCGATACCGACCATCGGATCATTTACGCCAATCGGCTCATCACCGAACTCACCGGCTATTCGCCCGAAGAACTTCTGGGCCAATCGCCGTTGCTGCTGGTTTCGGATGAGCACCGCGCCAATTGCCCGGAAAAGATGCCGCGACGGGAGCCGCCGGCGACCTTCGAGTTCGAGATGAAGCGCAAGGATGGCCACCTAAACTGGATGTACGTCAAAGCCACTCCTTATCGCAATCATCGCAACGAAGTGGTCGGCAAGGTGGTCGCGCTGAGTTGTATTGCCCGGCAAAAAAATCTCGAAATGGAGAACGAACTGCTCCACGACGAGGTTCGCGTCAATTTCGGCAACATCATCGGGCAAAGTCCGGCGTTGCAAAAAGTGCTGGCCCAGATTGCGACCGTCGCGCCGACCGAGGCCAATGTGCTCATCCTTGGCGAGTCCGGCACCGGCAAGGAACTCGTGGCCCGCGCCATCCACGATTTGAGCGCGCGCAAGGACCGCGCACTGGTGCGCGTGAATTGCGCCTCCATTCCCAAGGAATTGTTCGAGAGCGAATTCTTCGGCCATGTCCGCGGCTCGTTCACCGGCGCGATCAAGGATCGCGCGGGCCGTTTCGAACTGGCTGACGGCGGAACGCTGTTTCTGGATGAGATTGGCGAAATCCCGCTCGACCTCCAGGGCAAACTGCTGCGCGTTCTTCAGGAAGGGCAATTCGAGCGCGTGGGCGACGAACACACGCGGTCGGTCAAAGTCCGTCTCATCGTGGCCACCAACCGCGACTTGCTGGCCGAGGCCAAAGCGGGCCGTTTCCGGCTGGACCTTTACTATCGGCTCAGTGTTTTCCCGATCGAATCGCCTCCGCTGCGCGAGCGCCTGGACGACGTCGGGGCGCTGACGGAACATTTCATCCGGCAATCCGCGCGTCGGCTCGGCGTGATGCGCCCGCGCCTGACAAAACTTCATGTGCAGGAATTGCAGAACTACGATTGGCCCGGAAACGTGCGCGAATTGCAGAACGTCGTCGAGCGGGCCGTGATCCTGGCGCGCGGCGGGATGCTGCACTTTGATCTGCCGCACCGCGCCGCCGGCAGCGCTCCGGGCGAGCCACCCGCCGCGGCGCCCTCGGGCGACGCCGAAGGCGAACTCTCCCTTGACGAACTTGACGTGCGCGAGCGCGAGATCGTGATCGCGGCCTTGCGCCGCACGAATTGGAAAATTTACGGCACGGACGGCGCTGCCGCGCTCTTGAAAATCAAACCCACGACGCTCGTTTCCAAAATGAAACGATTGAAGATAGAGAGAGGGGCGCGCCCGGCTTAAATCCGAAATCCGAAGGCCGAATACCGAAGGAAGGTCGGAATCCGAATTCCGAAAACTCAGGTAATGCTAATCGAAGTTGGTGTCTGGAGTTCTGGTCGGACGGCCGCCCGTACCAGCCAGTCTCAGCCGCCCTCAAGGGCCAACCGGCCGGAGTCCGTAGACATTGAGCAATTTGGAGAACGTGGCGACGTACACTTTTCCGTTGGCCACGGTGGGGGCGACGAATTTGGCGAAGCTGCCGGTGGCATCGCGCCCGCCCGTCTGGTCCGAGTTCCAGATTTCCCGCGAGACGTTTTGGGCGTCGTAGGCGCGCAAGATGCCGGGACAGACGCCGTGATTGCCGTCGCACTTGACCGGATGCGTCGCCCACAAAATGCCCGTGCCCGCGGCGCTGCCGTTGGCCGAGATCGAGAGCATGCCCCCGGGCATCCCGACCGGGTCGGGCAGCGGGCCGAGCGCGAATTCCGGCAGGAGAAATTTCCCAGTCCGCCCGTCGAACTTGTATTGGCGAAGGCGGTCCTGCTTGCACCATACGTAAGCATAGGAACCGTCCGCCGCATCCCACCAGACCGGGGCGCCATAGAGGCCGAAGGACGAGCCCGCCGAGCTCACCTGGAAACTCTGCACGATGTTGGTGTCCGTGTCCGATTCGCTGAGGCCGCCCATGTGATCGCGATCGACGAGAAACACCTTGCCCTCCTTGTTGCCGGAAAACGCGAGCGTCGTGCCCGGGATGAGCAGCGCGCCCGAATTGCCGAAATCATTGTCCGTGTTTTCGAGGTATTCCCAATTGCGCGGCGTAAACCAGCTCACGAGCCGGAGCGAATTGCCCGCGCGCGCGAGCTTCAGCAGGCTCTCGCCGCGATTGACCGGGTCGCGGCGGTTGGCGTCGGTGCCCACGGTGCCATTGCCCACCGCGATGTAGAGATTCCCCTCTTCGTCCGCCGCCGGCGCCTGGCCGCTCATCCAAATGCCGCCGTTGGCCCCATCGGGAGTCGTGTTGTAAACGGCGACTTGTCCGAGCGTGCGCGCGTCGTAACCCATGAGCCAGCCGTGATACGGTCCCCAGTCGCAATGGGAAGACCAGCCGATGTAAACCACGCCCCGCACCAATGCCAGCGCTGGCCGTTGGTTCCCTCGCTTGCCGTCGAACGTGAGAACGCCCTGTGCCGAGCCATGGCCGTGCCCGGGATAGGTCGCGGCGATGATGACCGGGCTGCCGGGACGTTCGGCTCCCGTGCGCGCGTCCAGCGCGTGAAGACGTTGGACGAAATTCGTCCCCTTTTCTTTCGTGCGCGCCACCACGTAGAGCGTGTGCGTCAGCGGATCGATGACGGGTGTCCCAATGATTCCGATGTTGCCGCTGAAATCCGAGTAATCGCCGCCGCAAGCGTCCGTCATGTCGGCGGCGGTCGGCGGCACCGCGCCCCCTTCGAGGAAACTCACCTGCCAATACGGAGCGCTGACCGCCGGATTTTCGGCATCGAAGGCATAGATCGAGTCATTGACCGTGGTGACGAAAACAAGCGTGCGCCGGCCCCTGGCGCCGAGGTCCACGTTGGGCACGATCAGCGGCTGCGTGTAGATTTGGTCGTCCACCGCGCGCGAAAACAGCAGGCCGAATTGGCTGGTGTTTACGTTGCGGGTGTTGAGGATACGTTCGTTCGAATTCGCCCCGCTGCGCGCCAAATCGTTGTGCTGCGTGAGCACGGCGACATCGGCGCGAACCGCGTGGCCAACGGCCATGAGTATCAGAGTGAAGAGCAACCGCTTCATGCGCGACTCGTCTATCAGTTCCCGACGCTCAAGTCAAACTGCCGAGCCGAAGCGCGGCCGCGCGGACACCAACGGTGTCATTCATACCAGCCCAGGGAAGAGCGAAGCGACGCCCTGGGGTCAGAGGCCAGAATAATCCCAGCGCTGAAGGCGCGAATCATTGTCCTTTGCGCCAGATACCGTGGCAAAGCAGTCCTATGAATACGCTATCATTTCGAACACAAAACCGCCGGCAGCCTCATGAGGCAGGCCGTTGGCCTGCAACACAACAATCATTGATGAACAACCCGGGGCGTCGCTCCGCTTTGCCCCGGGCTGATATGAACCAGGCCCTTGGCCTGGACGCTAGCGTGCCAAACGCGAAATCAATTCGTGCCCGTGCTTATTCACCCGACTTCCCGACGGAGATTCCGGTCTTTCGATGCTTGCCGAATCGCTCGGTTGATTTGTCGAAAACGAATCCCACCGCCAAAGAGCACAAACATCCGACGAGCACGGCGAAAACCCGATCCAACGAGCCCGACCACGCTCTCTTTTCGGTGGCGAAAATCACGATGACCACCGCCGCGTACGCCGGCCTCAGAGCGTCATCCAGGCGCGAGAAGTGGCAGATCAAACCGGTGAGCATGATCCCAACGGCCAGCGCCAGCAGCGTGTGTCCCAGAATCGTGCTCAATGCGGCTCCCGCGAATGCTCCGATAAGATTGGCGATAATCCGGGTGAGCGACGCTTTGATGGATGGGTGCAAGCTAGGCTGGGTCACGATGACGGCGGAAACCGCGGCCCAAATGGCCCCAGGCAAACCAAAGAAGTCGAACACGACCACGGCCATCACCGCGGAACAGGCGGCTTTGCAAGTGAAGAGGAATGCTTCCGAATGAGAGGTCGTTATTGGTTCCACGCCCAAGCCATTTCCACGAGCACCGGGAAAAGTCAAGGCTTCGCTTGGTTGCGGCCATTCATCGAAAAGTGAGCCTGACGAAACGGGGATAATAGAGCGATTGATCGCGGATGACATCGCCCAGTTCGGAGCTGTTCGAGGCATACGTGAGCACGAGGTCCGCCCCGGTAAGTTCGGGATGGGCCTTACCGGCGTAAATGAAAACGCGGGGCCGATTTTTCTCCGGCGGCGCGTAAACGACCCGCGGCGTGGACCAAGGCCCGGTGAGTTGCGGCCCTGTTCGCATCCCGAGGTCAGCGGCTCCGAATCCCAGAGTTTGGAATTCCAAATAACATTCGAACTTCGTCGAAAAATGGACCGTGAACTCCGTTTGCCCGTTGCCGAAAACGCTGCGAGCCGGCGACACAAGCCGGGTTTGGGGAACCCAGCCGCCGGAAGTTCCCAGCCCCCATTCGGGATCGTCGAACCCTGCTTGCGCAGCCAAAGGCAGAGCCCAACGGTTCACGTAAATGTCGTGCCGGCTCGGTTCGACGGAGCCGAAGGCGTACAGATATCCGCTTTGCTCGAACGCGCTTCCCGAACCGATCACCACGCCGAGCTTGTTCGAAGGAATGGCGAAGGTCTGGGTGTGCCATTCGGCGGGATCGGCGTCGGGATTGTCGATGAGGACCACCACCGATCCCGAAACCTTGAAGCCGAAGGCTCCCTGGCCCGCCGATTGGACGCGCATTAGAAAAATCAGCAGACGCCCGCCAGCGAAGGTTCCCCCTCCGGGCCAGTACCAGGCATCTTTGCCCTGCAACAGAATGCTTTTCGTTTCCGGAAAAAAAGACGCCGGCTTCGCGCTCACCGTGCGCCAGCAAAACCGGATCGACGCGGCGGAGGGGTCGCTGCCATTCTGAATGGCAACGCTGTTGTGAATGAACTGCGATCCTTGCCTGTTATGTTTACCGCTCGGATCAATCAGCGTATCGGCGAACAGCCACAGAATGCGGCCATGGCCGAGGTCCACCGAATACGCATCGTCCGATCCGACCCATTGCGGGTCGTTGCGAAAGAGAGCGTCGGCCTCCGGCCAGGCAGTGGCCGTTGGCAAGGGCACGTCGATTGCCGGGCTCGCCGCGCGGATGAGACACAACAGAAATGCCGCGCACGCAATACGGGCCCTGGCGATTCTATTTTCGCAAGAGCTGATCATGCGGTTGAGCCATTCACGGCGACATTACCGAATAATCGACCAGACGGCCAGAGGCACGTTCGCGCTTCCTTCCTGAACTGCCCGCTTGGACTAAAGCAAGTGTTGATGAAGCGGCACTTTTCGGCTCGGCGTCCCTGCCAGGCGCTAACTTTCGGCGGGAGCGCCGGCGAGAGCGAGCGGAGAGTCCAGCGACTCCATCGCCTGGACGAGCGTGGCTTCGCGGGGAGGTTTGACGATGTAGGATTTGGCCCCGAGTTCGCGCGCTTTCTCTCTGTCGCGGTCTTCGGAAGAACCGCTGAGGATGAATACCGGCAAATGACTAACGGTGGGCTGGCTCCTGATCCAAGCCAGAACCTCGAAGCCGCTGAGCAGCGGCAGTTTCAGGTCGAGGAACACAACCGTCGGCAGCGGGAATGCGTCACGATCAGAGTATTTGCCCGTTCCGGAAAGGTAGTCCACCGTCTGCTCGCCGTCGATGACAACATGAACAGGGTGGGTGATAGCGGCTTTTTTTAGAGCATACCGCATGAAGAACACGTCGTCCGCGCAGTCTTCGACCAGAAGGATGATGTGGGATTGAGGGGACATGTGCCTAGGCCGGCGGCAATTCGATCCAGAACCGGCTGCCGGTCAGGCCATCGGATTCGAGGCCGACCGCGCCGCCCATTTTCTCCACGGCTTTGCGGACGATTGCCAGTCCGATGCCGGTTCCCTCGTATGGAACGGCGGAAGGGAGGCGCTCGAAGATACCGAAGATGCGGTGCTGATATTCGCGCTTGATCCCAATCCCATTGTCCTCCACCCACAGGCGGACATTGGCCCCGCGAGCTTCGGTTCGCACGGTGATTTGCGGATGCTCCCCCGGCGGCATGAATTTCGCCGCGTTGAGGAGCAGGTTCGAGATGGCCTGAGCGAGCGAAGATTCGTGCGCGCAAACCGGCAAGAGCGGCGCGCGGACAGTCATTTCGCAGCGTGGAGGTTGCAGTTGAGGATATTGCTCGATGACATCGGACACGACCTTATCGAGTCGGATGGGCTGAAGTTGCAATTGGCGCCGGCTGAGACTGCTGTAGGTGAGCACATCCTGCACGAGACTGTCCATGCGCGTACCGCCGCGGATGATGCGCTCGAGGTAATCCCTGGCCTGCGGCTCGAGGTTTTGGCCAAAATCTTCGAGCACGATTTGGGCGTAGGATTTCATGGCCCGGGCGGGCGCGCGCAAGTCGTGCGAAACAGTGTAGGAAAATTCCTCCATTTGGGCGAGGGCTTCGGTGAGGGAGGCCGTGCGCGCGCGGACTCGTTCTTCGAGCTCTTGATTCAGTTGCGCGAGCTGGTCTTTGGTCGCGCGAAGCTCTTCGTGCGCGCGTTTGCGGAGCGAAATGTCGCGCGCGATCTTGGACGCGCCAACCACATTGCCAGACGCATCTTTGATCGGCGACACGGTCAACGAGATATCCACGAGGGTGCCGTCTTTTCGTCGCCGGATGGTTTCGTAATGGTCGATGCGCTCCCCCCGGCGTATGCGGCCGAGGATCGCGGGTTCTTCGTTCTCGCGCTCCGGAGGCATGAGAATCGTGATGTGTTTCCCGAGGACTTCTTCCGCCCTGTAGCCGAAGATGCTCTCCGCGCCCTGGTTCCAACTTCGGATGACTCCGTTCAGGTCTTTGCTCAGGATGGCATCGTCGGAGGACTCCACAATCGCCGCAAAATGACGTTGAATTTCATCATTGCGCCTCTCCCCGCTGACCAACGCTTCCTGCGCTTGCGAGCGTTCGATGAAATCCGCGGCTTGCCTGGCTATCATATCCGCGATCTGGATCTCCAGCGTGGCGGGGCGGCGCGGGGCCGCAAAATGAACCGAGAGCACCCCCAGGGCGCGGCCATCGCGCGCCAGCAGGGGAGTGCTATGCACGGCGCGGAAGCCGAGCCGGCGGGCGTCGGCGCGATGCTCCTCGAAAAGCGGGTCCGTCTCCGTATCTTCGACGACGACCCGGCGGCGCTCGGCGAAAGCAGTTCCGCATGCGCCGGTGCCCGGCGGCACACAGGCCAGCTTCGCCGCTTCCTCGGGCTGGAACCGCAAACTGGCACAAGGGCAGAGGCGATCGTTGTGCTGATCGTAAAGGGAAAGGAATCCGCGATCCGTGCCGTGCAACCGCGCGACGTGCTCGAGAACCAATTGCATCATGGCGCCCGTGTCCGGGGCGTCGGCAAGTTGCATTGTGAGTTGGTGGAGGCGGGTCAGTGCGTCCACTTGCTCGGCGAGTTTCCGATTGGTCTCGGCCAAGGACTGCTGCGCGCGTTCTTGCGCGGCGAATTCGGCCTGTTGCGCAATTTGCTCTTCGCGTTGCTTTTCACCGGTGCGGGCCTGCTTCAACTGCGAAAGCATCCACTCGACCTGATCGGCGACCGGTTGATGACTGTCGTGGCCGTTTCCATTTTGGTGTCCATGCTCATGGCCATTGCCGGCGGCGTGGCCGTTCCCATTGAGCAGGAGCGGGGCTTTGTAAAAAACATTGGGATAAACCTCCTGGCCCACGATGGCGACGGGGTGGGTGTGGAGGGCGGCCAGCAGCAGCGCCGGCGAAAGCCGCTGGCGATTGTATTGACAGATGATGCGGGCCGGGAAAGCGGGCGAAAACAGGGTGTTGATCGATGCTTCCCATAGTTCGAGCACGCGGGGATCGATGTCGGGGCCGAGCGTCCAGGTCATCTCGACGGCGAAGCGGATTCCTCGGAAACCGTCCTTCGCGGCGTCGGCCACGAATTGGCGGACCTGCTGCGCCTTCTTTTCGGGATCCAACTCGCCCGCCTGGCGCCATTCCTTGCGGGTGCACAGCCGCAGGCGGCCGGAACGGGTCTCCCCGGCGATATCGATGTCGTGTCGTTGCAGATGACCGGCCAGCTCGTCCACCGTTTGGTCGTCGGCAATATAAATAAACTGTTCGTCACGGTCGAGCCCATCGCGGATGAATGGGACGAGAGCGTGAAACTGTTCTGCGGGATCTTTGTCGTAGAAAAGGCACAAGTGCCCGCCAGCTTCGAGAGTCGAGATCTGTTCAGCCAGGTCCAAGCCCATATTTCGGAGAAACGATGCTCAATTAATGATTAACATAATCCGCAACGGAGACAATAACCGCGCCCCGTGGTCTTGAAATATGGGGTCAAAACCCCAGTGGAGGTCCGGCGATGGGTCAAATGCGGAGAGAAATGAAAAAAATCCCGCGATTTTCGCCAAAAAAACCTCCTATTTTGCTGAGCAAAACGATGAATTCGAAAAATTTAGTGTCCATAGTGGACATAGTGGACGTAGTGGACTTACAACTTCCCGAAGTATGATATAAATAGGCGCGTGAACGACGTGTATCGGCCGGAAGCGCCGAGCGGGAAAGGCGAATCGCCAGCCCTCCTTGCAAAAGTCCGTAGCGCAGGCCGCCAGGCAAACCTCGAACGCTCCCGCTCGCGAAAGCTTTCGGAGTTCGGGGCTGCTGTATCGCCGACTGCCAAGTCGACATGCCGCTCCTTCCTCTCCGCCAAGGCGACCTCCCTCGGCCTGCGGCCCATTTCACGCGCCCAACGTCCTTGACCTCCTCGGCAGCGCCCGCCAATCAGACTTCCCAAACAGCGCGTCTTCGCGTAATTTTCGGGCTGGATTGCGAGTTATGCCCAGCGTGTACATCAAGACTTACGGTTGCCAGATGAACGAGCGCGACAGCGAGGCGGTAGCGGCGCAACTCGTGGCGAAGGGCTACACGCTCGTCGAATCGGAGGCCGTGGCGGACGTAGTCCTGCTCAACACGTGCAGCGTCAGGGATTTGGCCGAGCAGAAGGCCTTGCGTAAGATGGAAAACGTGGCGGCGGAGGTTCGGCGCAGCCGGCCCGGCGTGGTGCTGGGCTTCCTCGGATGCATGGCGCAGAGTCGGGGACGGGAATTGATCGACCGGCTCCCGGACGTCGACCTCGTCGTGGGCACGCAAAAGTTTCATCGCACCGCGGAGTATTTGGACGAGATTTTCGCCGGGCGGCGCGACAAAATCGTCGAGGTGGAGGCGGAGGAAAAGAGCGAGGCGGCGATTCGAGAACACCTGCTTTATGGAAAACGCTGGAGCCCGAACTCCCGTCTGTCCTCGGCGAAGGAGGGCAGGGCTGCGACCTTACAACGGCCCGTCAGCGCCTTCGTGAGCATCATGCAGGGGTGCAACCAGTATTGCACCTTTTGCATCGTGCCCTACACGCGCGGCGAAGAGCGGAGCCGGACGATTGCCGGCATCGTCAAGGAATGCCGCGAACTGGCCGAGGGCGGCGTAAAGGAAATCACGCTGCTGGGCCAAATCGTGACCAGCTACGGCAAACGCGACATCCCGCCGCGCGACGGGAAATGCGCCTTCGTGCAATTGCTCGAAGCGGTGCACGAGATCGAAGGGCTGGAGCGCATCCGGTTCACGTCGCCGCATCCCAAGGGTTACGCGGATGATCTCGTCGAGGCCTATGGTCGCCTCCCGAAACTCGTCGAAAGCGCGCACATCCCGGTGCAAAGCGGCAGCGATCGGATGCTCAAGGCGATGCACCGCGGCTACACGCGGGCTCGCTACGAGGGCATCATCGAGCGACTGCGCCGCGTGAAGCCGGACATGGGCATCAGCACCGATTTCATCGTCGGCTTTCCCGGCGAGGCGGAGGAGGATTTCGAAGAAACGCTTTCGCTCGCCCGGAAAGTCGAGTTCGACCAGGCCTTCATTTTCAAATATTCGCCGCGCCGCGACACGCCCGCCGCCGAAATGGACGGACAGTTGCCGCAACCCGTGAAAGAAGAGCGCAACCAGCGCCTGCTCGAACTGGTGAACGAAATCGCGGGCCGCCGCCACCAGGGATTCGTCGGGAAAAAAGTCGAGATTCTGGCCGAAGGCCCGAGCAAGCGCAACGAGGCCCGCATGATGGGCCGCACCCGCTGCAACAAAATCGTGATCTTCGACGGTACCGAACGCCATCGGGGCCAGGTGATGGACGTGAAAATCGCGCGGGCTGGGTCGTTCACTTTGTACGGGGAGGCGGACGTATTGCGCGACGAATGAAACGATGAGGTCTTTTATGACCCTCTATGATGACACTCCGACAGCTCTCTGCCGAACCGCCGACCATTCCCACGCGGACGAGTTGGTATTTGGCTGATCTCGCGGAAGCTCGCGGCAAGCAGGAACTTTTCACTCGGCAATCGCCGCAAAAGCTCAAGGTGCTTCGCGAACATGCCCTCATCGAAAGCGCCGTTTCCTCAAATCGGATTGAAGGGGTCGAGGTGGACCAATCCCGGGTCGGCACGCTCATTTTCGGCAAGCCCGCGCTTCGGGACCGCGACGAGGAGGAAATCCGCGGCTATCGCGACGCGCTTCGCATCGTCCATGAAGGCGGCGCAAAACTGCCGATTTCCGAAACCACCATCAAACGCCTCCACAAACTTTGCCGCGGCGATATTTGGGATGCCGGACGATACAAGGAAAGGGACGTGGACATCATCCGGACCTATCCTGATGGCAGAAGCCGTGTGCGGTTCAAGACCGTTCCGGCAAAGCAAACGCCAAAGTCCATGGCGGAAACGATGGAGCTTTGGCGGCGCGGCCTCCGCGAAAAGTGGGTTCATCCGCTGATTTTGTTGGCCGCCCTGAATCTGGATTTTCTCTGCATCCATCCGTTTCGCGATGGCAATGGCCGCGCGTCCCGTCTCCTGTTGCTCCAATCGCTCTATCATTGCGGGTTCGAAGTCGGCCGCTATATCAGCCTCGAACGGCTTATCGAGGAAAATAAAGAGCGCTATTATGAAACGCTCGAACAGTGTTCTCAAGGATGGCACGAGGCAAAACACGATCCCTGGCCATACCTGAATTACTTGCTTTTTATCCTTACGCTGGCATGCAAGGAATTCGAGCAGAGTGTCGGCGCGGTCAAGCCGCCTCGTGGCGAAAAAACCGGGCTGGTCGAGGACCTGATAGAACGGCAGACGGGGCCTTTCCGCATTTCCGATCTTCAGCGCGAGTGTCCCGGAGTGAGCGTCGATATGATCCGCCATGTCCTGAAGCGGCTCAAAGGTAAAAAAGTCGAGTGCCTGGGCCGGGGACGCGCCGCGCAATGGGAGAAAATGATGAAATAGGTAATTACCCAATTAATTGGGTAATAAATTGGGTAATAGATTTGGGCCACAAGGCTGATCTAAAGCTGCCGACTCGCATTTGGTGGCACAGATTCGACCATTCGTAATAGGCATGAAAAGTTGCGGAAGCAGGTCATGAAACGTTGCCCTTATTGTGGAGCAGAGTACCCAAATGCGGTGGTTCTGTGTGTGATCGACCATGAGTTGCTGGTCGATAAATGTGTCACGAAGCCTGGATTTTTCTGCAGGCTAAGTAACTGTTATAGTCACACATCGGACACCGAACGGCGATGGTTATTTTGGACCCTTGCGGGTTTAGTCGCGCCGTTCGCATTTGCCTTGATACTGTCGCGATATGTCCCAAAGGCAAAGACGCCCTGCATTGTCGTTCTGACGACCTGTTTCTCCAACGGGGAAGAGCGATTAACATTCCGCCCCGAACCTCCTGGTGCCGTGGTTACGTATGCAGATCTCGTCGCCGCTTCGTACAATGGAAATGTCCAACCCCGAGCCGTTCGCAGTTTCGGCGCCGTCTTTCCACTTCGAAATGGAACGGATCCCAATTACCTTCTCCATTTTGTTGCCCTTCCAAAAAGAGGTGCAAGCTTTCGAGGGAAACCGCTGGCCTACACCCCGGGAAGCTACACTGTTGCCTATACCGCATCGCAAACCGCACTTCGGGTGCGGCTTGGGGTCGCCTTTGAACGGAAGGGAATCGAGGACTACATAGCGAGACTTCGCAATTGCTGGGAACAAAAACAACTTGGGCCGTTACGCAGGAAGTCGTATCGAGATCCCTTTTTCGTCACAACTGATCCCATTACGAATGCTGCGCCCGGAATCCGATAACGCTCGCTGCCAATGGATAATTATTTGGCGTCGATATTCTGACAAACGAGGAGATTGGAAAGCACCTTGCCATGCGCCTGCGCATCGGGCAGATTCCATACTGTAAAAAGTGACATGACAGCAAAGCTTTCTACGTTGGCAATCGTGCTCGGCCTGGGGATGGGCCTGCCGCAGATTTATGGGCTGCTCAAACCGGCGGAGTTCGGCGCGGCGGTGCGCAAGTTCCCGCGGTCGATGCCCTGGGGTTGGGCATTGATGATGCTGGGCACGGGCTGGTTTCTGTGGAACCTGAACCAGGAATCGATTTCGGATTTCGCGAGCTGGAAATCCTGGTTGATGGGCGGATTCGCGGCGGTGGGCATCGGCGCGTGCATTTTCGTGGAGGACTTCCTGGCGGTGCGCGGCCTGGCCGTGGTGCTGCTGCTCCTGGCCAAGCTCATGGTGGACACGGGACGGCCGCGGCTGGCGGACAGCGGTTGGGTGCTGGTGATTCAGGCGTGGGCCTATGTGCTGGCGATCGCGGGCATCTGGTTCACCGTGTCGCCGTGGCGTTTGCGCGATCTTCTGGAATGGTCCACGGCCAACGAACGGCGCATCCGGGGCGGTTGCGCGGCCCGGCTGGCGTTCGGTCTCTTCGTGGCGGCGCTGGGGGTTTGGAATTTTTGATTTTTGATTTTTGATTTTCGATTCTGCCCAAGCGAGGCGGCAGCTTTCGTAGTCTAATGAATTCCTTCCATGGCAAGATTCTGGTCATTCGCGGCGGGGCGATTGGCGACCTCATCCTGACGCTGCCGGTGCTGGCGGCGTTGCGCCGGCAATTTGCCGAGGCGCACCTGGAAGTGCTCGGTTATCCGCACATCGTCGAATTGGCCCTAGCCGGCGGTCTGGCGGACCGGGTGCAATCCATCGAGGCGCGCTCGCTCGCGGGGTTCTTCGCGCGCGGCGGCGAGCTGGCCGAGGACCTGGTCGATTATTTCTCGGAGTTCGATTTGATCTTGTCATACCTTTACGACCCCGACGACATATTTCAAATCAACATGCGGCGTTGCACCGGCACGCAGTTCATCAAAGGGCCGCATCGGCCCGATGAGAGCGCCGATATTCACGCTACCAAAGTTTATCTGGAGCCGCTCGAGCGCCTGGCCATCTTCGAGGCGGATTCCGTACCGCGTCTGGAAATGCGGCAGGGGATTGGCCGCAACGTCGGGGCGCTCGATGCCCGCACTGCCAACGGCGGCGGCAGGCTGGCGATGCATCCCGGCAGCGGGAGCGAGCGCAAGAACTGGCCGGAGGCAAAATGGGCGGAGTTGCTCCAGCGAGTAATGGACACGACCGAATTCGACGTGCTGCTGATCGGCGGCGAGGCCGAAGGGGAACGATTGCAGCGTCTCGGCGCGGCGTTGCCGCCGGCGCGGGCCCGCGTAGCGCAGAGTTTGCCACTGGTCCAATTGGCCCGGCTGCTGGCCCGCTGCGATAAATTCGTCGGCCATGATTCGGGCATTTCGCATTTGGCCGCGGCAGTGGGTCTGCCGGCGCTGTTGCTTTGGGGAGCCAGCGCGGAAGCGATTTGGCGGCCACCGGGTGAAAGGGTGGTGGTGCTGCGGCATCCACAGGGCCTGCCTCAGTTGTCAGTCGGCGAAGTCGCGCGGCACCTGTGCGATACCGCGAACAAATGCGAATGACGAACTTTTATAACCCCCTGGATTTCCACAGCTTTGCAGGCTGGGCAAAGGAATTGCTCCAAGCAGAACGATCCGGGTGGACAAAATGCGCTTGCAGAGGAGAGTAGGGAGCCGGCGAGAACGTTTGCGTTTGCACAAGATTGAGACAGCGGGCCGAGCAATGTGAATATTATGGACAAAATGCGCGCGTCCCCTAATGGTGGGGCCGGCGAGAGCACTCAGCAGATGAAAAGAATTTTGGTGATCGACGACGAAGAATGGCTGAGGGACATGGTGCAAATGGCGTTGCGCCAAAAAGGTTATGATGTCGTGCAGGCGGGAAGCGGCGGGGCGGGGATCGAGGTCGCGCGCAAGGAATTGCCCGATCTCATCCTGTGCGATGTGAACATGGATAAAATGGACGGCTATCACACGCTCTCTTCGCTGCGCAACGAATCGACGACGGCGGCGATTCCTTTCATCCTGATGACCGGCCTGGCCGACAACGCCGGCATGCGCCACGGGATGGAACTGGGCGCCGATGATTACCTGCCGAAGCCATTTTCCATCGAGGCGCTCTACGCGGCCGTGGAGGCGCGCCTCAAGAAAACCCAAACGGTGCGCCAGGAAGCGGAGAAAAAACTGGCGGATTTGCGGGACAACTTGAGCCTGATGCTGCCGCACGAATTGCGGACGCCATTGAATGGCATTCTGGCGTACGGCGAAATCCTGACGGCGGAGGCATCGACTCTTCAGCCAAATGAGATCGCCGAAATGGGCCAGGTCATTTATGACTCGGGCAAGCGGCTGGAGCGGCTCATCGAGAATTTCCTTATTTACGCGCAGCTTGAGTTGCTGGGCGCCGATGCGCAAAAAATCAGCGCCTTGCGCAAGAGGCAAACCAAATCACCTGCGGCATTGATCACCGAACGCGCGCGCAACCAGGCCCAGTTGGCCAAGCGCCCGGACGACCTGAAGCTGGATCTGTTCGACCAGCCGGTTCCGATTTCGGAAGACTACCTCGCCAAGATCATCGAGGAGTTGGCGCAAAACGGCTTCAAGTTTTCGCAGGCGGGCACCTCCGTAAACGTGGTGCTTTCGGACGCCCCACACAGCGTCGTCCTGGCGGTGACGGACCAGGGCCGCGGCTTTTCGACGGACCACATCACCAAAGTGGGCGCCTACATGCAATTCGATCGGAAAATGCACGAGCAGCAAGGGCTGGGCCTCGGACTTTCGATTGCCAAGCGCATCACCGAACTGCACGGCGGCACGCTGACCATTCAAAGCGAAAGGGGCACGAGCACAACCGTGGCGGTCAAATTGCCGAAGGCAACCGGCAGTTGAATATTCGAACATCTAGTGGCGGAGGGCGCGATTTCCGAATATTCATCGAAAGCGGCGCACGAGCCTCTTCATGAATCACAACGGCAAGCGCGCGTAAAGCAGAGTCAGGCCGCGCTCCGCGTATTGAGCGGCAACGAAAACCGTGACGAGGACAAGCAGGGGAGCGAAATCGAATTTGCCCAGGTGCAAGGGAAGCCGGCGCAGGGGAGCGAGTAAATTGCGAGCGGTCTGATTGATGAAATCCCAGCAATTATGTTTGCCGAGATAGACGTAAGTCACCAGGACGTACAGAGCGAGCAGGATGCCGAGGGGAAATTTCCAGGCAAGGTAAGCGCCGAGGCCGAGAACGACTGCTTGCTCGACGCGCACGCCGGGAGGCGCGGGATCGATGATATTCAAACGGGCCAAGGGCCAACTCAAGATGAACCAGAGTGGAACAGCGGAGACTAGGGGAAGCAGCAGTTTCACCGGCCAGGGCCAGCGATCTACAAGGCCGAGGTGCAAACGCACCAATTTTAAGAGCGGGTCGGCTTCCGCCGTCCGGCCATTGAGCAGGGAGAAGAGCAGGAGGCAAAGATAGAACATCGCGAGAACGAGGGCAAAACTCAGCGCCGAAAAAATCAACATGCGCGCAAACAAATCACTGCGAAAGGCCAGGACGATGGCTCCAAGTCGAAGCTGAGGCGTCCAATTAAGGGCAGCGCCGAGCTGCCAATAAAGCCACGTGCGGCAAAACACCAGCGCGGCGAGCGAGGCCAGGAAGCGCCACCCTTTGGGGCGAGACGCATCGGCGCGTCTCACCGTGCCGGCCAGGGTCGTGGGAGTCGTTTTGGCGAAGGGATCGAAAGCAAGGGAGCGCCAATTCAGCCAGAGCAGAAGACCGCCGAGATTCAGCAGGAGATCGCCAAGGTTGAGCAGGAAATCAATCAAGCCCATGGCGCGGAGAAAGTGGCGAGCCGGGCATGTCGTTGGCGCGCGGCACGAAGATCAAGCGCATTGGAATTATGGAGCTGGCGCGCACGCTCACATCATTTTGAGCAGCGTTTCCGCCATCTCGGAAGGCGTGGCGGCGACGCCGATGCCGGCTTCCTGAAAGGCCGCGATTTTGGCGGCCGCCGTGCCTTTGCCGCCGCTCACGATCGCTCCAGCGTGGCCCATGCGCCGCCCGGGCGGCGCCGTCGCGCCGGCAATAAAGCCAGCGACGGGCTTTCGGCAATTCTGCCGGATCCAGGCGGCGGCTTCTTCCTCGGCCGTCCCCCCAATTTCACCGATCATGATGATGCCGCGGGTCTCGGGGTCGGCGTCGAACATCTTGATGACGTCCAGGTGGGAAGTGCCATTGACCGGGTCGCCGCCAATGCCCACGCAGGTGGACTGGCCCACGCCGCGGCAGGTGAGTTGCCAAACCGCCTCATAAGTCAACGTGCCGCTGCGCGATACGACGCCAATGCCGCCGGGCTTGTGAATGTAACCCGGCGCGATGCCTATGCGGCAGCCGCCGTGGGAATCCTTTCCATGACCGGGCGTGACGATGCCGGGACAATTCGGGCCGATGAGCCGCGAACTCTTGCCTTGCAACGCGCGTTTGACCTTGACCATGTCGTTGACCGGGATGCCCTCGGTGATGCATACCACGAGTTCCAATCCGGCGTCAGCGCCTTCGAGGATCGCGTCCGCCGCGAAAGGCGGAGGGACGAAAATGGCGGACGCCGTCGCGCCGGTCTCCTTCACGGCCTCGGCCACCGTGTCGAAAATGGGAATCTTGTTTTCGAACAACTGGGCGCCTTTGCCCGGCGTGACGCCCGCGACGATCTGTGTGCCGTACGCCAGGCTCAACAGCGTATGACGCGCGCCGAAGCTGCCGGTGATGCCTTGGACCAGAACGCGGGTTTGGGGAGTTACGAGGATGGACATTGTGGTGGGTTTTTTGTGAAATCAGGATCTTCCTTGCCCTATTTTTTCTTTGATGGCTCGCAGTTGTCTGGCTGCCGCGAGATCGCGTTCCCGGCCTACCGCCTCTTTGGCTGCAATGAGCGTGTCGAGATCCAGCATGCGGAATTCTCCGTAGGACAACTTGTAAGTAACCGAATGTTTCGAGGCCGACTCGTAATCACCCACCCCCTTAATCTCCCCCAGGCAGTCCAGTATTCCAATATCTGTCTTCAGGTAGAGATTTTTGAGTCGGCCGCACAATTCATTGGTGAGTTCGAGGGGCAGGTTGTTCGCCGCCAAGCGATGAAATGGGTGCAGGCCCTTCAGCGCAGCTTCGAGGCGGCGCAGATTTTCCGTTGTCAAGCGGCAGCAAACCTCGATACCCAATGTCACCGAATTTACACCATGCATCGCCATGCAAACTTCGCCGATGATGACAAACTCCACATCACGTTCCTGCAGGCGCAACAACAGCGATTTGTCATTCTGAACCATTTGGGGCATTCAATTCCCTGGACGCTTGAATCTCCAGCACCAAATCCAAGGCGCGCTGGTGTTCCTCAAGCCTTTGCTCTGGGGTCATGTCCAGCGCGCGTTCAATCAACGACATGTCGAATCCATATTCGCAGGCCGCGCGCCAGGCGGGTCCAGCATCGGGGGGCATGATATACTCGCCATTGATTTGAGCTAATGTCTTTTCGTCGATCATATTCGAAATCATGCCTTTCCCACAGCCTTCACAACTTTCTGCGCCGCATCCGCCATCGAATCACCGGTGATCAGTTGCAGACCGGATTCGGCCAAAGTCTTCTTGCCCTCGGCGACATTGTTGCCTTCGAGGCGGACCACCAGCGGCAGGCTGAGGCCGGTTTCCTTGATCGCCGCGACGATGCCGGTCGCAATCACGTTGCAATCCATGATGCCGCCGAAAATGTTCACGAGGATTCCCCGGACATGAGCGTCCTGCAAAATGATTTTGAAGGCGGCGGTGACTTGTTGCTGACTGGCGCCGCCGCCGACGTCCAGGAAGTTGGCGGGCCGGCCGCCAAAATGCTGGATGATGTCCATCGTGGCCATGGCCAAGCCCGCGCCGTTGACCAGGCAGGCGATGTTGCCGTCGAGCTTGATGTAGTTCAGGTTGTGCTTGCTCGCCTCGATTTCCAGCGGGGCTTCTTCGGCAAGATCGCGCATCGCCTGAATGTTGGGATGCCGATAGAGGGCATTGTCATCAATCGAGAATTTGGCATCGACGGCCATCAGGGCCTCTTTTCCCTCACGCGTCAGGACGATGCACAACGGGTTGATTTCCAGGAGCGAAGCGTCGCACTCCCACCATGCCTGATAAACCCCGGTCAATAATTTTACTGCTTGTCCCATCAAATCTCCTCTCAGATCCAGCGCAGCGGCGATTTTGCGGGCCTGATAAGGCATCATGCCGAGGCCGGGGTCGATGTACTCCTTGATGATCTTCTCAGGTGTGTTCGCCGCCACCTCCTCGATGTCCATGCCGCCGGAGGTGCTGGCCATGACGAGCGGTCGCGAGGAAGAACGGTCGAGCAGGACGGCGAGGTAAAGCTCTTTTTGGATTTTCGGCGCGGCGGCGACGAGCAACTTGCTTACCAGCCGTCCCTCGGGCCCGGTCTGCTTGGTAACGAGGACGTTGCCGAGCATGGCCTTGGCATTTTCGTACACTTCGCCGGCTGATTTGCAGAGTTTGACGCCGCCTCGAAAGCCGCTCTTGAAAGTGCCTTTGCCGCGGCCACCGGAGTGGACCTGTGATTTTACGGCGATCAGGTCCGCGCCTTGCCGGAGCAGTTCCTCGGCGAGGCTCCGGGCTGCTTCGGCTGTGTCACAGACGCTACCTTGCGCCAGGGGCACGCGATACTGAGCTAACAATTGGCGGGCTTGATATTCGTGAATGTTCATGGTTGGGAAAACGCCATCGAGGCGCTTCGCTGGGAGGCAAAACAGTGAAACGTCGCGACACCGCTCAGGCCGGCCAGGAAATGGCGCGTCGGCGCATTCATTTCCGCTCTTTGATCGGCGTGTAGTGGTTCAGGATCGGTCCGATGTAAACTTGGCGCGGGCGAGAGATACGGGCGGGGCTTTCCATGACCTCCTTGTAATTGGCGATCCAGCCGGGCATGCGGCCAATCGCAAAGATGACGGTGAACATTTCGACCGGAATGCCGAGCGCCCGCATGATGATGCCGCTATAGAAATCGACATTGGGATAGAGCTTGCGCTCGACGAAATAGGAGTCGCTCAACGCCGCCTCTTCGAGGCGTTTGGCGATGTCGAGCAAAGGATCGGGGCGATTGAGCCGGGACAAAACATCGTCGCAAGCCTTCTTGATGATTTTAGCGCGCGGATCGTAGTGCTTATAGACTCGATGGCCGAAACCCATCAAGCGTTTGCCGCTCTGTTTGTTCTTGGCGGCATCGATGAATCGCGAACCGTCGTCGCCCGCGCGGTGGATTTCTTCGAGCATTTCGAGCACGGCCTGGTTTGCGCCGCCGTGCAACGGGCCCCACAAGGCGCAGACCCCGGCCGCCGCGCTCGCAAAAAGATTGGCCCTGCTGGACGCCACCATGCGAACAGTTGCCGTCGAGCAGTTTTGCTCGTGATCCGCGTGCAAGAGAAAGATGAGGTCGAGCGCTTTGACGACCTCCGGCTTCAGCTCATAATCGTGGTGCGGCACAGAGAACATCATGTGCAGGAAATTGGCCGTATATTTGAATTCCGGCTTGGGATAGATGATGGGCAGGCCGAGCGATTTCCGATAGGCAAAGGCAGCGATGGTTCGGACTTGCGAGAGGAGCCGGGCCGCTTCGACTTCGAAATGTTCTCGCATTTGGTCGCCCAACAAATCCGGATAGAAGCAACTTGTCGCGTTGATCATCGAAGAAAGAATGGCCATGGGATGCGCGTTGGCCGGGAACCCTTCAAAGTGGTGCTTCATCGCCTCGTGCAACAACTCGTTGTCCGTAAGCAAATCCGAGAAGCGGCGCAGTTCCGCGCTGTTGGGCAATTTTCCCATGATGATGAGGTGCGCCACCTCGATGAAGGTGGACTTCTCGGCCAGTTCCTCGATGGGAATGCCCCGATACCGCAGGATTCCCTGCTCCCCGTCGATGAAGGTTATCCGGCTTTGGCACGAGCCGGTATTGCCGTAACCGTCATCCAGCGTGATGTATCCGGTGTTGTCACGGAGCGAGGATATGTCCAACGCTTTTTCCTTTTCGGTTCCCTCGACGACATTGAGCTGGCAGCTCTTTCCATCAAATTTCAATTCCGCAGTGTCGGCCATAAGCGCTCCATGCGAACAAGTTGAATCAACATGGCCGCAGAGCTTAGGCAATCCAAAAATCGCAGGCAACTTTAATTGTTCGAGAGTCGAAAAAGCGCGGCTCGTTCGCGCATCAAGTGGCGCACTTTTTTGCTCCGCCGTCTCCCGGCTTGAATTAACCCGGACTCCCGTGCAGATTGCGCCCGCATGAAATCGGCAGTCCCGTCACTTCTGCTGGCAGCGCTTGCGCTGGGGTCTGGCGCCTCGCCCGCCCCGCGCGCGTTCCCCGCCAGCGAGACTATTTTGATCGGAGGCAAAGTATACGTGCGGTTGACGGAATGGGCGCGCGCCAACGATTTCGAAACGCGCTGGCTCAAGCGCGACGAAACCCTGGAACTCACCGGCCATTCAGCGAAACTTCAGTTGCAGGTCGATTCACGCCAGGCGGAACTCAATGGGGTCACTGTTTGGCTTTCCTTTCCAGTCGCAGATCGAAATGGATCGGTTTACCTCGCTCTCCTGGATGCCCGGACGACTATGCAGCCTCTCTTGTCGCCGCCGAAAACCCGGGCCGGCCCAACTATCAGAACCGTTTGCCTCGATCCCGGGCACGGCGGCAAGGACCCCGGCTTCTGCGTTGGCTCGCGCCAGGAGAAAAAGTACACGCTGCTGCTGGCCGAGGAGTTGCGCCAGCAATTGATCCGCGCCGGTTTGAGCGTCGCCCTGACCCGTACCCGCGACTCGTTTGTCGAACTGTCGGCGCGGCCGGATTTTGCGAAGCGCCGCAACGCCGATTTGTTCGTCAGCCTCCACTTCAACTCCGCGGGCGACTCCGCCGGTTCAGTCCAGGGCGCCGAAGTCTATTGTCTGACACCCACTGGCGCGCCTTCGACGAACGCGCAGGGCGAGGGCGGCGGCGCGGGCTCTTCCACGGGCAACCGTTTCAATGACAAAAATGTGCTTCTTGCTTTTCATGTGCAAAAGGCCTTGGACCAAAGTCTCGGCTCCGAGGATCGCGGCGTAAAGCGGGCCCGTTATGAGGTTTTGCGCTATGCCACAATGCCGGCCATCCTTATCGAAGGAGGTTTCATGTCGCATCCGGACGAAGGACGAAAAATCGCCAGCGCGAGCTATCGCCGCCAAATGGCTCACGCCATCGTCGAGGGCTTGCTCTCCTTCAAGCGCGCCGTCGAGCAATGATCGCCAGCAGTTTGACATTCAACGGCGTTCTGGCGGATGCCGAACCATGGCCCGGTTTCCAGGATTATTTCTCCGCTTTGCTCTTGGTGCCGCGCTTGCCTCCGGCAGTCAGAACCGTCCCGGTCAGCACGCACGGCGAAAAAGCCGAAGTACATCATCGCCGCCGGGAGCTTTTGATCCCTGGGCAGGAGCGGCGGCATCGAGAGCCAGACGGTTTCCCGATTGTGCATGCCCATGATCACCAGCAGCAGCAGAATGGCGATCAGGAACACCGTTTTGAGCAGCAATTTCGTATTCATCAGCGCTGGCGTTTTGTTTTTTAGGCTCGATCAGGCTGCATAAAGCGTTGCCCTCCGTCAAGCGGCGGGTAGTCTTGCGCGCGGATCAGAGTTCGAATTGTCCCAGGCATGAGCATCGTTACCAAAACCGGCGACCAGGGCACGAGCGCCCTCATGTACAACCGCCGCGTTTCCAAATGCCACCCGCGCTTCGAGGCTTGCGGCACCGTGGATGAATTGAACGCGGCCCTCGGCCTCGCCCGCGCAACATCGACGGATGATTTCACCCGCGAACATCTGCTGGCGACTCAAAAGGACCTCGTCGTGCTCATGGGTGAACTCGTCACGGTGGAGGAGGACCTGCCGCGCTACATGAAAGACGGTTTTTCGCTGGTGAGCGCGGCCATGACCGGGCGCCTGGAAAAAGCTGTCAAGGAACTCGAAGCGCGGAACCTCAGCTTTCATGATTGGGCCACTCCTGGGGCGAACCACCCCGCCGCGGCGCTGGACGTGGCACGGACCGTGTGCCGGCGCGCCGAACGGCGAGTGTGCGCGCTGTGCGAGTCCGGCGAGCTGCGAAGCAATGAGCCGCTCATCTACTTGAACCGCCTTTCGGATTTGCTGTGGCTCCTCGCTCGCAACGCGGAAAACCCGCCTCAATAGCGCGCCATAATACAGAATGACCGAGCCCGCGACGCTGGTCTTCGGCTTTCGTGTGGTTACACCCGGGCCAGTGGCGCTCTGCGAACCGACAGCCAGCGGTCGCGAAGCTCCGCGGCCACGTGAACAAGATATTGAAAGCTGCACGGCTTGACGCAATAACTGGTCGCGCCCAATTCCATCGCGCGCTGAATGTCCCGCTCCTGGTTGGAGGAACTCATCACCACTATCGGGAGGTCGCGGCCTTTGTGATTTTTCCGCCACCATACCAATACGCCGAATCCATCCACTCTTGGCATTTTCAAATCCAGCAACAACAGCGAAGGCCAAGGGTGAATTTTGCGATCCCCGTAGGTTTCATTTCCTTCCAAATAATTGATCGTTTCCCGGCCGTCCTTGACTGTATACACATGTTCGACCATCCCCGCTTCTCGAAAAGCCACCTGCATAAGAAGACTCGCATCGTCATCGTCCTCGGCAACCAAAATACGATTTTCCGCCATACTGCTCTACCATTGCTCTGCAATTTTCGTGACTTTTTCCCAGAACCGCCAATCGTATTTATGTTAGGCAGATTGCGGTTTTTTGCCAACCGTTATTCGCACATTATGGACTGGGGTAAACACCTACCTTTTCGATTTTCACGATTTCTGAATGACGACGCGCCTCGTCGGTCCGGAG
>Ga0073928_10003508_pt1 | contig 24674 bp, 23 predicted proteins | sample PaiPotPPA55metaG_FD_76969 | JGI IMG/M metagenome (GOLD analysis project Ga0073928, IMG submission 76969) | Iron sulfur acid spring bacterial and archeal communities from Banff, Canada, to study Microbial Dark Matter (Phase II) - Paint Pots PPA... ...
CCCGTGCTCCCGGACGGTGGTACGATTGAGCGCGTTGTAGTTCTCGGCGACCGCCTCGGCCTGCGCGCGGTCCGTGTAAACGACGCCTTCCAAAACGAGGCGCATGTAGTCGGTGTCTTGCTGCTCGATTATCTGCTCGAGCGGTGAATCCAGGAGATCGTTGATGAGATCACCGATGGGACGCTGGGTGATTCGGGAGAGTTCTGCGAGTTGTTCGGCGATGATTGGTTCGGGCGTGAATGTGATTTTCATATTAGTCGAAGATATTTCACTTACGGTGAAAACGCTAGCGTATATTTCACTATTAGTTGAAAAACGTTTAGACCTGTACTACCCTTAAATTCGGGTTATGGATTCGTCTGAAACAATTGAATTACGATCGAAAGCTCAACATGATGACCAAGTGTCATCCGAAGAATACAGAGCGTTTCTAGATCAACTTCGGAGATACTGCAGTGTCCGTGGTCGAAAACTCGAGCTATCGCGGAAGCTCAAGGTTTCCCCTCAATTAGTGACCTACTGGCTTCGAGGCGATCGCCAGTTGAGCCTGGAGCAGTTCTTCGCAATCCGCGCAATTATGGACAAGGCGAAGCGGATCGACTAGCGCTCGCCTAACCCTCCCGGCACGGATCCCGGTCGGGGCGATTGTTGAAAAGCTGGTGCGTGAGAGTGTGTCGTCTTCGCTTTGGATGCGTCAGCCTCCTGGTATTCTTACCCTGCCATCCCTGTAAACTTGCACGCCTATTTTGAGATCTTTGAATTGGCAACTCTTAAAAGTGAGCCCTCCAATTTCGAGCTGCTGTGCCTGACTATCCAGGACATAACCTGTCAGGCCAGCATCGCTTGATTTCAGGAACGTCCCCTGTGGAGTGTAAAGTTCAGCCTCAGTCTTCAGGGCGGCCGCCTCCAGGCGCGTTAATTCGATGATCGGCGATCCGTTAAGTTCGCAAATAGTCTTGAGGGGAGGATGGCGCAGAACGAGTCCGGCCTTTTTCCCTTCCTTTGTCAGATAAAGTTGCGACCCTTTGAGTTTGGCAAGGTAAGTTCCGTCTGGGTGATAGATGGAAAATTGCGTAGTAAACCCAGCTTTAAGTTTTCCGACCACTTCAAGCAGGGGCGTGTCCTCGAACTGCAAAATCACAGGAACGTTGATAAAGACGTTTGAGGCAAAGTGAATTGCCGGGGTTGCTTGATAGATAAGGGTCGTCATAAACTTCAGCTACGAACGAAAATTCTCCTTTATGGGATCCGTTATGGGATCGCATTTTTTTGAGCGCCGCTTCTCCGGAAGTCGTTGGTTCTGAAGGAGTGGTGCGCGATACAGGGTTCGAACCTGTGACCCCTACCGTGTCAAGGTAGTGCTCTACCACTGAGCTAACCGCGCGCTTCCCGGTGGAGCGATAATAAAATGCAATTCCTTAACTCGGCAACCAGTTTCCGCTGGATGCAACGGAGGAAATGGATCCGCGAAACACGCGAAAAAATTCAAGAAGAGAGTTTCAGAGGCGGAGGTCACACGAAGGACTATACCGCGCCATAAGAATCGACGCGTACATTGCAGGCTAGCAATCGGTTGGCCCCCGGACAATTTTCATATTTCCTTTGTGACCTTTGTGACCTCTGTGTGAGTCGGTCCCTTTTTGATTACTTCTTCTTCGCCGCTTCCTCGTCCAAAGCGGCTTTCACAGAGACCTCGAGCTCATCATAGAGCACCTGATCTGCGCGCAACGCCTCTTTGGCGGCATCTCGCCCTTGGGCCAATTGCTGGCCTTTGTATGATATCCAGGAGCCGCGTTTCTCCAGGATATTTTTCTCCAGGGCCAGGTCCAGGAGTGCCCCGACGTTTGAAATCCCCTCGTTGTACATGATGTCAAACTCTGCCTCGGTGAAGGGAGGAGCGACTTTGTTTTTGACCACCTTCACTTTAGTCCGGTTCCCTATCACCGTTCCGTCGGTCTGTTTGATCGCGGAGATACGGCGAATATCGATTCGGACACTCGAATAGAACTTGAGCGCCTTGCCTCCCGGCGTGGTCTCCGGATTTCCGAACATAACGCCAATTTTTTCCCGAATTTGATTGGTAAAAATACACGTGGTCCGAGCTTTCGAGATGAGCGCAGTCAATTTTCGGAGCGCAGCGCTCATCAGACGAGCCTGGGCTCCCACTGTGGCGTCGCCGATTTCGCCCTCAAGTTCGGCCTTGGTCACCAATGCGGCAACGGAATCAATCACAATGACGTCGAGAGCGTTGGAGCGAATCAAAGTTTCGCAGATGCGCAGTGCTTCTTCGCCAGAACTCGGTTGCGACACCAGGAGGTCGTCGAGATTGACACCGAGCCGCCGCGCGTACTGCGGGTCCAGAGCGTGCTCTACATCGATAAATCCAGCCAGGCCGCCGCGCTTTTGCGCTTGAGCAATCACAGTCAGCGTTAAAGTCGTCTTTCCGGACGATTCAGGTCCGAAAATCTCAATAACTCGACCCCGCGGAAATCCGCCGACTCCAAGCGCGCGATCAATCAAAATGTTACCGGTGGGGATCACTTCGACGGGGACGATATGATCGTCGCCGAGCCGCATGATGGCACCTTCACCGTAATCCTTCGCGATTTGCTGGAGGGCTAGATCCAGATTCTTCTTGCGAGCGGCGTACGCAGGATCGGGAGATCCAACCTCGGGAATTTTGGCTGCCATGATTCCGTCATGATTAGCGAGGACGCAACGGAAGACAAATCAGAAAAAAAGAACGCACGGAACAATGAGAACCTGGACAGAAGGAAAACAAAGAAAATTTAACAGAAGGTAACAGCGCGGCGGAGCCGCGACCACAAAGGCCGCGGTGTCGGCGAGCCTGAAGATTGGAGTGACACGCTCGCAAGGTCCGCGAAGTCAATGTAGGCGAAGCGTCCCGCTTTGCTTCTGGAAAACCGTCGTCCACCGGTACCCGAGTGGAGGAAGAGCAGATGCACAGAAGGCCGCAAAGGACACGAAGACCGATCAGGAATTGGGCTTCTGTCACGACCCCGCTCTGCCTAGGAATGGGGCCCGCGAAACACGCGAAAAGACGCGAAAGAGGATGAGAGGTGTGGGCTGGGAGGCCCATGCCACATCGCGCGACCCGACATTCGACGCGGTAGGGACGCGCTCCTGCGCGATCCGGCGTGGCATGTCCAAAAAACGTGCAACGGCAATATTTGACCTGTCCCTCCGAGTTGGTCCTGGTCCTCAACCGCGCAGATTCCACGATGCGCCCAGAGTCCGGGCGCCTGCGGGATCCCCAACTCTTTGCTTCCTTTGCTACCTTCTGTTCAAACTCTTCTCTCTGCTACCTTCTGTAGAAGTCGGAACTAGTGCACGAAGTCTGAGGCTCGTTATCAGCGTTGGGAGCGCTGCCGGATGACTCAGGCAATCTCAATCACGAGTTTTCCCGTTGTTTTTCTCCCTTCCAAATCGCGGTGCGCTTGGGCGAGTTCGGCTAAGGGGTAGGTCCGTTCGATCCGAAGTTTGAGCGATCCTTGGGCCACCCAGTTCAGGACTTTTGTCGCACGCTCTCTAAAGCTGTCTGTATCCGCGACGTAGTGGGCTAAGCTCGGGCGAGTAAGAAAAAGCGAACCTTTCTGGGTGAGCACCAGCGGATCAATAGGTGGGACCGGGCCACTCGACTGACCGAACAACACCAGCATTCCCAAAGGACGTAACACGTTCAAGCTGCCTTCGTAGGTCGTTTTGCCAACGGAATCGTAAACAACATGAACGCCCTTCCCGTCGGTGAACCGTTTAACCGCCTCTACGAAATCGGTCTTAGTATAGAGAATTGTTTCATCTGCACCGGCTTCGCGGGCGAGATCAGCCTTTTCCTGAGTGGAAACCGTGGTGTAAACTGTGGCGCCCTTTTCTTTCAGGAGCTGAATGAGTAAGAGCCCGACGCCGCCGGCACCGGCGTGAACCAATGCGGCTTCGCCGCTTTTTGCAGGATAGGTGGTCTCACAAAGGTACTGGGCGGTCATACCCTGAAGGAGAGTTGCCGCGCCGGAGCGGTCGTCGATCCCGTCGGGGAGTGCGACCACTTTCCAGGAAGGAACGGCCGCGAACTCTGCATAAGCTCCCGGATGTTGGGTCCAGGCAACTCGGGTACCGGGTTTGAAGGAGGTTTCAGAGCCTGCCTTCTCGATGACGCCTGCGCCCTCCACACCCGGAGTGAACGGGAGAACGGCTTTATACAGGCCTGTCCGTTGATAGACGTCGAGAAAATTCACGCCTGCGGCATGAACCCGCACTAAAACTTCTCCCGATTCGATTTTGGGGATCGGGACTTCGTCCAATTGAAGGACCTCGGGCCCGCCATGGGCGTAAATTCGGATCGCTTTCATAGGGGTGATTGATCCGTCAGCCTGGGGCGGTAAAACGCCTGAGTCAAGTAAGCGAAAGCTTCTAGCCTTTGCTCCTCAACGCTTTTCTTTTTCCAAAGGAGGCAAAGGCTGGAGCCTTCGTTTACACCGGCACAGGCAAAGGCTGGAGCCTTGGCTTACACCCGCCCGCGGCGGAGGCGGCTTTGAGGCCTCCGCCTTTTCCAATCTTCTCTTCCTTTGGCGAATTCCTAGTCCACTGTGATCTTGCGCGGTCTAACGCTATCTGCCTTGGGCAGAGCCAGGGTTAGGATGCCCTGCTCGATGCGCGCGCTGATTTTGGCGGTGTCGATGGCCGGATCCAGTTCGTACACGCGCCGGAAGTCATTGTTCCGGATCTCGCGATAAACTGGTTCACCGGTAAGCTCACTTGTACGGCGATGCCCGACAATGGTCAGTTCACCATTATCGACCGTGATTTCCAGGCCGGACTTATCCACGCCGGGCATTTCGGCCCGGATGGTGTAACCCTCTTCGTTGGATTCCACATCCACCAGCGGCGCGGCGTACTGGACCCGCCGCTGCTCCTGGGTCGCGAGATTTGCTGATTCGTTTTGCTGTTGAGCAACAATATTCATTAGTTTTCTCCAATTTTTTAGAGCCGACGCGGCAAGGCCCCGGCGTCGGTTGAGTTTAGCTGAGGGCGACTTCGATCTGTTTTGGCTTGGCTTCTTCAGCCTTTGGTAAAACGACCGTCAGAATTCCATCCTTGAAGGTCGCATTCACTTTTTCGGCATTCACCACCGCCGGCAAAGTCAGGCTGCGCTGGAATTTGCCGAAGAATCTTTCCGTGCGGAAACCTTGATCGGCGTTCCCCTGGGGTTTGCGTTCTCCGGCGATCGTCAGCGTGTCGCCGTGCAGAGAGATTTCGATCTCTTCCTTCTTCAAACCCGGAAGTTCGACTTGGACAGTGAACTGATCTTTGTCGTGGTAGACATCCACTGCGGGAGTCCACCGGCTAAGCGAGGCAAGGGGCCGGAAGAATGAGCCAGAAGGGGACTCAAACACGCGGTCCATTTCCTCGCGCATATTAGCGAGCCGATCCAGAGCGACCGACAGATCGCTTTGGGGATAACGTTGATAACGTACGATGTTCATAACTTCTCCTTTTCAAAAATTTCAGGGACAAGTGGGAACAGAGCTTATCGTATGCCAGATATTTCAAAATATGTAACACATTGATAACAAGAGTCTTACGATTTGACTAGGAAAGGAAGTACTCTAAATATGCGCCATAATGGCTCTATCTGAGCGTCAAAATGTCCGACGACTGATCCGCGTCATTATGACGCTTACTGAAGGAAGAGTGGATTGTTCAACTGAGTTTGTTGGTTGGCTCCGCGCCGGCTTCGGAAACGAAATCGTAACCAGGTTCTAGTTGCAATATGTTGCGCGAGGTTTTATAGAGAAATGATAGTTCCATATTTATCGTAAATATAGTATTGACTACAGGATGGATTCGAGCCAACAGACTTCAACCCCTCCAATTGAACGCTTTTCTCATCGAAACATGAACATCTCCTTTTCTTCCCCGCGATTTCTCTCGCTGATGCTCATCTCCGCCTTCTGTTTCCAGGCTCATATCCAGGCACAGGCGTTGACGAATATTTACTTAGCCGTAAGACACGACGGGATCGCTGGAACGGGAACGGCATCCAATCCTTTCGATGCGAGTACCGCGGCCAAGTATGATCTCCTATTGGCGACGCATTCGCAGAATACGATTTTTAACTACGCACCAGGCACCTACCAAACAACCGGTTGGCGTTCCCGAACGCGAAAGTCGGCCGGAACCAACTGTCAGCACTTGGGGGCAGGCGTGGATCAGACCGTGATCCAGTTGGTTGGCGCAACTGACCCCACTCAAGACGGAATCATCTTTGGCACCGACTACGACGCAACCGCGGATGGATTCCAACTGCGGAATCTCACTCTGGATTGCAACGCTTTAGGGAATCCGAAATTTACGAGTCATATAGGCGCCGTTGGCGCGGTTAGTACGGCCGGGAATAATATTTTGATTCAGGGAGTAAAGGTGATCGGTTTCGGAACGGGGCTTGTTGGCGTCGAATGCTTCGCGGTTCTAATCAACCCAGGACCTGCCCTCAGTTGGCGTTCATTCAACAATATCACCATTGATGGCTGCGTTTTTACTAATCCAGCTCAAGGCAATCAGGACGGCCTCACCTGTGTAACGATCGCTGCGGAAGCCGGCGTGACGCTTACGAATACCTCGATTACCAACTGTTGGTTCATCGATCTTGCATCGGACTTTTCATATTCGCATGCATTCTTTGCTGAACGATGCACCGGGAATTATGTCCAGAACTGCGAAATAGGCGCCTATACTGAACCGTCCAGCGTCCAACCGGATCTCTGGGTGATGCAAAATAATACGTTCGTGAACGTATATAGTGCCGCCTATGTGCAATTTCATCCCACCGGGAAACTCCAGGATCTGGAATTCCTGTACAACACGGTTGTGCTGCTGAACACCACGCTTCGGACGTCTGAGGCCGTGGAGATAGCTGAGCCGGTGGAATCTATTAGCGGTTTGCGCAATAAACCTCAAATTGTTAATTTGATTATCGAAGGCAACAAAGTTCAGGCCGCCAGTTTGACGGACCAGACTAACCAAGGGTATCTGGGATTCCAGATTCAGAGCGAGCATCAGAAATATTTCATTGATAACTTGACGATCATTAATAACCAGTTCTCACTGGCAAACAGTAAGAACGGTCTACAAATAATTTTGACCGATGCGCCGAACTTTGTATTGAGCTCGCAGATCGCGAACAACGTTTACTATGATGGTTCTCCAGTGATCGTCAATCTGATCCCTCCGCAGTAATGAAGTCCGTCAAAGATTCCAGAGGGTTTTGACTGGGTGTACCGACCACGCGCCCTCCCTTCTCAACGAGTCGAGCTGATCCTTAAAATCGCCAACATTTCGCACATACCTGTTTTGTTCGCGAAAGTTCCGGACGCGAAATCCGAGATGATGAGCAACAGTGGGTTGGAAAAGCTCGAGGTAGATCCGGATCTCTTCCGGTGAATTGGCGACTGCCTCAAACGCTTCCTTGCGCCAAAATGATCCGCTTCCGAACATCGTAAGAACGACATGTTTATCCGGACGAACAGAAATCTTCTCCCAAAACCGTAGGAAAGAGGGATCTGCTAGGTGATATAAATAGTGCGCATTAGATGAACCATCGATTCGCGCTACATGGAATCCAGCGACATCACATTTTTCTTGTTCAACAAAACAGATCATTCGCCGGTAAAAATCTTCCGCGAGTGGAACGTGATCATACTCAATGAAATGGACATACCTGCAGTCCTGCGATTTCAACCAATCCCAAGCTGCCTGAAACACAGGAGCATAGCTCTGTTTATCGCGCTGATGATCGCGCGTCTTGAGCCTCGGTGAATCGATCAGTGCTCGATGGGGATGCGAAAGGCTCGCAAAATGCTGTTTAGAACCTCCAAAAGCAAGAAAGACCTTGGACCGGTTTGTGATTCGATCCCAATAACGAACCATCCGGTCGACGCATTCAGGCTCTTGGTGCGTGAGAAGAACTGTCCGTACTTCTGACATTGGGATAGTCTGGCTCAGGTGCAACGGAGAACGCCAATTCCTGCAAACCATAGGTAAGCCGCGTCTGCGGCAAAAATTCAGCCCGGATTCCTTTGACCAAGCCAAAGATCGCAAGCTTGCCCTTCCGGGGCAAAATCAAAACGCGCCCAATCGACTCGCCGGTCCGATGATCAATGAGCTGCGTGCCGAAAGTGCGTGCGACCCATAGGAGGAAACTTCTCGCGAGCTTCTGAGCGCTTTTTACCGCGGGAAAACTGTTTCGCATATCAAGGTGACTTGTCGTAGGGCTACAGCGCCAGAAAAAAGCAGAATATTGGCCTTTTTAAAGGGTTTTTTTTCAGATCTTGGGATCTTGTTACTCAGACATTGAAAGGCTCGGTTCGAGTGGTGTAGTTAGCTTCAGGGATGAAAATTCTGATTGATCATCAACTCCCGTTTGCCTTGGCGCATGGCGGGTTACAGATCCAGATCGAACAAACGAAAGCGGCGTTGGAAAAGATCGGAACGGCCGTGGAGTACTTGCGGTTCTGGGACTCCGAACAACAAGGGGATGTTCTTCATGTTTTCGGGCGCTTTTCGAAAGCCTACATCGAGCTGGCTCATCGCAAAGGTAGGGCAGTAGTCATGTCAGACCTTCTGAGCGAGACCGGCTCGCGCTCGCAGCGAGCTCTTCTCGCACAAAAGGGGTTGATCTACGCCGCGCGAATGCTGCTTCCGGGTAGTTTCCTCAGTCGAATGGGATGGGACGCATTTAAGGCGGCAGATGCCGTAATTGCGCTGACTGCTTGGGAAGCGCGGCTGATGGTGGATCTCTTCGATGCCGACAGGTCAAAGATCCACGTCCTGCCGAACGGCGTCGAGGACTGCTTTTTTTTCGAATCGCCGCCCGAAGTCCGAGAAGACTGGCTTTTGTGCACCGGTACGATTACGCCGCGGAAACGAATCGTTGAACTTGCCAAGGCTGCCGTTGCCGGCAAAGTCAAAGTTCGGATCGTGGGTAAGCCTTATTCTGAACGCGATCCTTATTACCAAGAGTTTCTTCGGATCTGGGGGACCAACCGCGAATTCATCGATTTCTCCGGCCCTATACGTGACCGGACGGAGCTTGCGCGAGCTTACTCCCGGGCGCGAGGCTTCGTGTTGTTCAGCCTTTTCGAAAGCCTCAGCCTCTCGGCGCTCGAAGCGGCTGCCGCGGGATGCCGGCTCCTGCTCACGGACCTGCCCTGGGCTCGGACGACATTCGGCGAGCATGCCGTTTACTGCTCGCCTCGCGCGACAGTCGCCGAAGGCGGCCGGATTCTGAAAAATTTCTCGGAGGACATTGCTGCTCAGCCTACGCCTCAAAAACCACTGCGCTGGGTTCAAGTGGCAGATCGCTTAATGATGATTTATGAGGCGGCGCTCCGCAGATCTCTTGAGACCACCTGACCCGATGATCAATTCCGGCGAAGGTTTTGGCGCAGAGGCGTTTCGAGGCTCTGAGCTGAAGGGCAATTGGGAGCCGAGACGGACAAATATTTGGTACCCTGGGTAACCTGACTTATAGAGTATAATAACACGGATGCGCGCAGCGGTTGAAGTGCGCCATTGAAGCTATGGAACCTCTATGTTAAAAATTTTCAGTTTGTCTGTAGCTTTTGCGATTTCTGCTTCGGCATCTCTCGAAGGGCAGAGCACACTTTATCTTCGGATCAGGACGGATGGCAGAGCAGGAAGCGGAACTAGCAACGATCCCTATGATTGCAGCACTCCTGACAAGTATGACGCGGTGTTAGCCAAATACCCGCAAAACACGACCTTTCTTTACTGGCCCGGGACTTTTCAGACTCGCGGCTGGTATTCTCAGAAAAGGACGTCCGCCGGCGCAAACTGCAAACACATCGGCGCTGGAGTTGACCAAACGATTATTCAACTGGTCGGAGCAAGCGACCCGAACAGCCAGGATGGGACAATCTTTGGAACGGATTACAACAAGACCTGCGACGGGTTCGAAATCCACAATCTGACCATAGACTGTAACGCGTCCGGGAATCCAAAATTTACAAACCGCTTAGGTGCAATCACGGCGATTAACATCAATGGCAGCAATATCCTGATCCAAGGCGTGAAAATCGTTAATTTCGGCACCTCCGCCCTGGGTCGTGAGTGCTTTGTCGTGTACATTTGTCCAGGCACGCCGCTCAAATGGAGAACGTTCAATAACATCACAGTTGACAACTGCATTTTTACTTCGCCGGCCACTGGGAATAAGGATGGCGTGGGCTGTGTATTGATTGCATCGACGTCGGACGTTATCATGACGAACTCAGCGGTTACGAATTGTTGGTTCGTAAATGTCGCTTCAGACTTTCCTTACTCTCACGCGTTTTACGCGAAAAGCTGCACGGGAAATTACGTCCAGGGGTGTCAGGTGGGCAGCTACTACGAGCCGTTAGATTATCGACAGACTCCATGGCTCATCGCGGATAACGTATTCACGGATGTACAGTTTGGGGTACAAATTTCATTTCACAGTACAGGGAAGGTTCAGGCCCTAACTTTTGAGGACAACACGGTTCTGCTGAAGAATACTCCGAATACGCTCGCCGCCGCGGTGATGATTCAGCAGCCGGTAGGAACTCTCGCAACACCCATGCCGGAATTAGTCAACTTGGACGTTGAAAACAACCTCATTCAGGCGATGGGAATCACGCAATTTCCGAACGGTGCCTACCGTGGAATTCAAGTTGCCGACGGCGCAACAGAGACTTACTTCATAGGTAATTTGACAATTGTTAATAATGTGTTCTCGTCTGGAGGAAGCAAGAACCAAAATCAGATCCTGGTTTCTAATGCGCCGAACTTCGTGCTCCACTCGACAATTAACAATAATACCTACACTGACGGTACCCCGGTCGTCACGGCGGCGCAATCTTCTCCGCACTAACCCGCGAAAAAAAATCACACGCTTTAAGAATCGACGAGCTCATTGCGGGTTAGAAAGCTCTTAAACAGACGCTGCGCGTCCGTCTAAGAGCAGGTTTTGAAATTAATGAATCGGCTATCGGATTGCGCCCTTTGTTCTGGCCCGTCACTCGCTGAAAAATTCATGCGAATCATTCAACTCACAACTGACAATCGCGAAGCATTCCGGCTATATGACAAGGCGCAGCCTTGGTTCGGTGCGGCGCCGGAGGCTTTGCTACAGGGTTTCGCAACGCTACCTGGTATCGAGGTCCATGTCATCTCCTGCGCGCAACGGCGCATGCAGGCGCCTGATAAGCTGGCAAAAAACATCTGGTTTCATTCGTTGCTCGTCAAGAAATCGGGCTGGCTACGCACCGGTTATCAGGGTTGCATACGGGCGGTCCGAAGCAAGGTTCGGGAATTGCAGCCGGATGTCGTGCATGGGCAAGGCACAGAGCGGGATTGCGCACTTTGTGCCACCCTTTCTTCTTTCCCCAATGTGGTTACGATCCATGGCAATATGGTAGAGATCTATCGTCTGTACCATCGAACCTTGGGCAGCTACTACTGGTTTGCAGCGAATCTGGAAAATCTTACTCTGCGGATGACCTCAGGCGTATTCTGCAATTCAGCCTATACCGAGAACCTCGTACGGCCGCGAGCCAAACGGAGCTGGAGAGTCCCAAACGCGATCCGAGAGGCGTTCCTATCAAATGCGACTGAAGCGCGACCGGAAGGTACCCCATTAATCGTAAACGTCGGGGTAATCTCGGAGCGGAAGCGACAGGTGCAAATTCTTGAAATCGCCGACGAGCTGTTTCGCAGAGGTTATCGCTTCGTTGTGCATTTCGTGGGCAGCCTCGATGAGCGGTCGCCGTACGGCCGCCTGTTTGGCGAGCGACTCCGCGTCGCGCAAGCAAGCGGATATGCCAAATTTGCGTGGCACCTGGAGGTTCAGCATTTAGTCCAGCTTTTTGACAGTGCTCACGCGATGATCCACTTCCCGAGTGAAGAAGCCTTCGGTCTGGTCGTAGCAGAAGCACTGGCGAGAAATCTGAAGTTATTCGGGTCGCGTGTGGGCGGGATCCCAGACATCGCCAATGGGGTAGAAGGGGTAGACTTGTTTGAGTCGGGAGATGTGGGCGAGTTGAGCCAGGCCTTACAGAAATGGCTGGAAAAAGGGTTTCCGAGACCCAAGTCCGCGGCTGATGCGATCCGTTCCCGATACCGCCCGGCAACGGTTGCGGCCCAGCATGTCGAAATCTATCAGCAAATTCTCCAGAAACGATAGACGGCACTTGTCAATCCGCTTCGCAAAGCCATTCAAGCTGCTTTTCGATTAGGTTGGTTGGCACGGTCACCCGGAACGCTGCGTCTCCCTGCAAGACCAGATAACGGTGCTGCAGGTCGCACAATCGCGCGATAGTTTCATAACATCCATTCAGAAAGTTATGCGCAAGGATCTCAAAAACTTTCGTGCCCGCATCGCACCAGAGCACGTTTGTCAGAGCTGCTCCGTGGGACGCGCAAATCGCCTTGGCTTGGCGGAAGAGTCCAATCTGTTCTGCGAAAGAGAGATACTCCAGGTCCACAATCGTCCAGTTTCGCTGCTCGAAAAAGCGGCCTACCTGCGCCTCATTCGCCAACCCGCGCGTTTTTCCCTTTCTCGTGATGAAAAGGTACGGTTGCGGAGACTTCGGAGGTATCCCGTGCGGAATCAGGTTGCTGCGCAGGAACTTGACAGCGTACGGGTTGCTGACCCCGGTCATCGCGGTTGGACCGGAGAAGTAGTAGTTCTCAATTTCCAGATGGCGTTCATCCGTTTCGCGCGTACGAGCGATGAGCCCGAGTAGCCGCAACGAGTCTTGTTCGTAGGGGCGGGGTTTAGTTGGTATCAGTATTCTCGTGTCGGGAGGAAACTCGTCCAGGCATGCAAGGCGTGGCAGAGCATCCATGATCCAATGGAAATACGAAGCTTGGTATCTCCCGAAAAGACTGGTCCAATTTCCGGCTAGTCGAGTTGGCCTCGGCAAGGAAAAATAATTGTAGCTCGGGTCATTTTGATAACAGTGCTCATTCCACAACGACTCGATCGCGAGGCGCTTCTTGAACAGCATCAGAGCCAGGCTCGGACCAACGAGCCGAGCGGACGGGATTCGAGCCCAGATGATAGGCCAGGGGTCAAACTTTTTGAGATCCCAACCGGCTCTTGCAATGATACTGCCCGGTGCGGGCTCCGAGATCGGCTGAGCCTCCAGCACGAATCGTCCCTCAACCTCCTTACGGCGAATCCAATCTGCGAGGCAAACCGTTGCAGCAGGTGGACCAAGACGAATAAAACCCTTCGTGCAAACGCGCAAAGTTTCCGTAGTGAGTCGGACAAGCGTAGAGTGGATTCCGCGAACTAATTGATAAGCCCTGGGAAACCTGCGCAGCAAGTCAAGAAAGCCTGTTGAAAGGGATGCTTCAGCCATAGTATTCAATCCTTGGCAACTCGAAATCCCAATGCGGAGAATGCGTTGCGAAACCGGTTCTCCCACGTGTGTTCCCGAATGGCACGCTGCCGTCCCGCCTCTGCGATCTCGCGGCAGCGCTCCGGCCGCCTTATATAAAAAGACCAAATCTCCGCAAGGTCGTGGATATCACGATAGCAAAGTATCTCCTCGCCGACCCGAAAGAGTTCCGCCAGTTCCCAGTCAAAGGTCGTCAGGTAACAGCCACCAGCGCCCGGACATTCAAAGTCGCGATTTTTCAGGTTGGTGACTTGTTTACCGTTGATATTATACCCTATGCCGAGGTTGATCTGGCTAGCCGCATAAATCGTCCAGCCGTCATCAACAAAGCGAGGATTTCTCCAACCAGAACCGAATACAGCGACCTCAATCCCTAGTCGTTCCAAACTTCGAATAAATTTGCCCCGCTCCGGTTTGTAGCTTCCGACAAAGCTGGTTTGATAGCGATAAATTTCGGTTGTCGGCAGCCTCGACGAATCATAGTGAAAACCTGTCGGCACGTAGAGACAAGGGAAGCCATGAGCATGGTAAAGTTCAATCATGCTCCGCGTGTTGCTGAAGTTGCAGTCGAATTGGCTCGCCCAGGCTCGATACGGCCGATCCGTACGCTGGAAAATCTCGAGATGTTCAAAGTTCGTTTTGTCATCAAGATTCAATCCTACGAGCGGTGCACTCCACGTCTGTCGTAGGAAACTCAAAAGCGTTTCCGACAAAAGGCTGCTGCGCAAATAAACAACGATCAGATCATAGTTAACGCATTTTAGGGAAAGTAGTTTCTGCGTAACCCGGTCGACGTCGAGGTGCTCGTTAAAGGCATCAGGCGTAACGCGCGCTTCCCGGACGTCCACAAAATCGACTTCACAGATTTTTCGAAGCTCGGGCAAAAGCTCGCGGTGTTCCCACATGTTTTCGCAAATGAGTAGCAGATGCCGAAGATGTTCAGTCTTCGGGCGGACAGCAACACGGCTTTCCGAAAACTGGGTTTTGCTTGTGGATACCAGCAGGCGTCCGTATTTGGAGGCGAACAGCATTGACCTGACGCTCAGCCAACCTTCGAAGAGAAATCCTTTCAGGAAAATCCGGATCAACGATCTGAACCGCAGCGAAAGATTCATAAGGTTTCGTTTGCGTTTATCTCGGGTTTTGGTCAGCTCGCTTGGAAGTGCGGCGCCTGTAACGGATCTTTGCGAATTTGTCGGTTATCGACGGCAGGGAGCCATGAAGAGTTAACGCTTTTTCATTTCAGCGATAGAGGCGTCTCTGCTCTCGCCGCTCGATGACGCCGCTTCCCGATAAGACCATGAGCGAAGGCGCGGAGTTCACTGCGCATCTCGGGTGTGACGCCCGCCATAAGCGCGAGTACAATGCCGAAGGTGCCTGCGGAAGCCGCCTTGGTCAAAAACGCGGGTAAGCCCGCGAATCCCGCGCCGAGCCAAAAGATAGCACTTCCGCAAAGAGCGAAAACAACAACGTAAAGCAACGCCCGACCCGTCCACCCAAGCGTCACGTCAAATACGCTCATGCTGAAGTGTTGCGAGACGCGGTAGGCGCCGTAGAGACCGCTGCAGAAAAGATTTCCCACGATCGCGGGGACAAACATCCCTGGAAAACCAAAGGCTGGCGCGAAAAGAATGCTACCGAAAACGACGCACCCACCCTCCAAAAGAATTAGATATTTGTATCCCTTGATCTGTTTCAAGAGGCCTGGAAAGCCTGCATAACAATGGGTGATACACCATACGAAAAGATAGGCACCCGCGCACACGTCCGTCCAAAAATCCCACGAGATTTTGCCTTGGGTCCAGTATGAAATCAGCGTCCGGTTTCCCAGCGCGCCAAGCACCCCAAAAAGGCCGGCGCCCACCGCCGTTAAATTCAGGACAGCTGGAAAACGCTCCTTAAAGCGAAGGATTTCTCCTCGAACGAGCATTTCTGAGAATCCGGGGGTGGAGAAATCAAATATTTTCACCACAATCTGCTGAGCCAGAGCGAACGACTTTGTGCATATCGACCAGACCGCAGCCGCGTCCAGTCCCATCAGGCGTGAGACCAGGACTATTTGACTTGCCGATATAAGCTGATTTCCGACCTGGAGGATGAATAGATCCCTGCTAAAGCTGAAGATCTCCCAAAACTTCGCCTTGGTGATCCTTCCCCATTTTCCTCTTGCAGGCAGAAGACCCAGCTTGATCGTAGAAATCGTTGTGATTCCATCCTGCACCAACGTACCCGCTAAACTGGCGAGCACGAGGCTGTAATATCTCAGCCCTGCCGCAAAGCCAATCCAAAGAGCGATCCCGCTTGCCACAAAAATTCCGATCGATGCGTAGTTGACGATGTCCGAGCGTTGATGGGTCCAGAGCGGAAACCAGAGGGGGGTCATGGCAAAATGGCCCGCCAGGACTGCGCACTGAAGAAACAGAAGTATTTGAAAGCCGGAGCGCAGGTTGCTTGGGATCTGCAGAAGATCCGCCAAAAGATTACCGCCGAATGCGCCGGTAAGAAGAATGCCAACTGCTTGGAACCCGAATGCGATCCATGCAGTTTTGAGGACGGAACCATAGTCCCCCCCATTCATGTCGTCCTTATAGTCGACAAGAATTCGCGAGACCGATTGCCCGACGCCAAAATCCAGAAGAGTGAGATATCCTCCGATTTGAGTAACGACCGCCCACAGGCCAAATTCCTCCCGAGTGAGATAGTGGAGAGCCAGGGGAATCGATGCGGCGCTATAGATGGCATTGGCCGCCATCGCCAGATAGCCCGAACCTAACGACGAAGCGAAGCGCTTTGTCCGGCTCATAGGATGATTTTCAATGCTTGACAAATTTGTCGGCGGGTTTCACGAATCGAGGCCGCTGCCTGAGGAATTTTCGGATTGACGGCGATCGCTGAAACGTGTCGATCTGCGGTGTTCACACTTTGTCCCCGAGAAACGGTGAGAACACACTATTAGGTTGTCGAGCGAGCCTCCTCGAGCGACACCGTATTAACCAATTTTGCCTCACGCACCTGCGCTGTTTCGTCGAGTGCCTTGGAAATGACCTTCAGCATCCCACAAACGAAAAGCGTGTTCGGAAATCCCGAGTCAAATCCTCCAAAGACCAGAACGTATTGGAATGGTTCGTAGATGGCCGGGATGCCAAATAGCAGGGCTACGGGAAAGTAGTCAGTCTGCTTGCTGCTCCGAATAAGTTTCCAGCTGTACAAAGCCGCCGCAACCAGCAAAGCCATATAAAGGAAAAGCCCGACTCCTCCCACGAATCGAAGTGCGGAGAGAGGTCCGTTATGGAAAGCGCCTTGTATCAGAAAGGCTTCCTGTTGGGCTGCGCCGATGAATCCGGTTCCTCCCTGTTGCTGCTGTTCCATGATCTGTAATTCGTAATCGCTGAAACCGAAACCGTCGCCTAAGAGCTTGTTATGGATGTAAGTGTCGCTCTTGAGGACGACGTCCCACATATAGTAGCGCCATTCGCTGGAGCCCTCAGCATCGCTCGCAGCGCCTTCGTCCCACTTTCCCGGCAGAAAAGAGAGTGCTCGCTGAGCTGTCAGTGGTAGCGCAAGACCGGCATTTTGAGCGCAGACGAGCCCTAATACGACGAGCGCGATCGCTGTCATGACAAGTAGCGTCCGTTTGAAACCTCCCCAGAAGTAAGCGGCGAGGAGGAACGCAACGGACAGATAAACAACGCCAGATCGGAATCCGGAGAGCGCAAAACCGGCGCAAACCGCTAGGAAACAGAGGAAACGGAGTGGATGCAGGGGCGAAAGCAAGGTGATAGGCGCAAAATAGCTGACGAGTGTCGCAATCCCAGCCTTGGCGCCCGGAAACAGGTCCATGACTCGTGTACCGTCGTCCGGCCCCTCTTGCGAAAGATATTCCGAGGTGTCTACTCCTGAGTAGATCCGGCTAACGACCGGGACGGTTGACGGAATAAAGTGAGTTAAGGTTCCCAGTAGAGAGACTCCGATCTGGGGAGCACAGAAAAGCACGGGCAGGATCCGAGCGAGCCCCGGCCGCAGGGTAACTCGTGACAATACGATGAACGCCAGGAAAGCAATTAACGAATCCAAATAAGGGCGCCCTCCCACAACGTGGGACCCTAACGCGGAAACTCCGGCCGGGTTCCGAACGAAAACGGTTGCCAGATAGCCCACGTTGAGGAACACGAGCCAGTCCAGAAATTCTGATTTCGCGTGTCCGCGAATGGCTCGCATAGCAAATAGGATGACAAAGCCGCCGAACGCCACAAGCACTGCGATGTCCCTGACGCTAAAGGGCAGCGGAGCAAAACCGAGCCTGCCGGTGAGATACCAGAACATCGGGATCAAGATCCAGATGTTCGTCTGCAACGCGACCAAGGCGGCCATGACCGAAGCAACTCCAAATCCTAAAATAAGGAAAAGAGGATCATCAGATCCTATCAATGTGCCGGTAGCCAGTGCGCAAACAAGTCCGGTCGTCACGAGAATGCCCGCAACGATGCGTGCGTCAGAGAAACTTTGGTTGTCGGGCGCGGGCATTACTACACGGGAGCGGTGGTCTTGCCTCTTAGTAGAGCAGTCTTCGCAAATGATTCAAGTGACGGTCGGCCTCACTGCCTGGTGAAGTTTGGGAACGTGAAAATGGTTCTTGTGGGAAATTAGTCCAAATTTATAGTGACAAGCCGCGCCCTTAAGCGCCTCGAATCTGCCACCCCTTTAAATGACCGATGCGAATCCTAAGGGAACGATGCCTTAATCCTGCTCAGGAGGTGCACTCAGGCTATGGATTCCCATACTGAGCCGGAAGGAGGATTTTACGTCCTGGATCGCAACCATGCCAGGGAGCCTCAGTCCCGGGCTCTGGAGGCGCTCTCAGTAGCCTCGGCTTATAACGATTGGATTTTTTCGGTCTTTGCCGAGTTTATCGGTGATCGGGCTCTCGAGATTGGCTGCGGAACGGGAAACCTGACACGCCCTCTGCTCGAGAAGGCAAAAGAGGTGACAGCAATTGATATCGATGCTGCGTATCTGCGAGTTCTGTCGCGAACCGTTCGAGTGCCGCAGGGGCGCGCGCTCACTGTCAGGAATCAAAATTTTCTTGAAGATATGACGAATCTGGCCGGATTCGACAGCATTGTTCTGATTAATGTTTTGGAACATCTTGCAGAGCCGGAGGAAGCGTTGCGGAGAATCTATGCGGCATTAGTGCCTGGCGGACGAGCTATCGTGCTGGTCCCTGCCTTCAATTTTCTCTTCAGCCGTTTCGATGAACTGATCGGCCATCACCGACGATACACTCTTCGAGCTCTAGCAAGCGAACTAACATCTGCCGGTTTCAGCATAAAGAAGAATGTCTATTTCAACTTCTTTGGAATGGCAGGTTGGTGGTGGCGTTTCTGCGTGTTCAAGAAAGAATGCCTCACCACGCACGCAGTGCGGTTCTTTGAGACATTGACTCCGTCGCTGCGGGCAGTTGAATCGGCTGTTCGTCCACCGGCCGGATTATCGGTTATCGCCGTCGGTGAAAAACCGCTAGGGGAAGGGGCTGGTATTGCACGTGCAGATAATTCGGCTTAGACGGCGGCAATCAAGCCGAAACCAACCGCGAATTTGGCGTTTTCCATCGTAACGCCTAAGTTTGCGTTCATGGCTGAATATTTCAGAGAGAATTCACCGGATTGCCGTGCACATCCCGGACTCGTACTTCAGCCCTATTTGAATCGACATTGTTATGTTGAAGGAAGCTTCGCACCACTGTGGAGGGAGAAATGATCATTTCCCGGCCCGATGGGAGGCTGAAAACATTGTTCTCGAGAACAAGCTCGCCGACCGAATATCTTGCGTCCTGGCTAACCAAAACAATTCCGGCTGCTCGCTCAACTTGCTGTTTGGAAGGCTGTGCCAGGCTAATCCGATTGTTTCGGAAAACGACTTTCGCGACGGTAGGCCGCTGATTGCCTGGCTTCAGGCCGGAGTCGTCTACTGCGAATGCGGCAGAAGTCCGTTGCGGGTCGACTCTCAAGACCACATCGTTATCCTCGAATTGAACCGTGTTCAGACTGCCCGTAGGATGCCAGTTGACCATTACCGCCGTCATGATGTCGCGGAATTTGTTGTTCCGAATGGTCCAGGTCCCAAATTGCCGATCATCCGGTTCCAGATAAAAGCCGGTATCGCAACCGATCACCACGTTGCCTTCGCATAATGCAGCCCCGAAAGCGTGTGAGTAGCTGAAATCGGACTCCAGATTGATAAAACGACAGTTGACGATCGCGCCTTCCAAGCGCGCGGTAGTTGAGGCTGAGATCGCTGCGCAGCTTAAACCATCCTTGTTGCCAGTGGCCGGCTCGGTAAACAGGGAGTTTTCCAAGCGGATGTTTTCGTATTGACCGCCGTCATGACCGGGACCCGCGTAACAATAAACCGGAAAGCATTCCACCCCTCGCTTTCCTGTGCCGAAATGCTCAACCTTCAGATTGGAGAACAACAGGTTATTGCCAACAACATTGACTGCGCCGACTGCTCCGATCCCGTTGCGAAACTTGGGGTTGCCGGAGGCGTTGCAATCAAGCGTGAGATCGTGGAGTTCGAAGCCATCCACCGTTGCGTCGTAGTCGGCGTAAAAAATCACACCGTCTGCGGTGGGATCGTGGGCCCCGACGAGGCGGATGATGGTCCGGTCTACACCCGCTCCGAAGTGGTGGCATTGCGGATTCGCGGTTTGGCGACTTCTGGAATAGCCTCCTTCGGTTTCATAAATTCCTGGAGCGTAAAAGAAGTTAGTGTTCTCTCGAAATCGCAAAAGAATCTCGTCGTATCTCTCCCTTGAGCTCGCATCGAGTGGGTCCTGCGCCGAGCCTGAACCTGCGTGCCCGTCTCGCCGGACCGCGAGATAGACATCTCTGGCCAACACGGCCGGCGCGAGCGACAACATTTGTGTCCCGATGGCGACCATCAGAATAAGGAATTTGCTGTACCCGTGCCCTAGGATCTGCACGCCGAAAGCTGCTATAGAACTTTGTTTTTCCAAATGAACTGGGCCAGATCGACTTGGTTAGGCTATTTCGATTTCTGCGAAAGAACGACCTTCCAGAAGACTGCTCTGACAATACATGAATCCTAGCAAATGAAACCCTGACCTGGTAATCAGTACCGTTTTATCCGGCTTTCCGAGGGGTTACCGCACACGCACGCAACGTAAGCGTTTTCGATCGCTGCGAGATAGTTCTGAATGCTGTACGTCTGCGTTATCCGGTCGGTTGCCGCTCGACTTAACCGTTTAAGGATTCTGCGGTCGGCGTCGATACTAACGATGATTTTTCGGATCTGTTCAATAACGTACCGCGGCGAGAGCGGCAGGATTTTGAAGCCGCACTCCTCATTAACGATCTCTCCGGGTCCACCCGTATCGAGAACGATCGGAACGCAACCTGCCAGCATCGCTTCCATCAGAGTGATTGATGCTGTGTCGCGCAAACTAGGCATCAGATAAACGTGAGTTTCCCTCAATCGCGTAACGTAAGCATCACCGTAAAAGCCATCACTGAAATGAATGGAGCTGGAGAGTCCAAGCCGTTCTGCTAAACTGGCCAGATATCTACGCTCGGGTCCGTTGCCGCCGAAAGCATATTCGAATGGCACGCCAGCCGCGCGGACTTCGAATAAAGCGCGAATCGCCAAAGCAATGCCCTTCCGGCCTTCCAACATGCCGCCAGCAAAAAAGCGCAAGGTTCCCTCAAAACTCTTTGTTTCGTGATCGTCGCTGAATTTGGCGATAGACTCCTCAGTAAAAAAGACCTGTAAAAGACGCGAGATCCCCATTTTGCGGCCGCGCAATCTATCCGCTCTGGACTCGGTTTCTTTATTGGCGACGAAAATATGAGACGAGAAACGAGCTGTTCTCCGCACGTTACGCGAAAATGTGCTCACTAAATCAGACACTTTTCGGAGAATTTCGAAAGCGGCGCCCGGCGCACTGAGTATTGGGACAAATGGCAGCGGCATATACTCGCCCCCGCCGATCGGACCCCAAACGAAAGGCAAGCCAAGGCGGACGAGGGGCGAGCCTACTCGCCAGGTGGCATATGTTATGTGATGGACGAGGTCAAAACCGATTTTTGCATGAAGTTTCCTGCCCAGGTCCAGCAGCCCATTATTCCACTCCAAGTAATTGAGCCAATTCGACAGCCGGGCAACGAGCCGATTTGGATGCCATGGAGTCAAGAAGGTTCTATCGAACTCTTCTTGAGACCGCCCATGATAGATAAAATGGATGCTCGCCGGCACTTCCCCCTTTGTGACTGCGGCTTGAACGCCCTCTCTCCCTTGTTTGTTGATGATCACCCAGAGCTCGTGATTGCGGCTGAGCGCACGAACGGCACTCCATCCGACGTACGCTTCTGAGCCGAAAACCGGGCTACAAGCAATCGCGGTAACCAGAATTTTCATGTCGAGGAGCGCAGGTTCGAGTTTGGCGCGCCAACTCTCCCTAAATGCAGCGACATTTGCAAATAACAAACTGGGTGCTTCCTATGCCGGGCATCCGGATCTGCTAAACCGCTTCTCTTCATGTAGAATTCCAGAGCTAGAAGTCCCTGTTCGAGATCTGTCACCACTTAGTAGCGAGAACTAAATAACTTCCGTACACTGCAAGAATCGGAAATTTCTCACCAAGTTTGCGGCTCATTCGACCACTGCCAAGCACGGTGATATCAGAAAATCCGATATCCATCAGACGTTTGCCGAGACGCTCGGGATAATGCTGTGTCACATGGGAGGGATCGAGCAGAACACTGAGACTCCTGAGTTGGTTTTTCAGGTAGCGTGGATTCGGCGTGGTCATCATGAGGCGGCCTCGCAATGCCAGCAGGCGAAAGAATTCACACAATGTCGAATAGACCTGCTCCGGCGGAACGTGCTCAAGGAATTCTCCTGCGACGATCGCATCATACGACCCTGATTCCAGGTCGATCGCGTTGGTGAAGGAACAGATCCGGCGGTCGTAGATCTCATCAGCTATGGCGTCCAGTCGCTCCTGCACGCAATCCAGCCCGTCGATTTTGAACCGGGGAAGGAGTCTTCGTAAGACTGCGCCGCCGCGTCCGGTGTTGCACCCGACGTCCAATACCCCTTTGGCCTTGGGGGGCAGATGGCGAACAAACTGAGCATAACGTTCTTCGGTGAAATCATCCACCTCGCTGGAGCTTTGGCCACGATTGACCGCCACCAAATCTGGCTCGTTGTACGGCATAATGTGAAAATAGTGATCGCTTCAGGATTTAAGGATCGTACGCGCGTTCTTAGCTCGGATTTGAAAGGCCTACTATAACCTAAGCCGTCGAGCAAACGAGATTCAGCAAAACTGTGCGGTGCAAGACCTCAAATTGGACCTTAGCCTTGCCGCGAGCTTCTGGAGTCTGTGAGGTAGACTAAGCCAGATAGCGGCATGTATAATCGCTGTCGAGGAAAGACCGTCCAAAAAAGCGTCCGGGATTGCACGCGCAATTGATTCGGCTTATACGGTGACGATGGCTACGAATCCGACTTGCGAATATGGTCTTTTCCATAATAACGCCCACTTTTAAGCAGCCCGATTGGCTTCGGCTATGTGCTGCTTCCGTTGCAGACCAGACCGGAGTGAGGTTTGAGCATGTCATCCAGGACGGCGGCGACGGACGAGGCTTGCATTGGCTCGAACGTATGCCGAGGGCGCGTCTCTTCGTTGAACCCGACCGTGGCATGTACGATGCGTTGACGAAGGGCATTCCGAAAGCGAACGGCGATATCATCGCTCACCTGAACTCAGATGAGCAATACTTGCCGCGCGCCCTGGAACTGGTAAACCACTTCTTCATCGAAAATCCGGAAATCGAAGTGGTTTTCGGTGATGCGATTTTGATTGATGCTGGCGGAAAACCACTCAGTTATCGCAGGATTGTTTCGCCCTTGCGTTCCCATACGGTGGCCTGTCATCTTGGCACACTCACTTGCAGCACATTCTTCCGGCGGAGCGTAGTGGAGCGCGGGTTGTCCTACAAAGGTGACTGGAGAGACGTCGGGGACGCCGCTCTGGTTTTGAGTTGGCTCGATGCGGGCATAAAAATGGCGGCGATTCATCGGCCCCTCGCCGTCTTCACATTCACAGGTGTGAACAGAGGCAAAGGAGAAACAGCGAAAGAAGAGCGGAGTTTGTTTCGACCTCAGGGCTCTCCACAACGCTTGATGCATCCGGCTCTCATCGCGACTCAACATCGGGTTCGCAAACTGCTTGCCGGCGCTTACCGGAGGCGGAATCTCAGCATCGAAATCTTTACTCTGAGTTCCCCTGAGCGCAGGCAGAAAATCGTGGCGCACGAACTTGGGTTTGGTTGGCCGGCGAAAACGGTTGCATAGGATTCGAGCAAACTCGATCCAGGAGAACTCCGTGAGGAGCCGGACAGCGGAATTAGAACTTGATTCGCCGAGCATCGTGATGGCTAAAGCCTTAGTTTCATTCTACCGATTTTGGCACGGAACACTTCACTTGCCGGGTGCCGGGAAACTTTTATCTTGGGCGGCCGGACGTAACCGAGAGCTCCAATCTTTCCGATTGAGTATCCCGAGGATAGGCGAAACGGCGGTTGATTTTCGTGACAACTCGGCTTTTTACTGGCTGAACTGTTTACTAGGCGACCGAGCCGAAGAACACGGGCTGAATGTCGTAATTCGTCGCTATCTCAGACCGGAATCGACCTTCTGGGATGTCGGCGCCAATGCCGGTTTAATCTCAGCACTGGTCTTCGCCAGCGATCCCACAGTGAATATCATCTCAATCGAACCTAACCCTTCCCTTGCTGCGCGTTTGAGACTTTTGTTCGCAAACCATAATAGGGTCCTTGTATTGGAACGTGGACTGTCGGCAATCAACGGAGAGGCCTCGCTTTTTATTCCAAACGGTGCAAGTTCTGTCGGCACATTGGAGGCCCGAGAAGGCGCGCTAGGGAAGACCGTGAAAGTGCTTTTGTCTCGTGGCGATACCCTCCTTGACGAGTTTCCTGGATGGCCACCTCCAGCGCTCATTAAAATTGACGTCGAAGGACATGAATCGGCTGTATTTCAGGGTCTAACCGGCATAATATACGATCATCGACCCATTATAGTCTTCGAACACTTGTTTTTACTAGATGAGATAGTCGAACAGCTAACTCCTGAGGGCTACGAACGATTCTCGATCCATGATGAAACTGGGGA
>Ga0073928_10003509_pt1 | contig 24673 bp, 29 predicted proteins | sample PaiPotPPA55metaG_FD_76969 | JGI IMG/M metagenome (GOLD analysis project Ga0073928, IMG submission 76969) | Iron sulfur acid spring bacterial and archeal communities from Banff, Canada, to study Microbial Dark Matter (Phase II) - Paint Pots PPA... ...
AAGGAATATCTCGGCGAAGGACTCGATGCAGAAGTTCGCAGCGCAATCGAAGCCGCAATCCAGAAGTTGGCAAACCTGGGATGCGAGATCGTAGATGTCTCGCTGCCGCATACGAAGTACGCCATCCCGGCTTACTATCTGGTCGCTACCGCTGAGGCGTCATCGAATCTGGCACGCTTTGATGGCGTGCGTTATGGATATCGCGCCGAAAACGTTCGTTCGCTTTCGGACATGTATCGCCGCAGCCGCAATCAGGGTTTCGGCACCGAAGTAAAGCGCCGCATCATGCTTGGCACCTACGCCCTGAGTGCAGGATATTACGATGCTTATTATCTGAAAGCGCAGCGGGTGCGCACGCTGCTGACTCGCGACTTCGAAGAAGCGTTCAGGAAAGTGGACGCGATTGTTGCCCCCACCTGTCCCACAGCGGCGTTCAAACTCGGCGAAAAGGTGGATGACCCGCTGGCCATGTACCTAGCAGACATTTACACCGTAACCGCAAATCTCGCCGGGATTCCTGGAATTTCGATCCCCGTCGGCCAGACGAAAGAGAAGTTGCCCATCGGTATGCAGATCTTCGGCAAGCACTTCGCCGAAGCGACGATTCTTCGCTTCGCACACGCATACGAAACCGCCGCGTAACAAACGCAAAACTACCTGTCATCCTGAGCGAAGTTGGGTCATTCGCGTTGCGAATGCAGCCGAAGGACCCCTTGGAGCGTCACACAGCCCCGGAGGGCGTGCGGAATTCTGCCACGAACGTCGTCGTGAGAATTCCCGCCTACACCAGCTTTGGCATCGGCGAACAGCAGGTTCTTCGACTGCGAAAGTGTCTCGCGTTCGCGAGACACGTTCTCCGCTCAGAATGACAGAGAAGTGAGATGGCCCGGTGCGGCAAAAGGCCAAACGACCAACGACTGTCTTTCCGGAGAAAACATGAACCCTAATTCCAAATCGAAAACTCTCCTTGCCCTCGTGCTCGCGATTACTATCGCGGCCACGGGGTGCAGCGCACAATGGATCAGTCTCGCATTGCAGGACTTGCCCGTTCTGACGCAGAAGGCGCTCAATGTCGCTACTCTGGTCAGTACTTTGCCTTCCGGACAACAGGCCAGCGCCGCTGATGTCGCAGTCATCCAAAATGTTTCGGCGCAAGCCAGCCGTGACTTAAGTCTGCTGCAGAGCCTCTACAGCGAGTACAAAGCGAACCCCAACGCAACCACGCTGCAGAAAATTGGCACAGATTTACGCTTATCCAAAATTGATAGATGACCTTCCCTCCGGCAGCCGGGTCCTGAACGCGACAGGGGTGCAGGAAAACAACTTTCCACTGGCGGGGAAGGCAACATGAATCGCGTGATCGCTGGTTTCGAAGCGCCCGCAGAGCTGACCCCGGAACCTCTGCGTGCAACAGCAGCGGACTTCGTCGTGGAAGTTATTCCAGGCAGCAAATATCCAGCCGCTTCTCTGGAAAACGCTGGCGCGAAAGTGGTCGCAGACACAACTGTGCTTGCCGGCGAAGATCGAGTTCACTGGCAGATCTGGCAAGTGGAGAAACAAGCAGCGCAGAAAAGTGTTGCACGCTGATGGAGCGATGGGTTGGGTTATTTCCTTCTCCACCGCACGCCGTCTTTCGTCTGCTCAATGATAATGCCGGCGGCGGTGAGCTTGGCGCGAATGGCATCGGATCGGGCGAACTCCTTCGCGCTGCGAGCGGCCTTCATTTCTTCAATCTTCTGATTGATCTGTTCGTCCAACATCGCAGCCGAGCCCACGATCTCCAATAGTTCAGGGCTGACGTCCTTCTCGCGCCCTTCTGCTCTGGCCCACTCTAGGACGGACTGCACCTTTGCGGCGTCGTCATCTTGCAACACCGAGAAAACGTCGTCGAACTGAGTCAGCGCCGCCAGCAGCGGCCGCACATCGTCCCTTCTCAGCGCTCCGGAATCCATGGCCGCATTCGCCGCCCGCACCATGTCGAAGACCGCAGCCTGGGCCTGAGCCGTGTTCAAGTCATCGTCGAGGGCTTCCTTTATGCGAGTGCGCGAATCGCCAGCTAGTGTCTGCATGGCGGAATTTGCTCCCTCGGCGAAAGTTCCTTTCGCTAAGTGCTGCTGGAAATTGCGCAAACGCTCGACCGATGCCGCGGCTTGTTGCAATCCCTGAAACGTAAAGTTGAGTTGATTGCGATAGGGAACCGAGGCCAGCAAATATCGAATGGACGAAGGCTTATGGCCTTTCAGCACCAGATCGCGCAGAGTATAGAAGTTGCCCTGACTCTTCGACATCTTCTCGCCTTCGACCAGAAGAAACCGGGCATGAAACCAGAAGTGGGCGAAGGGCTTGCCAGTAGCGGATTCTGACTGCGCAATTTCATTTTCGTGATGCGGAAAAATCAGGTCCTCGCCGCCAGCGTGCAGATCGAAACTCTCCCCGAGTTCCTGCATCGACATGACTGAACACTCAATGTGCCAGCCTGGCCGACCCCGGCCGATGCAGCTCTCCCACGATGCCTCGCCGGGCTTCGGTGCCTTCCACAACGCAAAATCCCGTGCATTGTCTTTTTCGTATTCGTCCACGTCCACACGCGCGCCGTCTTCCATTCCAGCGAAGTCTTTTTTCGACAGCTTGCCGTAACGGGGGAACTTTGCGATGCGAAAATAGTACGAGCCGTCTTCCGTCTTGTACGCGAAACCCTTCTCTACGAGTTTGGCGATGACCTCCGCCATTTGGGAAATATTTTCTGTGGCGCGGACAATTTGCGCTTCCTCTATGTGAAGAGTGGCAGCGTCCTCGAGAAACGCTTTCTGATATTTCGCCGTGTACTGCTGTACCGAAACTCCTGCCTGCGCTGCGTTGCGGATGATCTTGTCATCCACATCGGTGATGTTCATCACATGGCGGACTTTGTATCCGCTTTGGCGAAAGTAGCGTCGCAGGAGATCCACGGCAACGAAGGTACGAAAGTTGCCGATGTGGCCGTAGTCATAGACGGTGGGCCCGCAGGCATACATTCGCACCTCGTTATCCACGAGCGGCCGGAATTCTTCAACTTTGCCGGAAAGAGTATTGAACAAGCGCAGGGCCATAGCTTGAAAAGAACTTCAATTCTAGGGGGATGGAAGAAAGGGGGTCAAATCCGCTTCAATGAGTGGACCCTATAATGGCAGTGTGACACTCGCGAAAGTATCACAACCGATCGAGTGCGAACGCGATTTCCTGCCTACACTCCAGTTGTATCCCGATGGAGGCAAGTCATGCGCAAAGCTCTCACCCTACCGTTCGCGGTTTTGTTGTTCACCCCGGCACTATTCGCGAAGAGCAATCACGACTGGAAACACGTGGAGAAGTTGAAACCGGGGACAACAGTCCTGATTTCGACCTGGAACGGGCGATTGGTCAGCGGAACCGTCGATGCAGTTGATCCGGCGGTGTTGCGGATCGATACGGCTGACCCCGACGTCGGCGTTTGGCTCGTTAGAAGAGTTCAAGCGCGCAGACATTCGAAGAATTGACCGCACCCGGGGGCGGAATTTGCCTGACCCCGCGCGCTGGATGTTGATCGGCACACTGATCGGAGGGGGAGTTGGTTTTACCTCGGGAGCCATCTATGACGCGACTCATCACGAGAACTATCACTGGTTCACCGGAGGCTTCGGTGGTGCTGTCCTCGGCTTCTTCGGCTCCAGTGCGATTCTCGCGGGAGTCGGCGTAGTCGATTTATTGCATCATCACAATACGCTGGTGTACGAAGACCAACGTACCGGCAAGATGGTCACAACCTGAAGCACTGTCCCATCGGTTATGGATCACTTGGGGGCAGTTGCTGCATGGTGTCCCGCAGCTCTTAGGCGAAGCCCGACCAAATATACGTAATGCAAGGCCGAAACAATGGTGAAGGCGAAGGTCGCCCGTAGAAAAGTCTTTTGCGCTACCCAGACCCACTTAGTGTGGTCCACTTGAAACAACATCACGAAGACCACGCCCGCGAGCTGGGCCACCGTGTTGGCCTTGCCGAAAATGCTGGGGCGAAAATCACGCAACCCGGCGATGGTATAAAGCAACGCGCTCACCAGGACGATTCCCGCGTCGCGGCTGAAAACCATCACCGTGAACTTCCAGGGAATTTTGTGCAGGATCGAAAGCACCATAAAGACGGTGCTGAGCAGCATTTTATCGGCAATGGGGTCCAGGTACTGGCCGAGCAGCGTCTGCTGCTTCAGGAGGCGGGCGAGGAGGCCGTCTAGCCCATCGCTCAAGCCAGCCAGCACAAACAAAATGAGAGCCCAGCCGTAGTGGTCCGCGAACATTTCTATGATGATGAACGGCAGAAACGCCAGACGTACCAGGGTGAGCTGATTGGGTGCAGTCAGGATCTGCGAGAGCTTGAGCGCCGCATTCTGCGACGGGTTTTGTGAAGAGATGCCGGAGTCCACGCTACGATTGTCGCCGCGCAGAAGGGGGTTTGCAACCGAGGCTTCGGCGGCCTGTCTTGGTTTGAAGACAGGGTTTGTAAACCTCGTTTGCAAGCGGAAGAAGTCCCCCGTAAAATGACTCTGCTGCTTGTTCGGAGGCGCGTAGCTCAGTTGGTTAGAGCGCTACCTTGACACGGTAGAGGTCTGGGGTTCGAGTCCCCACGTGCCTACCATATCCTTCAATCACTTACCGCACCCGCCCAAAAATCTGGGTACAAATCTGGGTACAACAAGCGCCGCCTGATAAGAACACACGGCCTCCAAGGGGGTCTGCCCTCTCAGTCGGAACGGCGAGCGAGGCTTTTATTGGATCAGGGTTGGTTTGTGAGCTGGCTGCAATCCATGGGGCATGATTGCGCCTACCAGCTTGTTCTGCGCCAGACGGGTGGTTTCGGATGTGGCGCGGAGATACTTGTTCGTCACACTGAGATTGCTGTGACGCAGGTAATCGCGGATCGTGAGCTGATGCTCGCCCATTTCCGCCAGCATGCTTCCCACCGTGTGGCGAAACGTATGCCAGCCGACTCCGTCGATGCCGAACTTGGCAAATGCGGGTCTGATCTTGCGCTTCAAGACAGCCGCAAAATCTACCGGCTTTTGACCCTTCTTGCGTTTGGACGGAAATAGGAAATCGGTTGGTTGCGTATATCGGCTCTGTGTTCTCCACTCCAGCAGCGCATCTTTTAATGCCAGATGCATGGGAAGGTCCTTGGCTGATCCTTCCGTTTTGGTGTCCTTCAGGCGTCCGCCCCGCCTCCAATAATAGGAGTGCCGGATGTGAAAAACTCCATTGCTGAAGTCGCAGTCGATCCACCGAAGAGCTCCCGTCTCGCCGCGCCGGGTTCCCAGTGCTCCAATGAGGAACACCAGAAGCTGGTCGCGGAACTGCATCTCGCTCAACCCCAGCTTGACTTCCTCCGGTGACAACACCAGCGGATCCTTTTGACGCTTGGCGCTGATGCGTACACCGATGCTGGGACCTCGCCTGCCGCCCGTGCCAACTGGTATCCCCGAGGAGATTGGGTTCTGAGCGCAGAACCCCCAGCGCACGGCATGAGAGTACATGGCAGAAAACACGTTTCTGATTTTGGCCTTGGTTCCATTCGCGCGATCCACGCCCCGGAGCCATTTCTCCACTTCCGGGGTGTGGACTTCTTCCAGCCGCGCCGAGCCATAGCGTGGAAGAATCCAGATCTTGGCGAAGACGCTGTAAGTGTCCTGCGTGCTGATCTCTTTCAGTGGCAATTCTTCGCAAAGGTAATGTTCCCAGAGCTCGTTGACCGTTCTTGGCAGGCTCTTGCGCCTGGCTTGTTCATTAATGGTTAAGCGAAGAGCATCCGATGCTGCCCGCGCCGCTGCTTCACTCGGATACCGCTCTACGGTCCCGATTTGCTGCTTTCGCAGAATAGTTCTTTCGTTGCTGCCGGTTTCCCGCCAGCGCAAGACCCATACCGCGGGACCTTTCTTCCGCTCTTCTAGCGTGAGGCTTCCCTGTTGATAACTGGTGCGTGTCCGTCTAAACAAAATTTCTCCTTTGTTTAAACGGCACCCACTGTCCCGTTTCAGAGTATCGCACCAGCATGGGTCACCACATGAAGATTTTTGGATGTGGACGGGTGTGCATGGATGTGGAAAACGTCAACTGGCTATGGCCTCCAGCCACTTGTTAAGGGCAGACGCCCGGAATCGCCACATCCTGCCCACTGGTATCCCAGGAATCTGTCCTTGGCGAGCTTTCCTTTTCAATGTTCGCGGATGCATCCTGAGAAGCGCAGCAGCTTCTACGCAGTCCAACAGCGGTTCGAAAGTATCATTAGATCCGGCGGGCGGATTTCGTCGGCCGTTCGCAGGAACGAGGGCAAGTTGTGAATTGTGGCTGGCTGACATCGCATACCCCTTCTCGGCAGCCGCAGACTGATTCCTGCAGCCCCTTTTGTCGTGTTTTTACTAAAAAAAGTCTCACTTTGGCAGTAGCCTTGGGTAGAACTCTCCATCGACTACGCTGCTGACATACCCATTCGTAAAACCCAGAACTGATGAACCTGAGTTGTATTCGGAAATGGCGTCCTGGAGTGCCTGCTGTCCTTCACCACGGAGAGCTACAGCTCGCTGATACTTGGCCCTTAAGATTTGTGCGCCTGCATGCACATTCGTGCAGGGGTCAAACAGTTGATCTGTTGTAAGACCGAGACCGGCGGCGTGCTGACTGCTGACTTGCATAAGACCAACACTCACGGTCCCACCTTGACGCAGAAGCCAGTGTGCCCAGGCACGCGCTTCAGCCAAATTCTTGGGCTGGCGTGCAAGGAAGATCCCGCCGTTGTTGAATCCGTGGGATCTTGCGGTTCGCTCAGGATAATCAAGACTCAGTGCGTAGGGGCGAAATGCTGATTCCGCGCGAGCGATGGCGCGGAGAGTTGTGAATGGCACCTCTGGCGCACATACTGCAGCTATTGAGCGGAACTCCGCCGAAGAGAGTTTCAGATTGTCGAGACGTGTGTCGGTGGCCTGTGCCGCGCAAGCGGAAACTGACAACGCGGTGGCTGCGAGAACGAAAGCAACATGACTTCTTTTCATCACGTATTCTCCGCCCAAAGCATCGGAAGATGAAAAAGCCGCGCCCAACTCGTGAGACAGGCACGTTGAATTTCGGGCACGGTTGTATGTCGTGCCCAATAGTCATTGGCGATGCCGATGAGCACGGTGGGATGTTCTTTGAAAGAAGTGAGGACCGGCCAGATGAGCAGTTGCTCGTAGCAGATCAAGATTGCGCCGTTCTGGCCGGCAACACGTAGCGTACCTGCACCGTCCAGTCGGAGTGGTACACCGCGGTCGCTGCCCGGTGTCCACATGGCGATCGGAATAGGAATCCGTTGCAAAAAGTCTGACTGCTGCGTGGCGCCACGGATCAGTAGGCTATTGAAATAGTGAGGACTTGATGCATCAGAGACGTTTGCGCCGACAAGAATGGTTTTTCCTTGAGGCTTTAGGAGTTCAAATGTGCCATCCCAAAAAGTATCGGTAGCTTCGTTCCAATTCGAAACAACCGTTTCCGGAAAAACGATGACGTGGGCAGGCGAATCCAACGCCGTCTGCTGAATCCATTGAGCTGCTGTGTATTCAGCAAGCGGGCTCGGCGTGTCGAGGCCAACTCCGCCAAAATGAGTGGTCACAGCCTGCCAATCTGAGGGCGGTTGAGGTTCGTGATACACGAGTTGTGCGGGCACCGAACAAACAGTCGCTAGCGCGACTCCGGCGACCGGATAGCTTGCAAGAAGTCCGCAAATGAACAGTGTCAACACGAGCCCGAACCACGCAAGGCCAGGGAAGAGCACTCCCGATGTCGTCAAAGGCGATGCAACACCAATCAAACCAAAGGGCGGTGCTGCTAGGAGAGCAAGTACGATTGGTACCGTGTAGAGCCTCCTCTCCCTTTTCCGAAACCAGAACGCCGCCCACGGCAACGCGAGCACGAGGCTCCAGCCCGCCCACAAGAGAATTACTTCAAACGGATTCACGTGATGTCCAAAAAACGTGGCTGCGGCCGGAAATGCCTGCCACGTGGCTCCCGCGTAGTAGCCAACCATGAGCACGAGAACGCTTGTTCGGGTTTCGAGTTGTCCAAGAAGCAGGAATATGAATAACGAAATCGGGATTGCGGCTAGATAGCCGATCCATGCTGTGGCGCCCATGCAAAAACCTGCGAGTGCAAGCCATAGCCTCGCGGCCCTCCGCTCCAGTAGTTGGCTACAGCGGGCGCAGATGGTGGCGAATCTGCGAAACCGCAATTGGTCCGTAGTATCGGCTGTCAAAGGACAGCGGGTTGTACAGTGATGCGACCCACACGAATCCTGGGGCGACGGCGTACTTTCCGAACCGCCACGGTGTAAGAGGTCGCCCGCGAGAGTCTCTGGTTCTTGGCGCGGTGTTATGAAGGAGTGTTCCGTTGACTGCGATGCCATGGGCTGAGACCTCCACTGTGTCGCCGGCGTGGGCGACGATCGGTTTGAGCATTGGAGAAGCTCCATCGGGGCAGATTCCTCTCCTGCGATAGCCCCTCTCTTTCGACAACTCAGCGAAAGAGCCCACGGGGCAGAATTCAACTAACGGTGACGAGTTGTCACTCGTGACGATGTAGATCAGTCCTGGCAGCGACTCGCTTACGTTAAAGCGGATCCCGCAAAAAGCGCAGGTTGATACAAGCGCCAAAAAGATCGTTGCCAACAAAAACACATAGATAAGTGCATGCCGGATTCGCGCTCGTCGTTCCGAAACGTTCGCTGCCGAGTCCATTTTTTTCAGACGACCCATCCGTCATCGGTTTGACTGCTGGCAAGGACACCTGCGGCGCCTTGCGCGGTGCTTGAGTCCGATCCGAGATTGTCTTCCTCGGCACCGAGAGATTGCGCTCTCGTGCTGGCAATCCTGTGGCACTTCTTCACTACGACCTCATAGGTATTGCGCTTGCCTCCAGCTTTCGTTTCCCATTCTCGATGTTCCAGAAATGCAGTTACGTGGACGTTGTCGCCCTTCTCGAATTGCATCGCGACGTGCGCTAGTTTCCCGTAGAAAGTGAGATTGAACCAATTCGTCCGCTCCTCGTTCTTGCCCAAAAGCATGTAGCTTTGGGCTAGACGTACGTTGGCAACATCGGTGCCGCTGGGCAGCTGTCGCAGCTCCGGTTTTGACCCGAGATACCCCGCAACAATGAACTGGTTTTCAGTCACCGCTCAACACTCCTCTCTGTGGGGGCAAGTCTTAGAGATAGTTGAGTTGGTCGCGCGTTCTTGAGGACGTGCAGGTGTTCCTGCTCTTGGCGGCCTCCGGATAGGGCATCGTAGTGCTCGTCGCCGCTGGTGCTTCCGTGTGAGATCGGCGCAGTTGGGCTATTCACGCTCAGCAACCGATTGGGGGGCGGCATTTCAGAGCGCGTGCGAAGAACATGATCGAAAAAGTACAGCATTTGCTTGCCGTAGATCGGTGGACGCCCAGAGATGAAAATCAACATGTCACCTGGAGCGACGATCTTTTCGTCTTCTCCTTCTCCCTCCTTCTCAGGCGGCAGCAATCTCAAAACTTCGTCCGCCGTGAGGAGCGGGCGCTGAATCTGCTCGACACTTTCATTCACGTGGTTCAGCATCGGTGTCCCCCGCGAGCCGCTATACGTGAAGGCAGCCTTCTGGACAGTCTTTGTCCCGGTCATCTTGCTCAGAAGTTCCGCGGTGTCGTACTGGTTGGGTGCAAAAGCGACGCGAACCTGGCAATTGCTGACGACGCTCTCGTTGGGGCCATACTCCTCGACGATTTGCCGAATGTCCTGCGTGATGAGGTACGCCTTCAGCCCATATCCGGCCATGTATGAAAGCGCGTCGGCGAATACGTGCATCTTCTTGAGCGTCGGGAATTCATCGATCAGGAACAGAAGCCGGTGCTTGTGGTATTTCTGCTTTGAACCGTGAAACTCCAACTTCTCCGTCAGTCTGTTCACAATCATGGTGAAGATCAGCCGGATCAATGGGCGAAGTCGCTTCTTGTGAGCGGGTGGCACGACGAGGTACAGAGAGATCGGCCTCTCATGATTGACCAGATCCATGATTCGGAAGTCGCTGCTTGCTATGTGCTTCGCCACAAGAGGATCGCTATAAAGGGCTAGCGCAGTCTTCGCGGTTGAAAGGACGCCGGAGAGTTCTTTGTCCTCCTTGTTCAGCATTTCCTGGGCTTTTTCTCGTACAACAGGGTGAGTCTCGGTTGCTTCCCCAGTCGGCATACGCCACTTGTATTCGCGGTCCGGGTCATGGGGATAGAACAGCAGTTCGCTCAGAGTTTCTCGAAAGTCCGTAGCGGGCCGGGTGTAAATGGCCGAAAGCTCGGGCAGGGTGGCGGTCCGCTCCTTCGGTGCGGCGGCATAGCAGACGTGCAGGATCATCCCGGTCATGAGTGAAGCGCCGGATTTCTGCCAGTGTGGATCGAGAGGCTCTTCGCCTTCGGAGTTGACGATCATTTCCGCGACGTTCTGAGCATCCGACACCTCGAAGGCCGTATGAATACGAACTTCCGCCAGTGGATTGAAGTGCGACCACTCCTTCTCCTCAGCTGGGGAGAAGCGCAAACAGGTATGTCCGCTCTGACTGCGAAAGCCCGCTGTCTTTGACCAGTTTTCGCCCTTGATGTCGTAGATGATCGCGCTCTCATTCCATGCCAAGAGTGTGGGAATGACGAGGGCCACGCCCTTACCCTGCCGTGTGGGTGCAAAAGCCAACACGTGTTCTCCACCGTTCTGGCGCAAGTAGTGAAGGTGTCGGTTCTTTTGGTCATACCAACCGCCGATGTACACCCCTTGCGTTGCGTCCAGAAGACCTGCCTTTCTGATGTCCTCCTCAGTGGCCCAATGTGCGGAACCGTGCAGGTCTTCGGTGTTCTTGGAGAGAGCCTTAGTGTGACGGAGATTGAGGGCAAAGAAGACCCCGCCGCTGACAAGTGCTCCGATGACCACGAGGAAAGCGCCAAGCAGTAAAGGTGCTCTGATTGCGTGCTCGGACGATTGCCCGTAATGCCATACCCATGACGCCCACGCAAAAGGCTCGTACAGAGCCGCCCAACGAAACCGAAAGAGAGGTTGTCCCAGAGCTGGTTGGTATTGGAAATGGTACGCGATGTACTGAGTGGCTGCCGCATTTGTGAGCAGCAAACCGAGGAAGCCGATGACGGTTGGCGTTAAGTGGTATCCGCCAAGATAACCAGGGTCCCGCGGCATGCGATAGAGATTCGCCTTCATCGCTCCAACTCCCTCGATGGCTGGCGTGTCGCGATTTCTCGAACAGCGACTTTTTCCTTGTCATATGCGATCCTCACAATTTGCCCGATGCGCGGGAGATCGCTGAATAATGATTTTGGATGAGCAATCGCGGTCGTGCCAGAGATCCTTTGAATCAGGTACTCCACCGTCTCCGAGATAATGCTCCCGACGTATATCCCATTTTCGGTAAGCGGGAAGCGAGTCTCAGTCCAGGGCCCCAACACGGAGTTCGCTTGGGCTTGGGCAGCCTCGAATGATCCAGAGTGTTCGTTTGATTTGTCGTTACTCGAAGTTGGGGTGCGTGGATTATCCCGTTCATTCGTTCTGCGTGCGACTGTTTCTTTGAGCTGTTGCTGGAATGAGCGAACGATCTGCTCATTGCGATCGACGGAGGCTTCAAGCACATCTTGCAGGCCCTCTTCGTTCAGCGGGATGCGACCTTGATCGTCGCTATCGAGAAAAGTTTCCAGGTATTCACGGGGCCACGTCGTTAGATTGTTTTTAAGCCCGCCGTCGAAGGTTGCTTCGTGGTCAATTGCCACAGCTTCTTCGACGGAGATCAGTTCGCGCTGGACGCCGTTCTCAATCAGGTCTTGACGAAGGCTGGCATCGTCGGTGGGCATGAAGACGCTCCACTAAGGGTTTCATGGAAGGGTGCTACATGAGCCACTTCCATGGTAGAGACATATATCCCTATAGGGCATATCCTGTCAACACGAAACTTTGCGGTGGCTGTGGATCACGTGTGGGTCAGGAGAGGCGCAATTCCACGACAAGATGGTTCCTCGTCGAGGTGGCTTACTTCCGTTTGCCCGTTATCCGAGCTGGGGCAAGAATGTCGGCTTCTTCCTTAGCTCGTAACCGTGTCGAGCACTCTCCGTTGCTCGACATCGCCTTTCTGAAGTATGATTCAGACCTTCCCCAGTTCTGCTCCAGCTATCAACGGTTAACCTCAGGAGGCTGGGCGACCCGACCCGACGGTACTGAGTCGCTGAAGCCGTTTAGCGAGGATTGCGCAAAGGAGTGGTTGTCAAGCTTCCCGCCATCCAATAGCATGATGCGCACGAGTGCACGGAACTCAATGCAGGTAGTGATTCGGACATGCCAACAACAACTTCGCTAAGTGTGCAGGAACTCAAGTTGGACCTAAGGAATTTCCGCACGGTGCCGCAGCCCAACGAAGCAAGCGCAATCAGCGCCTTGGTCTCTATTAATCCAGATTGGTTCTGGGCGCTTACCGAAAGTCTGCTCGATGACGGCTATCACCTCACGGAAAATATATTGGTCCTGGCTGGCGGCAAGAGCGGGACTGATATGGAAGTGAAAGAGGGAAATCGTCGTATCGCTGCTCTGAAGTTAATCTATGGCCATGCTCGTCGGTCACTAGTTACGGTGCCGGCACATATTGAAACGACGATCGCGGATCTGACAGACGAATGGAAAAACGCCAATCGGCTCGTGCCATGCGCAGTTTACCAGCAGAATGAAGCCGCGGCGGTTGACCGGATTGTGCGGTTGACACATGGAAAGGGAGAGAAGGCCAGCCGTGACCCGTGGGGCGCTGTTCCGAGGGCCCGTCACAATCGTGATCGTAATGGAGGCAGCGAGCCGGGGTTGGATTTGTTGGAGAAATACCTCAAACATGGGCAGAACATCACGCCGTACCAAAAGCAGAGATGGGCTGGTGAGTACAGCCTCAGCGTCCTTGATGAAGCCACAAAACGCCTCGCACCTCGTATCGGCCTAACTTCCTCTCGTGATCTTGCAGATGGCTATCCGAAGGTTAAATACCGAGTTGCACTCGAGAAGGTGCTCCACGATATCGGAAGCGAAATGGTGGGCTTCGAAGAGGTGCGGGGAGCTGACTTTGCCGTCGCGGATGGGATTCCGGCTTCCACCAGCCAGAGCTCGGCTAATGCTGCATCTTCGGGGAGCGGGCAAGGACAAGGGACTTCGAGCGGTACTCAACAGGGTTCGTCATCTTCGGGAGGTACGGCGAAGCGGAAAGCTGTCTCCATTGACGACCCTCGCGCCGTATCCAGAGCGCTGAAGAAATTTGCGCCGGTCGGTAACAATAGAGAAAAGGTCGTCAAACTGCTGAACGAAGCGAAAACGCTCAGCGTTGGCAAATATCCCCTCGCTTTCTGTTTCCTGCTTAGAAGCATGTTTGAACTCTCCGCTAAGGCATTCTGCCAGGATCACGGGAAGTCCGGAGGACCGTCCATGTTTAAGGCAAACGGAGAAGAGCGAAAACTCGCGGATGTACTGCGGGATATTACCAAACACCTGACCAATAACAACAAAGACAAGGTGATGGTTAAGGCACTCCACGGAGCCATGACGGATTTGGGAAATCCTACTGGTATTCTTTCTGTGACGTCGATGAATCAGTTGATACACCACCCGAAGTTCGTAGTTGATGGTAGGAGCGTAAGTACAGTGTTTGCAAATATTTTTCCGTTGCTTGAAGCGATGAACAGCTAACACCTCAGCGATGAACCGACATAACACACCGCTCCGCTATCCTGGTGGAAAACAGCGATTAGCGCCATTCGTTATTGAACTATTGCGGACAAACAAACTTCTCGGCGGGCAATATGCTGAACCTTATGCCGGTGGGGCCGGTGTCGCAATCCATTTGCTATTGAGCAAGCAAGTGGAGCACGTTTATCTGAACGATTCCTCTCCAGCCATCTATGCGTTTTGGCGTTCCATTCAAAGGAAGGCCGATGAGTTTTGTCGAAGGATCGCTGGTGCTTCGTTGACTGTAGAGGAGTGGCGCCGCCAACGATACATACTCACGCATCCGAAAGACTTCTCACAAATCAACGTTGGCTTTAGCCTTTTTTATTTGAATCGTTGTAACCGGTCTGGAATACCGAATGGCGGCGTAATTGGCGGCCTCAACCAGCAGGGCCCTTGGAAGATGGACGCACGGTTTCCCCGTAATGAGTTAATTCGGCGCGTGGAAGCGATAGCGGCTAATCGTGAACGAATGACAGTCACCAATCTCGACGCTGAGTTGTTTATTCGGTCCTACGTCCGTAAGCTGCCGAGACGGACTTTGGTGTACTGCGATCCGCCCTATTATCACCAGTCGAATCGGCTTTATCTGAATTACTACAAACCGGCCGATCACGTCGGACTCGCAAAAACTATTCAGCAGCATCTAAAACGACCTTGGCTCGTGTCATACGACAACGTTCCTGAGGTGCGGAAGTGCTATTCGAAAAGACGGTGTATTTTTTGTACGGTGCAATACAACGCAGCACGAGCGTACACCGGCACCGAAGTTTTCTTCGTTTCGGATGGTCTCAAGCTGCCTGATGACGCTTCAGGGCCGTGGCTAGCCGGCGGGAAAACACAAGCCCGCGTCCTTGGGACAGTAGCGGTTTAGCGAGCGGCCGACATCCTGGAGAGTCACGTTAGTTACTCAACGTTCCTAAGTCACAACTCAAAACCGTGATCAGTAGTTCTTAGGCTGGGCCAAGCAGAACCAATTCCCGAACGGATCTTTATAGACTGTTTCTGCGCCGTAGAACTGATCTTTAGGTTCGGAGACGAACTCCACTCCTTTGGCCGTCAGTTCTTCAAGGTCTTGCGGCAATCGACGGGTTCCCGGGTCCCCGAGTGGTCGGCAAATCAAAAACTGACCTTCAATTTCACCGCAAGCTGATGTCTCTGTTTCTCAACGTGCGAGCCCGCGGGCTCGACCGTCGTGTCCTCGGTGTCTCGCTTTGGAAAGATGCGCCTCAATTGCGTCTTGGTATTGCCCCAGCCATCCGGTCCATGTTCGCTCCACCTGAGAAATGCCCTGTTGAATGAGCGTGAGCGCAGCGTTACGTAGGTACGCATTGTTGTGTAGCAACTCGGACGCGTCTCCCAGATCCTCTACACGGAGCGAAGGTCTGCCTTCCTCGGAGAAGTCCTTCTCGATCCGAGTAAACGAATTAACGCGCAACCGGCCCTCTCCCCGTGCTTTCTGGATCTCGTCGGTCTGATAAAGGAAATGCACCTTTCCGTCGACGCCTTCGATCATGAGGTACATGCGGTCGCTGTATTCTTCCTGGCCATGCGCGAGCACACGCCCTTGAAGACGGGTGATGTCACGGAAGCTGGTTACCGCAAATGGCAGCCGCTCATCAGATAGCAAGGCCCCGTGCGCTGCGAGCACCCTCTGCCGGTCCTTGGTCCGTTCGATCATCCGAAGCACCTCAGCAAAATCGCCGCGCACCCGCCAGAGGGATTCGCCAAGATTTTCGGCAAGTTCAATGCGCTCCAGCTTTGAGAGCCGCGCAGCCAAATGCTGCTGTTGGATTCCGGAGAAGCTTCCCGCTTTAGACTGTGCGGGATTACACCGGACGATGAAGTAGTCAGCCTGGTCAGGATTCTGGCGTTGAATCACGCGGTCCAAGCTGGTGAAGCGCAACTGGTCAACCTCGCGCCGCTGCGCCTCAATTGCATCCTCGATCGTGCGATGGCCAAGTTCTTTCGTAAGCAGATCCTGCGCACGAGATCGGATACCGGACTTCACATACTCTCTCGGAAGACGCAGCGGTCTGCCTCTTTGGTCCACTCCCCTCAACGCGATGTGGGCATGGGGGTGTTCGGTGTTGTAGTGGATGACGGCTACCCATTCCAACTCGGTCTGAAGATCTCGCTCCATCCGAGCCATCAGGTCCCGCGTGTGATTCTCAAGGTCGATCCTGTCCCCGAACTCGGGCGAGACGATGATTTTGAAGAGCCGCTCATCGCCGGCTTTCTGCCACTCGTCGAGTCGTTGCGCAATATCAACATTCCTCTCGGAGCGGCTGAAACCAGCCGCCTTCTTCTCACGCTTCTCGGTCGCCCGCTCCCGTGCCAGGTAGTGGCCGTGTGCTCTCCATTGGCCAGCGTTCTTGTTCCGGGTATAGGTCACCCGCACGGCACACCGCTGGCTTAATGGCGCCCGGCCGTTTCGCGCGTAGCCTCCACTCATCTTCTTGCGGTAGCCGCGCATCCGGACGATTCGCAAAAGGGTCGCTAGGCCGCTCGCCCACGGACGCTTGCTTTGGCCCGATGAGCCAGGCGCCGGGCGACGCGGCCGCAGCCGAAATGGTCGTTCTCTGTCGCTAGTCTGCACTGGCTACGCTTTCTAAGAGGAGATTCTCGCATTCTCCGGTTATGGTCTTTGCAGCCTCGCGCAGCAGCTTCTCGTAGCGCAGTTTGCCCCGCGCCCTGGCCTGTACCAGCAGATCTTGCGGAGGCTCTACCACGCACGTTGATACGTACTTGGTCAAAGCATCCAGCAGCGCGTACTGAGCCTGCTGGGTATTGTGGACCGAACGAACTTCTCGCACGATCCGGCTGAAATCGGCGGCGATTCGCGCTTCCGACTCCGACACGGACTCGACCGCGTCGATTCGCTGAAACTTTTCCTCGATCGCTTCCACGATGAAGGCATTAACTGACCGATAGCCGCGCCGCTTCTGAACCTGTTCCAAGCGTGTTTTTAGATCATCCGAGAGCCTAAGACCACGTAGAGGCATCGCCGAACCTCCTCGCCACTGTGGCAAGAGTGTGTCACCATGGTAGAGATATATGCCACACTATAAGTCAGTTTGCAAGAGGAATTTGTAACTCGTTCTCGGCCCACCTGTGACACACTCTTTTATGTTCCAATACGCATTTAATCGGTCAAATAGACTGTTATACCCATCACTCCCCCCAGCTTCTCGGTACCTGCGCCATGTTGTTTTCTGTTGATAATTGTTGCCAGCAACTCGATTTCTATGGTAGAAGCATATATCTTAGTTGTTGAAGATTGTTGATTATTGTTGATTTTTGTTTCCGCCCACTATGACCGAAAGCGCGAAATCCGCTGTGGAGTTCATGGCAAAAGAGCTGCCCCCCGCTACCAAATCTGGTTTTGTCCGCGCCATGCTCCCGGCAATTGAAGACGCCCTAAGCGCCGGTCACACAATGAAGGCCATATGGGAGCAGGTGCAAAAATACAACTCCGCTCTTGGATACAAGGAATTCTCCGTATACGTCCGACGAATCCGCCGAAAACCCGCCAACCAAACCGCGCCGATCACTGGGAAAAAGACGGCGGTGCAGGAAGACGCACGAGCGAGCAAATCCTCAGCGTTACCATTCGACCCCTTGGAAAACTTGAAAAAGGCGGAGGCAAATCGTCCGGGATTTTATTATCGAGGCACTGAGGACCTCCAAGAGTTGGTACATGGGAGAAAAAATAATCATGGCAAACAAGAATACAGAAGTACTTGAAAGCTCTATCCATCTCTCGTTACAGGGTAAGGGCGGCGTTGGGAAGAGTCTTTTCGCCTCCATTCTGGTCCAGTATTTACGAGCTAGGGGTGGCGACGTTCAAGCGGTGGACACCGACCCTGTGAACCACACGTTGGCACAGTACAAGGACCTTAACGTGGAGCCGTTAGAACTGCTCAGGGATGGGGGCATCGATCAAAGAAAGTTCGATGGCCTCATGGAACGGCTTCTCACGGAATCTGGAACTTTCGTTGTGGACAGTGGCGCGGCGACCTTCGTGCCCCTCTGGTTCTACATGCTGGAAAACAGGGTGCTTGACCTTCTGCAGAAATCAGGACGCAGGCTCGTAGTCCATTCGGTGGTCACCGGCGGCCAGGGGCTTGCTGATACGCTTAGTGGCTTCAATCAGGTGGCCCAGAGCTCTCGTGATCAGAACTTGGTTGTATGGGTGAACGAGTATTTCGGACCGGTGCGGCAGGACGGAGCGGGATTCGCCGATATGACCGTGTACAAGAAGAACCAGGACAAGGTGCTGGGGTGTGTTGCGATCATTAAACGAAACCAGGAAACGTTTGGTCGGGATATCGAGGAGATGATTGCCGCCAAGATCACATTTGACCAAGCACTACGCAGCGGTGAGTTCTCTATTATGGCGAAACAACGCTTGAAGATCATTAAAGACGACCTCTTCGAGCAACTTGACGCTTTGAATCTGATCGGAACACGGAAAACCTCCGCCGCGGCTGCGACACAGGTCGTGGGAAGTACGGCGCTGGCCTCGTAGAGAATTGGCGATGGAGAAGTTGGACGTTAAGCGCATTACGGCCGAAGTTGCAGCCCGGCACGGCGTCTTGCTCAAAGAGGACGATCCTGCTCTGGTGCTGGTCACCATCAGCCAGGTAGTGCTCGAAACCTGTTTTGAAAATCTCGAACGGCGGTCTCGACAGCTTGTTGCCGAGTTCGACGCATCTTTCAAGGATATGCACCAGCGAGCCTCGTCACGTCTGAAGAACGAAGTACAGGACGCGGCCGCCGCGATCCATGACGAGATCCATCGAGACATTCAGGCGGCGAAGCTGGAGGCGAGCGAAACCGTGCAGAGAGTTCGTGCATCTCATTCCCAGAATGTGGTGCGGCGTTGGATTGCGGTGGGAGTCGTTTGTGCGGTTGCACTGTTTGTTTTTGGGATTATGATTGGAAGAATATTTTGATGCGGCGGTGCAGTTATGGCGAGCTGGAGAGAAGCACAGAGTAGTTCAGTGATCGAGGGTCAAGTTGTAACAGGAGAAGTTCAGCGGCCGGCTCGCTATGCCGTTCGTGGGTTCTCGGTACCGGCAAAGTTCATCCGGGTCCTCCTGTTTTTCGTTCTCCGCACGTTTCGCCCGCTGGTGCGAGTCCTCTTGGGGTTGATTGCTGGTTTTACGCTCCTGGCCTGCGTCATCTCGTTTGCCGCCGCCTGGTACCAGAATTGGCCCGCAAAATTCCTCTGGACTAGCTGTGGGATGCTCAGCGCTTCCGTGGTGTGTTCTGTTTTACTTTGGTATTACGACATGCTCATCTTGCGCCTCACACCCGAGGGCGTGGATATGGTTCTCTTCAATTGAGACGTGGACGGTGGTCGTCCCGTTTTCTGCAATGGTTCTGAGCGCAATCGCCTGATAGCGACAGTTACGGTATAGACTTTCTGCATGCGCTACATGGTGCTGCGCAGCCTTGGAATCTGCTTTCTTGCTCTTGTCGCTGCTTCCGGCAATCGAGAAAGTCTGCGAACGCTTAATTCTTTTGCCCGAGTCATAAATGTGAGCCAACAAGAGAGCAAAGAGAAAGACAAGCCGCCGCTCCCGCTCAGCGAACCAATCTGGCCGATTGTTGCAGTAGGTGTCGGTGCGTTAATTGTCGTCACAGCTTGCTGGAACGCGGCGAGCGGTGGAGGGCCACCGCCGGGGCCGCCCCCACCTCCACCATGGAGCCCGATACCGGCCCTGATCTCGTCATGCGAGCCGGATCGCGATGGGCATCCAGCATGCTACCCGAGTGATGTCGCTGAATATCTCGACAGTGTGGAACGCTCTGCGAATGCAAGCGAAGAGTTTGCTTCGTGGATTGAATTTGCCTCGGAGAACCCTGTAAGGCTTAAGAGCCAGGAAGGTGTTGCTCTTCTTGCCATCGAGGCCGCCATGAATCACGCGGTCGGCGTTATGCAAGCGGAGATCAATCGGGAAGTGGGCAGACAGATTCGCGCGGGATCGTTTCCTCCAGGAATAAGCCAGTCAGATGCGCTCGCGGCCATCCATCGCGAGGAGGCAAGGCTGAACAGAATTAGCGAAGAGGCTCGGAGAAGTACTGAGACGGAATTATTTCAAGACGGCGACACAGGGCAACCGGTTAGCTCGAAGAGTGGCCGACCAGTATCCCGCCTGCAGATCAAGCCGAGCAGAGCCCTGGAGCAACTCGCTCATATTAAGAAAAGTGGTCCGGTGAAAGGTTGGAAGGAGGTATTGGACGAAAACTGACCGCAAGTGCTGACGCTCAGGACTGTACTCTGGCCAGCTTTCGGAATGTGGACGTGTGTCTATGCAGGACCAGCTACAGTCACCTCTCTCTGGAAATGCTACCGACAAACGCACTCGCCTTTTCCATAATTCTGTCGATGTAGTCGGTCTGCCGGGTGCTTGTTCCCTTGAATGACAAATCCTGGGACGTAATCGCATCCCTGACGCGGCTCTCGGGAATTCGGTGATCCAGAGCATACACGGCGTACGCAAGATCGCTGCGTGACTGTGCTCCGCCGTACTTGGGGTGATTCCGGAAGTATTCGATGCTCTTTATGTCTACACCCTCGCGCGGTGGCATCTTGCGAAGAAATCCTCGTCGTTCCATCGAAGCCTTTGCTGCTTCGCGGAGTTCTTCCTCGACCTGCCGGACGAAGTCGGTGGCTACGATATACTGCCTTCCTTCTGCTTCGATGAGCCGGACATAGGGAAAATAACCGTCGGCTTGACGGTGCTTCTCCTTGCGATTTGTGAATCCGGCGAGCCGCCCGAAATGTCGCCAGTCTGCTGATCCCAGATCTCCGTGAAATTTTGCAGCCAGATTCTTCGCAACCGCCGTGGAGAGGCGTCGCTCTAGTGGTTTCCCATGATTGAGCCATGCCTGGAAGTTGCCGGGTGATGTTTCCACGAGGACGGCCGGCACGAAGCCCTCCCTCTTCATTTTCAGAATTGTCGCGCCTTTAAGGTCGTCTACGAGCGACAGGTGGTGTTCTCCAGCAGGCCGAATGTAAATGTTCCGCCCATTTAGGTTTTCGTGGCGGAGCCAGGCGATCGATTTCAAAACGGTATCTCTACACCAGACGCGTGGAATCATTCGTTCATTGCTCGCATCGAATACCCCGACCTCAAAGCGTTCGCAGCCCATCGCTTCAACCTGTCTTCTGACGGCTTCTTGAGTTCGAGCCTGAATATTTCTTTTTTCTCTTGACACACAACTTGGGTTGAGCGTATTAAGTGATGACATATATACCGACCATATCCCGACCATAGAAATGTCATATATACCAGACCGGATATGTTTGGCAAGTCTTTTTGGTGACGGTGGCCGATGCAGCAGGACCCGGAACAGATCGCCCGGCAAAGAGAACAGCTTACTCGGCAGCTGGGCCGGATTGTGATTACGTGTCTGGAAGACGGAACTACCGAAGACCTAGTGCTGAATCCCGACAGCACGCTATGGGTTAAGCGTACTCGCGGTGACTTCACGAAGATTGGCACGATGACGGCGACACAAGCTCAGAGTGCTTTCGGCACTGTTGCGGCGATGCGAGGCACGATTATCAATCATGACCAGCCGATCTTGGAGACGGAGTTGCCACTCGACGGGAGCCGGTTCGAAGCGATTTTGCCCCCTGTTGTACGGCGCCCCGTGTTCGCAATCCGTCAACGCCCACGTTCCATTTACACGCTGGAAGACTACGAATCAGCCGGCATTCTGACAGACAGCGCAGATGAACTAAACCGCCGCCGCCACAAGGATGAGTTTGTGCAAAGCGTTCGAGGTCGTCGGCATGGCGCTGTGATACGTGAGGCTGTGGCACAGCGGAAAAACATTCTGGTAGTCGGGTCAACCGGGTCGGGGAAGACAACCCTGGTAAACGCAATTTTGTATTGGCTTACACAAGTTTCACCAAGGGACCGGGTCTTGGTCATTGAGGACACGCCTGAGCTTCAGTGCGCGGTACAGAACTCGGTGACGCTCCTGGCGGTCGGAAACGTGACGATGTTGGATTGCCTGCGCGCGTGTATGCGTCTGAAGCCGACCCGCATCGTGGTTGGCGAAGTTCGTGGCGGCGAAGCCCTCACCATGTTGAAGGCATGGAATACAGGACATCCGGGGGGAGCGGCAACGGTTCATGCGAACGACGCAATGAGTGGCCTGCTCCGGCTTGAAAGCCTCGTCGCTGAGGCAACGAGCGCGCCGCAGCAGAAGTTGATTGCCGAGGCGGTGAACTTGGTGATCTTTGTGGACGAAGAAACGGAGATTTCCGCGGGTCGGAAGGTGCGCGAGGTGGCGGTCGTCCTCGGTTACGAGAACGGCCGCTATCAGCTTGAGTACCTGTGAGGACGTTGTGTCAAAACTTGAATCGATAGTGGTCGCGTCGGCTGCTCGTCTTGGAATAGACGAGCTTGTGCTCTTGGTCGTGGGCATTGTCATAGTTGTCGCGGTCTCCATGAGCCTGGTGCTGAGATTGGGCTACTGATTAGTCGTAAGGCTGCGCGGCACTTGTTCCGCAACGCAGGGCAATAAATCTGAACGGAGGAATTCAATGAGAAAGTTGGCCAAACAAGTCCCGCTGGTAGGGATAGTCATGTTGTTCTTAGCCAGTCCGGTGTTTGCCACGACCGGCACGACGGGTTTGCCGTGGGAAGCGCCTCTCCAAACACTACAAAACTCGATCAGCGGGCCAGTCGCGGTACTCATCGCAATCATTGCGTTGGCGGCGATCGGGGTCACTCTAATTTTCGGCGGCGAATGGAACGAATTTGCTCGTAGAGGCGTTTTCGCAGTGTGCGCAATCGCACTCCTTGTCGGTGGCGCCGTCATTATGACCACGCTTTTTAACGTCAGTTCGGCGTGCGTTTAGGGGTCATCAGATGGATGCTCCGAGAGAAATACCGTTTCATCAGTCCGCGAATCGCCCGCATCTGCTGTTGGGCGGTGATCGCGAACTGGTGCTCGTTTTTGGTGTTATGGCAGCGATGCTGATTTTTGCTGTCATGACGTGGTGGAGCATTGTTGCCGGATTGGTGCTGTGGCTGGCCGCAGTAGCGGTTTTGGCCCGAATGGGCAAGGTTGATCCGCTGCTGCGGCATGTTTATGTGCGTCACATTCGATATCGGGCGTTCTATCCAGCCAAAAGCAGGCTTGCTGCCCCGCCAACTACAACGCGGATCAGGTGGAAGTAAGAAATTCAGTCCGCAGGGACTTGCAGTAGAGAGGTGAGTGTTTGCAGATTACGGAACATCGTCGGCACGCAATAGGGCTTGCGGACCTGCTGTTATACGACGCGGTCATTGATAACGGCGTGTTGCTGCTCCAGGATGGCGCGCTTCTCGCTGGCTGGACGTTTCGCGGGCCAGACATGGCGTCGGCTACACACGAGGAGATGGCTGTCCTCAGTTCGCGGCTGAGTTCGATTCTCAGGCTTGGCGGTGGATGGATGATCCATTGCGACACCATCCGCTCTTTGGCCCCAGAGTATCCGGATTGTGGGGAGTTCCCTGATCCTGTGACCAAGATCATTGACGATGAGCGCCGCGAGCAATTCTTGTCTGAGGGCGCCCATTTCGAAAGTGAATACTTTTTGACGCTGACATTCCTGCCTCCGGCTTCCAAGGAAGAGAAGATCAAGGGTTGGATGTTTGATGGAATGAAGGTTCGGAAGGCAAGTGCGCAGAAGGCACTTGATTACTTTTGTGCTCGCGTGGCGACTTTTGAGGATGTCTTCAGCTCTTTGTTCACAGTGTGCCGCCGTCTTGGAGCAATACCGCACGAAGAGGAATCAAACGCACGGGTGATCCATGACTCACTGCTTCGGTATTTGCATCGCTGTGTCACGGGCCTGGATCACCTCTTCGTGCTCCCTGAGATCCCGATTTATCTGAATCAAGTCATTGCCAGTCAAGACTTCATCGGTGGAATCGAACCACAAATCGGACAACGGTACTTGCGCGTCGTCGCAGTGGATGGGTTTCCGAAGGCAAGCTATCCGGGAGTGCTCGGTGCATTGGATTCTCTCCCAATAGAGTTTCGGTGGAGCACGAGGGCGATTCTGATGGATCCGGAGGAAGCTGGCTCTTTCTTGGATAAATCGCGACGCAAGTGGAAAGCGCGCATCCGCGGCTTCAAAGATACTCTTTTCAAAACTGAAACTGGTCCTGTCAACCTTCATGCCCAGGAAATGGCAGTGGACGCGGAAGAGGCCATGAGCGTCGCGTCCGCCGGCGATGTTCACTTTGCGTTCTACACGACCAACGTCATCTGTTCCGACACCGACGAGGATAGGCTCGAAGAAAGTGTGGCACTGGTGGCGAAAACTATCCGCAATCTGGGTTATGCGGCGCGAGTAGAGAGCGTGAATGCCGTGGAGGCGTGGCGCGGAAGTTTGCCGGGCGATGGTTACAGCAACGTCCGGCAGGTTGTTCTACATACTTTGAATTTGGCAGACCTCCTGCCCATCACGTCCGTATGGGCGGGTCGGCGTGACAATCCCTCGCCGCTGATGCCGAGGAAGAGTCCGCCGTTACTGTACGCAGCAACAACGGGAGCGACCCCTTTCCGATTTAATGTCCATGTTGGTGATCTCGGGCACACGCTGATGGTCGGTCCACCCGGCAGTGGAAAGTCAACGTTCTTAGGCCTCATAACAGCTCAGTGGTTTCGCTATCCCCAATCGCAGGTTTTCGCTTTCGATAAAGGTTATTCGCTCTACGTGCTCTGTAGAGCAGCAAAAGGCGAGTTCTATGAACTCGGAGGGCAGGAGGCACATTTGGCATTCTGCCCGCTTCAAGACCTACGCGATTCTTCAGACGTTGCATGGGCCTTGGAATGGTTGGAGAAGCTCTGCGCGTTGAAC
>Ga0073928_10003510_pt1 | contig 24668 bp, 22 predicted proteins | sample PaiPotPPA55metaG_FD_76969 | JGI IMG/M metagenome (GOLD analysis project Ga0073928, IMG submission 76969) | Iron sulfur acid spring bacterial and archeal communities from Banff, Canada, to study Microbial Dark Matter (Phase II) - Paint Pots PPA... ...
TCCCCGCGTTACCCGCGTCGGCAAGTTTCTCCGCTCCTCGCGCCTCGATGAGATCCCCCAGTTGTGGTGCGTGCTCAAAGGCGATATGGCTTTCGTCGGCCCGCGACCCGAGCGGCCCGAAATGATCAAATTGTTCTCCAAAGACATCCCCTATTACGGGGTGCGCCACATGGTGCGGCCCGGCCTCACGGGTTGGGCCCAGGTCAAGTACAAGTACGGGAGCACGGTCGAAGATATGCGCGAAAAACTTCAGTACGACCTCTTCTACATCAAGAACGCTTCGATTGGTCTGGATCTGCTGATCATGTTCCTGACCGTCAAAACCGTCCTATTGCGCCGGGGTGCTCAATAATGGTTGCGCAATAATGACAATGACGAAGACCAAATACATCTTCTGGCTGGCGGCCGCGCTGGTCGGCTACTCTTACATGGGCTATCCGGCATGGTTGTGGCTGCGCAGCCGATGGTCGCCGCGTCCCGTGCGTCGAAGTTCAGGGCAAAGTTCCCGACAGGGTTCCAGTCAAGACTCCGCTGTACCCGCGGTCACGGCCGTAATGGTCGTCCGCAATGAGGAAGCTGTAATCGCTCGCAAGCTTGAAAACCTGCTGACGCTCAACTATCCCCAGGCGAAGCTGGACCTCGTCGTCATCTCCGACGGTTCAAGGGACCGCACGCCTGCCATTCTCGCCGACTATGCACGCGATTCCCGGGTGCGAACACGATTACGAACGCTGATAAAACCGGCATCTGAGGGCAAGGCGGCTGGCCTGAATGATGCGATCAAGCTGGCGACCGGGGATGTGCTGCTATTTACCGACGCTCGCCAGCAGATCGAATCCAATGCCCTGCGTCTGCTGATCGAGAATTTCGCCGACCCCGATGTCGGCGCAGCTAGCGGTGAATTGATGCTCGGTGATCCCACGAGCGGAGAGACCGGGAAGGGAATGGGGTTGTACTGGCGCATCGAGAAGAAGATTCGTGAACTGGAGTCCGCCTCCGGTTCTGTTGTCGGCGCCACGGGCGCCATCTACTGTGCCCGGCGGACATTGCTCGACGCGTCGCTGTTGCCCGAGAGCACCATTCTCGACGATGTCCTGTTGCCCATGCAGATCGTGCGCAAGGGATCTCGCGTTATCTTCGACGCCCGCGCCCGCGCCTGGGACTCGCCCGACTTGGGCGAAGGCCGTGAATTTTCCCGCAAGGTTCGCACTCTGAGCGGCAACTATCAGCTTCTCCAACTTGCTCCATGGCTGTTGAGTTCACAAAACCCGATTCGTTTCGAATTCATAACCCATAAACTCTCGCGATTGGCCGTGCCGTTTGCCTTGCTGGCGCTTCTGATCGCCTCTATATTCCTGCCCCAGCCGTTCTATCGCGCGGCGCTCGGAGTGCAGCTTGCGTTTTACGCGCTCAGCCTGGCCGCGCTTGCCGGCGTCAAGATCGGCCCGCTCTCGCGCATTGCCGATCCTGCCCGCACTTTCGTCGTCCTTAATTCCGCCGCCATGGTCGCTTTCATCAACTTTGTGACTGGCAGAAAGGCAATCTGGGTTCGCTGATCGACATAAAGAAGATCGACATAAGAGCATGAGAATTCTCTGGGTAAAAGCCGATAAGCTCCTCCCCGTCGAGAACGGTGGCAATATCCGCACGTACCACGTCTTGCGATACCTGTCCGCGCGGCATGAGCTTACGTTTTATTCCTACTATGGAGGAGCGCCCGACCCCCACTACGAGCGCGATCTGCAGCAGCAGTTGCCCGGCGCGGTGGCCGTCTGCACCGGCAAGCGCGAACTTGCGGGAGCCGCGCGCGGACTCGACTATCTGGCCCATCTCAGTGCCGAGCCGCCGTATGCGGTCAGCCGCTTCGCTCACGCTCCGGTCCAGAAACAGCTCCAGACCTGGTTCCGCGAGCGGCGCTTCGATGTCGCCGTCTGCGATTTCCTGGATGCCGCGGTCAACTTTCCCGGAAGTCTCAGCATCCCAAGTGTGCTGTTCCAGCACAACGTGGAAAGCGAAATCTGGCGCCGGCACGCGGCCACCGCGGGCAATCCCGCAAAAAACATGATGTACCGCATGGAATTCCGGAAGATGCTTCGCTACGAGCGCGCCGCCGTTTGCAAGTTCCAGCATGTGATTGCCGTCTCCGAAAACGATCGCTCCCTCATGACGCGGTGGGTGGATGGCGACCGCGTTACCGTCGTCCCCACCGGCGTCGATCTCGCGAAGTATCAGCCTGATCCCGCAGCATCCGATGCGAACGCGTACGCGCCCCTCATCACCTTTGTCGGCGCCATGGACTGGGAGCCGAACGTTGACGGCGTCGAATATTTTTGCGGTGAAGTCTGGCCCCAGATCAAAGCCGAAGTGCCGCAGGCGCGATTCCGTATCGTAGGCCGCAATCCCGACCGCCGGGTTCAGAAGTGGGCCTCGAATTCGGCTAATCCGAATGACGATGGCTCCATCGAAGTCACCGGACGTGTGCCCTCGATCGTCGAGCATCTGCGCCAGTCCGCCGTAGTCGTCGTGCCCTTGCGCATCGGAGGCGGTACGCGTCTGAAGATCTACGAAGCCATGGCCACCGGCAAGGCCGTCGTTTCCACCACCGTCGGGGCCGAAGGATTGGATGTTCATCACGGCCGCGACATTATTCTGGCTGACGATCCGCGTTCGTTCGCTCAGGCGGTGATCATGCTGTTTCGCGATCGGGAACTGCGGCGCCGTTACGAAAAAGCCGCCGTCGAGACCGCCGCCCGCTACGACTGGCCGGCGATCGGTGAGCGCTTCAGCGAAGTCTTGCAGTGGGTCGCAGCAGAAAAGAAATCTCTTGCGGTACGCACGATTCCGGCGCGGTTGGCGGAAAAGAAGGCTTAAAAGAAAAAGAGGAATTTGTGGCCATCGGCGACAACGGCAATACGATACCGGCGGAAGTCTCTGGAAGACGCGCGTCCTTCCGTGCCTCGGACCCGACCAGGATGGCGTTCTTCTGGCTCAGCGGTTTTTTCGTGGTGTATTGCGCCCGCCCGGAAGACTGGATTCCTGGTCTGAACTTTTTCCCGCTTGCCAAAATTACCGCGATCCTGGCCATGTGGGGCCTGTTCACCGCCATGGGTAGAACCAAACGCACATACAAAGATCTGCCCAAGGAGGCAAGATTCCTCCTGATCATGATCGGCCTTCTCTACTTTGGAGCATTTCTGTCCCCGGTGTGGAGGGGCGGCGCCTTGATCCGAACCATCGACTTTTCCAAGATCTACGTCGCGTGGGTGCTTGTTTTTTTGCTGGTTACCACCTTTGACCGCTTGCGGCGAATCATCTTTGTCCAGGTATTTTCGGTGGTCGTCATTTGTGCAGCCGCCATCGTCAAGGGCCACGGCACACCCCGCCTCGAAGGTGTGCTGGGTGGCATCTATTCGAACCCGAACGATCTCGCATTCGCCATCGTGTTGTCGATGCCGTTTGCGCTGGCCTTCATGGTCACCGCCAAGAATGCTGTCGTCAAAGTAGTTTGGCTTTGCGGAATGCTGGTGATGATGGTTGCCATTTTCATGACCGCATCCCGGGCCGGTTTCATCGACCTCGTAATCTCCGGCGGTGTCACTCTCTACTACTTCGGCATCAAGGGAAGGCGCTTTTATCTCATCGTGGCCACCGGCCTAGTGGGCACCGTGGTGATGGCCGCCGCCGGCGGAAAACTCTATGATCGCTTTACCGCCTTGTCAGGCGACAGCACTACCGATCAGTCCGCCTACGGCTCCTACGAGGATCGCAAATACCTCATGGTGCGTGCGATCGATGCCATCGAACACTATCCCATCTTTGGCATTGGCGTTCGCAACTTCCCCACCTACTCGCTGATCTGGCACGACGTACACATGACCTACCTCCAGATCTGCGCCGAAGGCGGCATCGCCGTCCTGATTCTGTACCTCATGTTTTTCTACCGCGGTTTTAAGAATCTGAAGATCATCAGACAAACGAAGAATCTCGATCCCGATATCGTTTTGTTCGTGGGAGCCTTGCAAAGTTCGCTGGTCGGCTTCGTAGTGGGTGCTTGCTTTGCCCCCGAGGCTTACCAGTTCTTTCCCTATTTTGCTGTCGCGTTTACGGCAACGTTGTTGCAGACGATCAAAGAACAAGAACAAGGACCCAGCACGCCACAGCCGCCGCCGAAAAAGTCACATCACTTCCTGGAGGTTTATGCCGATCACCGAACCACCGGTGCAGTCACCCCTGTCCGCTGAGTTGCAGGCAATTTTGCGTTGCCTGAGTTGCGGCTCGAAACTTGAAAGCGACCAGGCTGCGGGCTTCCTCTGCCCGGCTTGCAAACGCGTCTATCCTAACGCGCAGGGCATCGCGCGCTTTGTTGATGCGCAATACTACGCTGCCAGTTTTGGTTTTCAGTGGCACCGTTATCAGAAGACGCAACTCGACCACGACGAGCTCCGCGAATCCGAGCGCCATTTTCTGGCGAAGACCGCTCTCCGCCCCGAAGATCTCAAAGGCAAACTGGTCCTCGACGTCGGTTGCGGCATGGGACGCTTCGCCGAAGTCGCGACCCGCTGGGGCGCACGCGTGGTGGGCGTTGACCTGAGCGCCGCCGCCGAGGTTGCCGCCAAAAATCTTGCCGATCGCGACTTTGTCGCCTTTCAGGCCGATGTTTTCGCCCTGCCTTTCGCCCCCGAAAGCTTCGACATCATCTACAGCATTGGTGTGCTCCACCACACGCCGGATTGCGAAGCCGCGGTTAAAGCGCTGGATAAATATCTGAAACCCGGTGGTCTCCTCGTCGTCTGGCTCTACAGCGGATACAACAAGTGGTACCGCTTCAGCGATTTTTGGCGCCGCTATACCCACAGGATGAAGCCCAAGACGCTGCACGGCATTCTGAAAGTTGCGGTCCCGTTCTTCTACAATCTTCAGCAGGGACTGAAGCGCGTGCCCCTCGTAGGCGGTCCAGCGGCGGGTCTTGTCCATCACGTGTTTCCGGTGAATCGCCAGAAAGATCCGGAAGCCCGCATGCTCGACACCTTCGACTGGTATTCTCCGAAGTATCAGTCCAAGCACACCTACGAGCAGGTGTTCAAATGGTATGAAGCGATGGGCATGGAAGACATGCGCGTTGGCGAGATTTCCATCGCCGTGCGTGGCCGCAAACCGGTACGGGGATGAAGAGCGGGTGGAGCGACGGGCGTCCCCGAACGTCCACCCGGAACCAAAGCAAGGGCAGTCCAGCTTACAAATGGCTTTAAAGAAACAAATCGACTACGCTAGAAAGATCTTGCCGTCCTCGACCTGGCGTGCGCTGAAGTCGCCCGTCCGCGGCCCGGTGCATCTGATCTTTGCCCTGGCCGATCATTTCGAACCGGCGATCGATCCCGAAAACGGCCAGAAGCGCGTCCCTCGCTCCGAGCAGGAGCGCCGCCTGGAATCGTGGATGCGCGAATATCCCAAAATTGCCGACCACTGGCGCGACCACGACGGCCGCCCGTTTGTTCACACCTACTTCTATCCCGCTGAGCAGTACGACCAGGGATTGCTCGAGATGCTCGCCGATCACTGCCACGCTGGCTGGGGAGAAGTCGAGGTCCATCTGCATCACGGAATTCCACATCCCGACACTGCGGAAAACACCCGCCGCGTCCTCACTGAATTCCGCGACCGGCTGGCGTTTCGCCATCGCTGCCTTGCATTGCGGGAAGGTTCCACTCGTCCCAGCTACGCTTTTGTGCACGGAAATTTCGCGCTAGCCAACTCCGCCGACGGGCGCTTCTGTGGCGTCGATTCGGAAATGCAGATTCTTGCCGAGACCGGTTGCTACGCCGACTTGACCATGCCGAGCGGATTCTGGCATCCCGCACAGACCGAGAAGATTAATTCCGTTTACGAATGCGCTCTTCCGCTCGATCAGGCAGCGCCGCACCGTCAAGGACATGACCTGGCTGCGGGACGGGTGCCAAAAACTTTTCCTCTCATAGTGCAAGGTCCGCTCGTAACCGACCTTCGGCGGAGCTTACGTTCTGTCCGCCCCACTCTCGAAAACGGCGCCATCACCGGAGCGAATCCCGCCACCGTGCACCGGCTCTCCCTCTGGAAGCAGGCGCAAGTCCGCGTGCTCGGTCGTCCCGACTGGCTGTTCATCAAACTGCATTGCCATAGCATGGACCCAAACCAGAAAGACGCCGTGATCGGCGACAGCTTTCGCGACTTTCTTGCCGCAATGGTCGGCGGCGCGTCCGACAGAAAGGAAACGCTGCACTTTGTTTCCGCGCGTGAGATGGCCAATATCCTGCTCGCCGCCTGCGACGGCCGCGAGGGCAATCCCGGCGACTATCGCGACTATCGCTTCAAACGCGTTCGAGAGATGCCGCTATCGGCAGAGAAATCCGGCGCTGTCCCCGTGAGCATGAAATTATAGAAGCGAAATTATAGAAGTAGAGGATCCGATAAAAGACCATGTGTGGAATTGCCGGAGTAGTTAGCACAACTCGCGAGAGCGATATCACCGAAGCTCTCGTGCACCACATGTGCCAACAGATCGTGTACCGCGGCCCCGACGATGAGGGACTCTACGTGGCCGACGGCGCCGGCCTCGGCATGCGCCGACTCAGCATCATCGACCTCTCCGGCGGCCATCAGCCTGTCTTCAACGAAGACCGCAGCTCCTGGATCGTTTACAACGGCGAGATTTACAACTTCCTCGAACTCCGCCCCGAGCTCGAAAGCCGCGGCCATCATTTCCGCACCCACTGCGACACCGAAGTCATTATTCATCTCTACGAAGAAATGGGCGCCGACTGCGTCAAGAAGCTGCGTGGCATGTTCGCCCTCGCCATCTACGATAAGACCAAACGCAAATTGATCCTGGCCCGCGACCGCCTGGGCAAGAAGCCGCTACACTATGCGCTGCACAAGGGAAATCTCTACTTCGCTTCCGAGATCAAATCAATCCTGGCCGTCGCTCCCGAACTCGCCGAAGTCAACTCCCAGGGCCTGCTCGAATATCTTTATTACGGATATGTGCCTGATCCCATTACCGCCTTCACCGGAATTCAGAAGCTCCCGCCCGCACACCTCCTCGAGTTTCAGGACGGCAAGATCCGCATCCGTCAATACTGGGACCTTCCCGAATACAACACTCACGTGCCGAAGAACGAAGAAGAATGTCTGGAAGAACTGGAACAGCGCTTATTGGAAGCGACCAAGATTCGCCTTATCTCCGACGTGCCTCTCGGCGCCTTTCTCAGCGGCGGCACCGATTCCTCCACGATCGTTGCCTTGATGGCGCGCGCCAGTTCGGGCCCGGTCAAAACTTTTTCCATCGGTTTCAAGAAGGACGATTTCAACGAAGCGAACTATGCCCGCATCGTCGCCAACAAATTCGGCACCGATCATCACGAGATGATCCTGGAGCCGGACGTCGTCAAGACCGTCGAGCATCTCACCAGCTCGCTCGAAGAGCCGTTCGGCGACTCCTCCATGCTGCCTACTTACTACGTTTCGCAGATGGCGCGCCAGCATGTCACCGTCGCTCTTTCCGGCGATGGCGGCGATGAGATTTTTGGCGGATACGATCGTTACCGTATTCACGCCGGGCGCCGGATCTTCGAACACATTCCCGGATGGGCCCGCAAATTCTATCGCGACCAGGTCTTCCCGCGTCTGCCCAACAGCATGCAGGGTCGTAAATTCAGCTACAACGTCTCGCTGCCCTGGCAGGAACGCTATGTCGACGGCCTTTCTTTCCTTCCCGCCTTCGAGCGCGATGCTCCGCTCCTCTCGGACGATTTTCGTCAGATACTGAACCGCAGCGATGATCCCGGAAATGTTCTGCGCCGTTACTTCGCTCAGGCTCCCGCTAAAGATCCCGTCGACCAGCTTCTGTACGTCGACACCAAAACCTATATGGTCGGCGACATCCTGACCAAGGTTGACCGCATGAGCATGTTGAATTCGCTCGAGGTCCGCGTCCCTATCCTCGATCATGTCTTCGTCGAGTGGGTCACGGGCTTGCCGCCGGAGTGGAAACTGCGCGGCGACCAGCAGAAATACATCCTCCGAAAACTGGCGGAGCGCGTCGGCGTGCCTCGCGAGGCGCTCTATCGCCAGAAGCAGGGATTCTCGCTCCCGCTCGTTCACTGGATGCGCAACGAACTCAAAGACATGTTGATGATCCTGCTCGAACCCCGTACCCTCGATCGCGGCTACTTTGCCGCCGATGGTGTTCGAAAATTAATGGACGACCACCTCCTCCGCGGCAAGACAATGACCGGGCGCATATGGCGTCTGCTGATGTTCGAGCTCTGGCACCGCAACTTCCTCGAAAGATACATCAAGCCAGCCGGGCTGTTCTCTCTCCCTGTGGTCGCCGACTCTCGCCGCCAGGCGCCCAGTTCCGCCGCCGCGCTAGCCTCCGCTCCGGTGGGAGGATGATCGGGTGCACGCCACCGAACCTGCCAGCCTGACCACAACACCTCCAGCCGATCTTTCCCGTCTTCCCGATCTGCCGATCCGCCTGTTTCTCATGATCAATACTTTTGAAACGGGAGGCTCCGAGCGCCAGTTCACCATCCTCGCCCAGAATCTCACTCCTCCACAATTCGAGACTCATCTCGGCTGCGTCAGCCGCCGTGGCCCGCTGGCCAACAACTTTCCGGACGCCGCCCAATTCCCGCTAGGCGGCAGCCTCTATGGCTGGCAGTCGCTGCGCACGCGCCTCAACCTGAGCCGCCATCTGCGGAATCATCAGGTGCAAATCGCCCACGCCTTCGATTTCTATGGCAATCTCACGCTGATTCCCGCCGCGAAACTTGCCCGCGTGCCCGTCGTCATCGGCAGCCATCGCCAACTTGGAGACCTGATGACGCCCGCGCAGTTCCGCGCTCAGGGGGCGGCGTTTCGCTGGTGCGACGCCATTATCTGCAATTCGCAAGCTGCGGCCGATCGTCTCATCGCCACCGGCCTCTCGCCCAATAAGATCACGATCATCGGAAACGCGCTGCCAGCCGCGGCTTTCAGCGCAGCGCCCGCGGCTCTGCCTAAACTTCCCGGTGTCGCCCGTGTCGGTATGGTCGCGCGCATGAATCATCGTTACAAGGGTCACTCCGGATTCCTGCGCATCGCCGCACGGATCCATCAGCGCATGCCGGATGTCGAGTTTCTTCTCGTCGGCGATGGTCCACTGCGTCAGGAATTGGAGAGGGAAGCGGCGAGGCTCGGCCTCGGCGCCTCCGCGATCTTTCTCGGCGATCGCCAGGATATGCCCGCCATCCTGGCTTCACTCGACGTCGCTATTCTCACTTCCGATTCCGAAAGTTTGTCCAACGTCATTCTCGAAGCCATGGCCGCTGGTTTACCCGTAGTCGCCTATGGCGTCGGTGGCAATTCTGAACTGCTCAGCGATCAACGCGGAGCTCTGATTCCCGCAGGCAATGAACGCATCTTTGCCGACGCCGTCGAGAAGTTGCTAGCCGACTGCGCGCTTCGCCAGCAACTGGGCCGCAACGCCCTGCAGTTCACAAAGGAAAACTTCAGCCTCGATCGCGTCCGCCAGCGCTACGTGGAACTCTATGTCTCGCTTCTTCAGAAAAAGCGCCGATGGAATTCCGCCGAATGAGCGAGCCCGAGCCAAGCCCAGCCAAGCGCCTGCGAGTTTCGATCGTCGCGCCCAGCCTGCGTTACGTCGGCGGACAATCCGTCCAGGCCGACTTGCTCCTGAGGCACTGGCAGAACGATCCCGACATCGACATCAGTTTTCTAGCCGTCGATCCGCCGCTTCCTCGCGCCCTCGCCCGGGCGGAAACGATTCCCGGCCTGCGAACAATTCTGCGCGAGCCCATCTACTTCTGGCACCTCTGGCGCGGCCTCAAAGACGTGGACATTGCTCACATCTTTTCCGCTTCCTACTGGTCATTCCTGCTCGCTCCCGCACCCGCGTGGCTATTCGCTAGAATGAAGACGCGCGGCAGCAAGACGCGCCGCATCCAGACGCTGATCAACTATCACAGTGGCGAGGCCCGCGACCACGTGCTGCGTTTTCGCTCGGCCAAGTTCGTTCTCTCTCGCGTCGATAAGATCGTCGTTCCATCCGGCTACCTGCTCGATGTTTTCCGCGAATTCGGATTGCCGGCGGCGATCGTGCCGAACATCGTCGACCTCTCGCAATTCCGCTATCGTGAGCGCACTCCGCTTCGCCCGCACCTGGTTTGCACTCGCGGCTTCTCCACTTACTACAGCGTGGATGTCGTCGTCCGCGCATTTGCCAAAGTGAAGAGAGAATATCCCGAAGCGCGACTCGATCTGGTCGGCAACGGTCCGCTCGAAGGCGATGTCCGCAAATTGGTTGCGGACTTGGATCTCACCGGCGTCAACTTCACCGGGGTGGTCTCGCATCGGGAAATCGGCAAGTTTTACGATCAAGCCGACATCTTTATCAACGCCTCATGGCTCGACAATATGCCAGTGTCGATCATCGAAGCCTTTGCGGCGGGAACTCCCGTTGTCACCACCTCGCCGGAGTGCATGCCCTATCTGGTCCAGCACGAGCGTACCGGATTGCTCTCATCCGTAGGTGACGAAAAAGCTCTCGCGGCAAATGTGATCCGGCTGTTGCGCGATCCCGAGCTCGCAGCTCGCCTTGCAGAGAACGCTCACCGTGAATCGCAAAACTACACATGGGAAGCAGTCCGCGGACAGTGGCTGAACGCCTATCGCGGATTAATGTGAAACTCCTGTGGAGACGGGGCTTGCACGCCTCAAGTCGGAAACCGCTTCCGGATTTGCAGGGCGGTAATCGTTGCGCGCAAAGTTCTTCACCACAGGGAACACAGCGAACACAGGGAAACACAGAGAGAAACACGGAGATCCTCTTCTTGAACTCACGATAAATTCTCCCTCGTTTTCTTCGCCGGCGGCCAGAACGTTGTTACCACCAGCGCGACAAAGATGCCCAGCGAAACTTCCAGAAACCGATGCCATCCGGTGATCCATGGAGCCTGCGCCCGCGGCACCAGCAAGATAATACTGAGCGTGATCGCAGCAAAGCGGTAAGCTCCTCCCACACGCAGCACCCATGCCAGCATTCCACACGCCAGAATTCCCAAACCGTACACCAAGGTGCTCGTATGTAGAAATGTAGCCAGCACAATTCCCACCACCGCGCCGAGCGCCGTTCCCACAAACCGTTGCCAGCCCAAAGTCATCGGCGGAATCGTGGATTGCACAATCACGATTGCCGAGATCGGCGCCCAATAAAATTCCGGCAGGTGCAGCAGTCGAGCCAGTAACATGGCCACCACCGCCGCCAGAGCGGTTCGCATCGAGTCCAGAACCGGCTCCCGATTAACCCGCGAGAAAATCCTCCCACTCGCCATCAGCCCTCCCGGCAGGCGCCAAGAGCCGTTATTGTACAGCCCGTCGAATGGCGAGCGTTGGGCGGTTCAGATTGCGTATTGCTTCCCTTGTGGGCGACCTTGGCGCGCTGATGGCGGCATGAGAGGCTAAGCCCCATTGCGCGATCAGTGTGATTCCCACCCTTGCGCAAAGGACGCGCAAGAATGGGGCTGCACCGGCGCGGCACTGAGTTGGGGTGGACGGGCGGGGACGCCCGTCCTCCACCAGCAAAAAAGCCCCGCTCTTGCGAGCGGGGCTTTGAGTTGCTGCCGAGGTTCGCGGGCGAGGGCGCCCGCGCTACACGACTTAGTACATTCCGTCCATGCCGCCGCCGCCGTGGCCGCCGCCTGCTGGAGCACCCTTCTTCTCTTCTGGGATCTCCGCCACTAGCGCTTCGGTCGTCAACATCAGCGCCGCGATCGAGCCCGCGTTGGTCAGTGCCGTGCGCACCACCTTCGTCGGATCGAGCACGCCCGCCTTGACCAGGTCTTCGTAATCGCCGGTCAGTGCGTTGTACCCGAAGTTGTTGTCCTTCGAGTCGTTGATCTTGCCGATTACAATTGCACCTTCTTCGCCGGCATTCTCGGCGATCTGGCGCAAGGGCTCGGTGATGGCGCGCTTCACAATGTTTACACCGATCTGCTCGTCACCTTCCAGCTTCAGTCTGTCGAGAGCCGGAACGCAACGCGCGAGAGCTACGCCGCCGCCGGGGACAATACCTTCCTCGACCGCTGCACGGGTTGCGTGCATTGCGTCTTCGACACGGGCCTTCTTCTCTTTCATTTCGGTTTCGGTCGCGGCTCCTACTTTGATCACCGCTACGCCACCGACCAGCTTCGCCAACCGCTCCTGCAACTTCTCGCGGTCGTAGTCGCTGGTGGTCTTATCGATCTGGCTGCGAATTTCTTTCACGCGGCCTTGCACATCACCCGGCTTGCCTTTGCCTTCGACGATGGTCGTGTTGTCCTTGTCGATGGTGATCTTCTTGGCCTGTCCGAGATCGGCGAGCTGCACGTTCTCCAGCTTGATCCCGAGATCTTCCGTGATCGCCTTGCCGCCGGTCAATGTTGCGATGTCCTGCAGCATGGCCTTGCGACGATCGCCGAAGCCCGGAGCCTTGACGGCTGCGACTTGCAGCGTGCCACGAAGTTTGTTCACGACTAGAGTCGCTAGCGCTTCGCCTTCGACATCCTCTGCGATGATCAGGAGCGGCTTGCCGCCCTTGGCGATCTGCTCCAGCAATGGCAGCAGGTCTTTCATCGAGCTGATTTTCTTTTCGTGGATCAGGATGTACGCGTTTTCCTGCACCGACTCCATGCGCTCCGGATCGGTGACGAAGTACGGAGACAGATAGCCGCGATCGAACTGCATGCCTTCGACTACGTCGAGCTGCGTTTCCAGCGTCTTCGACTCTTCGACGGTGATGACGCCATCCTTGCCGACTTTCTTCATCGCTTCGGCAATGATCTTCCCGATGGTCTCGTCGTTGTTCGCCGAGATCGTGCCCACTTGGGCAATCATCTCGCCGGTGACGGGCTTGGAGAACTTGTCGAGTTCACCTTTGATGCGAGTGCCTTCCTTGTCGAGGCTGCCGCAAATGGCTATGACGGCCTTCTCGATGCCGCGCTTCATCGCCATCGGATTGGCGCCAGCAGCGACAGTCTTCACGCCCTCGCGATAAATTGCCTGGGCAAGAACGGTAGCTGTGGTGGTGCCATCGCCGGCAACGTCCGAGGTCTTCGAAGCAACTTCGCGGACCATCTGGGCGCCCATATTCTCGATGCCATTGGGCAGTTCAATTTCTTTCGCTACGGTGACGCCGTCCTTGGTGATGGTCGGCGAACCGAATTTCTTTTCGATGACAACGTTACGGCCCTTGGGGCCAAGTGTGACCTTTACAGCGTCAGCCAGCAGGTTGACGCCGCGGAGAATGGCCTGTCGCGACTCTTCTCCATGAACAATTTGCTTTGCCATATCTGTTTGCTCCTTAAGATGTATGCAGGCTGGGCCTGCTGGAAATTTTCTATGGTAGAGACGCGGCAAGCCCCGTCTCTAACGGTGTGCTTACCGGCGCGATCCGGCGTGTTCCTTCTTCGCCGAAGTGGTGGCTCCGCTCAGCACGCCGAGTACTTCCTCTTCGCGCATGATGATGTAGTCCTCACCATCGATCTTGATTTCGGTGCCGGAATATTTGCCGAACAGAATGCGGTCGCCTTCTTTTACATCGAGCGGCCGAACCTTGCCTTCTTCGCTGATCTTGCCTTTACCGGCGGAGATCACTTCTCCCTCCATCGGCTTGTCTTTGGCGGAGTCGGGAATAATGATCCCGCCGCGGGTGGTATCGGCTTCTTCGACCCGACGGACCAGGATGCGGTCATGCAGCGGGGTAAATTTAGTTGCCATAGTTGCGTACTCCTTTCAAGAGTTGGTAAGTAGGTTGATCGGACAATCCAAGGTATTAGCACTTGAGGCTTACGAGTGCTAATTATAGGAATGTGAGTAAGTGGTTGTCAAGAGTTTCCGGGGAATAATATGCAAGTTGTCTCTAATCAACAGGTTATGTCGGTTGGCTGTTGGTGGGTCGGTCGATGGCTAGGCGGCATGCGCTAGTCTGCAGCCTTCGAATCGCTGATGGCATCTGCATACTTCTTGGCCAGGAAGGCCATTCTGACTCGGATTTCCTCTTGATCCTCTTTCATGACCGCCTGCAGAACCGAAACGAGATCCTGTTCCTTTTGGGGATCCTTCTCATTGGCTATGTCCCGACAGAGCTGGCGCAGTAGATCTACGTTGTACATGAAGACTGGGTTTCCCCCCAATCGGGACATTTTCTTACAAGACGAAGCTCGGTGGAATACAGGAATATGTGTATGGAATCGAACAGAGGTTGTGACCCCTGCCACGGCTGGCTGCGCCATTGCACATCGATCTTCTCCCAGGAACACGTCGCACCGCTGCCAGCGCGCCCAACTGACGGCAGCCTCGCCTAATCTTGTCCGCTGCGGACGGGATGAATGCTGCAAGCAATGAGACGGCGGAATTGAAGGGCTCGACGCCGATTATCCATAACCAGCCGGCCTTGAAGAATATGGTTCGGGCTTAGACGGCCTTATGGGGACAAGCGATACGCATTATGCAGAGTTGGTGGTGGCAAAGGGCGCGGCCGAGCTTCGCTCGGTTTGGACGGGCGAGGGCGCCCGTCCCTACACGAGCTGGTCAGGCTGGCGACACATTCTCTAGGGCTGCAGGAGCTAGCTGGATACGGCTGGGCATCGTCGGCTGCACGGCGTTCGGCTCTAAGGCGGGCGCCGTACTTGACTTCGACTCCAGTCCCAGACTGCAGCAGGCCGCCACTAGTGACGCTTGTAAATCCTTGATGTGTCGTTCCTCCGTCAGATAGCTGATCACCATGGTGCGGATCACACTTTGTCCATTCACTGTGGCTGCGGAAATCCAGCGCTGGCCATCGCGGTTGACTTCTTCAATGATCGAGGCATGCAAGGCGTCGATCTTCTGCGGCGCTATATCTGCGGCTCGCACACGCACATTCAGGATTGGCAAAACCTGGGGCGCAGCCAGCTCAAAGAACTCTGAATTCGCTACCCACCTGGCGAAACTCTGCGCCAGCCTCATTTGCCGGTCAATCAGCCGCTCGTAAGCTCGCCGGCCATGAACCCGCAGCGTCAGCCAGAGCTTCAGCGAGTTCATGCGGCGTGACCACTGCGCGCTGATATTTCGGTTATCGGGTAACGTCCCTGCAGGCGCTTTCTGCAGATACGGACATGCGACGGAGAACGTCCGCTCCAATACTTCATGATGCCGGGTGAGGAGGAGACCTGCGGAAAAAGGCATAGCCAGCCACTTATGCGGATCGAAAGTCACCGAATCGGCTTGCTCAATTCCGCGAACCAAGCCGCGGTGCCGGTTCGAAAAAAGCACTGCAGCGCCATAAGCGCCGTCGACATGGAGCCAGATGTTGTAGCGGCGACAAATTTCGTGAATCCTTGGTAGGTCGTCGATCGCGCCCGAACTGGTGGTTCCGGCGGTAGCTACAATGCAAAAGGGCTTCTTGCCGGATTCAAGATCCTCTTTGATTGCGGCCTCGAGTTCTTGCACATTGAGCTGCAAGCGTGCGTTTACCGGAATTCGACGCAGGGCCCTCCGCCCAAGGCCAAGCAAGCCCGCCGATTTGTCTAAGGAATGGTGTCCTTCCATCGAAGCATAGAAGACCGGCTGAGCGCCTATCGAGGCGACGCCGTTCTCGATTACGTCCGGGAAGTGCGCGGCGAGCGCCATGGCCAATGCACTGAGATTCGCTTCATTCCCGCCGCTTGTGAACGTTCCACTGGGTGCGGTTTGCCATCCCACCAGCTCCCCAACCCAGCGAACGGTTTCCGCCTCGATTCTCGAAGCGGTCTGCGACCGGTCGAGACTGGCGAGTTGAGGATTGAGCGCGGCGACGAGGGACTCGGCGAGGAACGCCATGTAGGTCGGCGTGGGATTCATCATTCCAAGATAGTGCGCGCTCGGAACGTGGAACCCATTGTCGACCAGTTCACCGCAGACATGATCGAGAACCTGTCCAGGGTCTTCCCCGGTCTCCGGGAGCCGGCTAAGACGGGGAGGATAAATGCGGTCCTCGGCGGCGGGTTGAACTGGACGATCGGCCAGAGAAGTAAAGAACCTGTCTACCACTTCTATAAGTTGGTAACCGAGTTTGCGGCGCGTTTGTGAATCAAAGTCAAAATTCATCTCGGCTGACAATGACAGAAGAGGCTGACAGCGGTCTATAAGGTCTTTCGAGTATGTTGCTCAGTGAAGACAGATTAGACGGGTGACACATGCTCTTGCCGATATGGGCAAAATAATTTCACTCTAAACGCTATGCAGAATGTTTCTCTTCTAACACGTGTTTGAGGAGATGGGGAGGGTTCTGGTGAATGATACCCGCGTGATGCAGATGCGGCTAAGGCGAGCGGCGGATCGAGCGATGGCGTCACCCGCCCCTTGCCATAAACCCGCAACGAGCGGGCCACCTGGCGAGCTGCGCTCGCTGGACAGCCGAGGCGGCGGGCTGTCCCTACGTGAGTTCTTCCGCAGCTGCTATGGCGTGAACTTGTAAATTATGCCGTCGTCCGTGGTCCCACCATGTACGGTTGTGCCGTAGAAGTTGCCGGCTGAATCCCCCACCATTCCGTTATACGCAAACCCTCCGTCGGGAGCACCCTTGAAGCGATAGGTCACGTACTCTCTCCACGTTCCGTTACTGCCGGGAGTCAATTTGAAAATGACGCCGCAATCACAGCTCGCGCCGCCCGCACTGGTCGTCCCGTACATGGCCCCCGCCTTGGCAAAGACGACATTGCTGATGGAGCCGCTTCCATCTTGTCCGCCTTTGAAGCTGTAGAGCACACTCTCTTTCCATGTGCCGTCGGGTTGGGGAGCGAGTTGGTATACGGAGCCAAGATTATTTGCTCCATCGTAGTATGTTGTGCCATAAAGATTGCCCTGGCTGTTCGGAGTCAAAGCGCCGTAGGGAAATCCAGCGTCGGGTTGGCCCTGGAACGCGTAAAGCGTGGTGAACTGCCAGCCTCCTGTAGCGTGGGTAAGCCGGAAGGCAACGCCTTTTGCATTTGCGCCGCCCGTGGTGGTCACGCCGAAGAGACTCCCTTTATAACGAAGCAAGCGGCCTGCCGAACCGCCTGCGCCATCGTTCCCGCCGGTGAAGGCATGGATCACCTTCAGGTTCCAGGTGCCGTTTTCGATCGGTGTCAGCAAGAAAACGACGCCCTGACCGTTCGCGCCGCCGGTCGGCGTCATCCCGTAGAGAGTGCCGTATCGGCCAAGGGTCAGGCCAGTTCCCGGTCCGGATCCGTCATCGCCGCCGGTGAAAGTATGAATCACGGTCTGGGTCCAGACTCCGCCGGAGTTAGTCAACTTGTAAGCCACGCCGCAACCGCCCTCACAAGATCCACCGCCTCCGGTAACGGCGGTGCCGTAGAGGTTGCCCTGGCTGTCAACCGTGACACCCTTGTAAGGTTCTCCTCCGTCGGCGCCTCCGGTGAAGCTGTAGAGCACGGTGTGAGTCCAGCCGTTGCCGGAAGGCTTCAGCTGAAAAACCGTGCCCGAGGCGAAATCTCCGCCTTGCACGGACGTGCCATAGAGATTGCCCGCGCCGTCGATTACCAGATCCGAGTCGAGGTACTCACCATCGTCATTGCCTGCGAAGTTGTAAATGATTTGGGGAACTGCCGCCCAGGCGGCGCTCGCGAGGAGCGTCACCGCTGCGGAAATCGCTAGAACCTTGCCCATGAAACCCAAAAATCGCCTGCTTCCCATGTTACCTCCCTGCCGAAACCTGTTCCCCACACTGAAGGTGTCGGTAACCTCTGCACGGCTAGGAACTATAGCACTGAAACTCGGCTCGTGGGAATGCTTAGGGATGAAGTCGGTAGGTGGACGAGGGCTGAAGGGGCACGCGGCGTGGGCAATCTTGTGAGGACGGGGCGGTGCCCTTCGGGCAGAGCCCAGCCACCACACAACCCAGCCAGAACCAGTTTTGTCTCGGGCTTTGTCTCGGTCAACGCCTACATTGAATGCTGTATCGAACAAACAATCCCGATGTGCGAGTCTTAGACATTGCTATCGCTTGGGACGTTCGATACTGGTGCCCTCCCGTCGTCTGGAAGATCGAATCCGCGAATTGTGTGCCAAAGCTGTGTCCGCACCTGACTCGGCTGATTTGAACGAAGTGATGCAACAACTCAGAGAAGCTCTTCGCGAGCACGCGAACCGCCTACGACAGCCGGCTGCTCGCAAGCTCGGTCCGCAGCGAAGCGCTCACTCATGACGGCGGATGGAATTCCGCAAGGCAAGACGTCTTTTTCAATTTCCAATCTGCTTGACTTTTAGGCCTTCGTCTTTCGCGCCAATATGGCGGCTCAACTCCTCGATGAGCTGTAGGAGTTTGTGGCGATCTTGTTCCACTGCGATCAGAGAGCACAGTTCACGAATGCGGTCGCGATCGGCGTCGTTGATCATCATGCTTAACCATGGGGCAAGTATGTGGCCGAGACGTACGGCAGACTCCGCGGGGATAAATGCTTCCATGCCTAAGATTTTGAAGCACTTGTGAGTCTCCTGTAGGAGGGCTTATGGGTGATCTGTATGGAAAAACTTACACCTTGGCCCATTATCGCGCTGGTGTTTGTTCATGAATTCGATTGATTCCCGCGTAAGCCGAGGCCGAAGGAAATAAGGCAATCGAGGACAGAAAAGGACAGTTACGGATCGACAGTTCTCGACCAGCGGGAAGGCATACATAGTTCAGACAAGTAACTTCAGATCGGTGAGCTATCGAAGGCTTCGAAGGCTTCAGACTCTTTTTCTTGCTGAAAACCAGGATGACCTTGCAACAGGCGGGCGCACCGGTTCCAGCGAAGAAGAGCATCGTCGTTGTCCGGGGGACGAATCGTCTCGGCTTCGGCGAAGCAGCGCATCGCCTCCGCGAAGAGCGGGGCGAGGGTATGCGGCGGGCGTCCCACGCGCATCTGCGCCTTCGCTCGCCGTTCGTGCAGGAGACCCGTGTAATAAAGCCGTTCGTAGCGCTCGGCGAGTCTTTGGAAAAGTTGTTCCGCTTCGCCCTGGCGATCCGCCGCGTCTCCAGAGAACTGGTCGGTAATTGCCAGGCCGAGCAAGCGGAGCGCGAGTTGGTGTTCGGGCTCAACTGCCAGGATGTCGCGGCAGATCGATTCTGCCTCTTCCGCTTCATTGAGCGAGCGGTAGAGCTCGGCTTTTGAGATGGCTTCGGGAATGCCGGCTTTCGAGATGGTCTTTAACTTGAACTCCATAAGAACCTCCGTTACCCTCAGCCCGGATTCTGGTTTCGTTCCTACTCTTGCTTCACCCCTCGAATTTTCCGAACCAGCATGAGCATGGGGTCATAAAATTCGTCAACCACGCGCTCCTTCAGAGGAATGATCGCATTGTCGGTGATGTGGATCTCCTCGGGGCAAACTTCCGTGCAGCACTTGGTGATGTTGCAGAGACCGATGCCGAGCTCTTCTTTCAGTAGGCGCGTTCGAGATTTCGCGTCGAGAGGATGCATTTCTAGCGCCGCCACCCGGACGAAAAACCGTGGTCCTCCGAACTGCTCCATTTGGTCGTGCTCTCGAAGAACGTGGCACACATCCTGGCATAAGAAGCATTCAATGCACTTACGAAACTCCTGCACCCGATCGATGTCCTCCTGGTACATTTTCCAATCGGTGCCGGGGCGGGGCTCGAAGGGCGGGATTTTTTTGTTCACGCGGTAATTCCAGGAAACATCAGTGACCAGATCTTTGATCACGGGGAATGACTTCATCGGCTGAACTGTGATGGGTTTGTCCAGGGGCAGGGCATCCATACGGGTTTTGCAGGTAAGCCGCGGGCGGCCATTGACCTCGGCTGAGCAGGAGCCGCACTTGCCGGCCTTGCAATTCCAGCGTACTGCCAAATCGGGCGCCTGGTGCGCCTGGATATGATGGAGCGCGTCGAGCACGACCATGCCCGGGGCAATGGGGACGCGGTACGTGGCGGGCTGCCCGCCTTCGCGGTCTCCGCGGAATACTTCAAAGATTGCTTCTGCCATTGCGCCTCCGCTATTTTCTGGCGTAGCGCCGGCTTCTCGTCCTCGGCCCGGCGGCGCTACAAATCTATTTTTCTTCCGCAACCAGTTGTTTCAATTCGCTGGGCATTTCGGGTACCAGTGACTGACGCAGCGTCATTGCGCTTCCCTCGCGAACGATTACATTATTTTTCGTTCCCCAGGTTGGGTCGAGGCCTGGATGATCAATACGGCTGTGAGCTCCGCGGCTCTCTTCGCGCGCAAGCGCGCTGCGGGTGACGGCCTCGGAAACCGTTAGCATCGCCTTTAAGTCCTGGGCGAGGTGCCAGCCGGGATTGAACAATCGCGAACCCTCGACGCTCACGTGCTCAACCCGCTGCTTCAGTTTCTCGAGCTCCTCCAGTGCACGAAGCAGATCTTCTTGATTACGGAAGATGCCAACCAGATTCTGCATGGTTTCCTGCAAGTCGCCATGGATCGCGTACGGACTCTCACCAGCCTTGCGCTCGAAAGGAACTAGCATCGCGCGCGCGCCCTCTTCGATCTGCGTGGAATCGATGGATGTTGTTTGGACCGTCTTTGCGTGGTCGGCGGCGGCCAAACCGGCGCGGCGGCCAAAGACAAGTAGGTCCGAAAGAGAATTGCCGCCCAACCGGTTCGCGCCGTGCAGTCCGGCTGCAGCCTCGCCCGCGGCAAAGAGTCCGGGCACGGATGATCTTGCGGTTTCCGCATCGACGCGAATACCTCCCATCATGTAATGGCAGGTTGGTCCGACCTCCATGGGGCCCTTGGTGATGTCCACATCCGCAAGTTCCTTAAACTGGTGATACATACTGGGCAGCTTTTTCTTTACATAGTCGGCGGGCTTTTGCGAGATATCGAGATAAGCTCCGCCGTGTTCGGTGCCGCGCCCCTCGCGGACCTCGGTATAGATTGAGCGCGCCACCACGTCGCGGGTGGACAGCTCCATTCTCTTCGGATCGTATTTCTCCATGAAACGCTCGCCCAATTTGTTGCGGAGAATTCCTCCTTCGCCGCGGACCGCCTCGGTGACGAGAATGCCCTGCACTCCCGGAGGCCACACCATACCGGTGGGATGAAACTGAACAAATTCCATATCCATCAGCTCAGCCCCGGCGTCGTAGGCGAGCGCCATTCCGTCGCCGGTGTACTCCCAGGAATTGGAAGTGATTTTCCACGCCTTGCCAATGCCGCCCGTGGCCATGACAAGTGATTTTGCTCGAAAAACCACGAATCGGCCCTGTTCACGCCAGTAACCGAATGCTCCGGCAATGCGATCTCGATCTTTCAGCAAGCGGCTGATCGTGCATTCCATGTAGACGTCGATCCCCAACTGCACGCCGCGGTCTTGCAGGGTGCGGATCATTTCGAGGCCGGTGCGGTCGCCCACATGACAGAGCCGGCGGAAGGTGTGGCCACCGAAGGCACGTTGCAGGATCTGTCCGTCCTGGGTACGATCGAAAAGCGCCCCCCATTGTTCAAGTTCTCGTACGCGTTCGGGAGCTTCCTGGGCGTGGATCTGCGCCATACGCCAGTTGTTGAGCAGCTTGCCGCCGCGCATGGTGTCGCGAAAATGAGTGCGCCAGTCATCGGCGGAATCTACGTTGGCCATCGCCGCCGCGATTCCACCCTCCGCCATGACGGTGTGCGCTTTGCCAAGGAGCGATTTGCAAACCACCGCCACCTTCGCGCCTTGCGCCAGGGCTCCGAGGGCAGCTCGCAGACCGGCGCCGCCGGCGCCGATGATCAATACATCGTGGTCGTGAGTTTCGTATTCTGCCGTCACAAGAGTCTCAGGTCGGTTATCGCGCCGCTGGCAACCATCCGGATGTATAGGTCGGCGAGGCCCACCGTGATCAGGCTGATCCAGGCATAGAGCATGTGGCGCTCATTCAGAACGCCGAGCCACCGCCATGCCGTATAGCGCTGACGCCCGAAGGCGGTGCAGGAAAAGCAGTCGAGCTTTCCTCCTGCGAGGTGGCGGAGCGAGTGGCAGGAGAGGGCATACACAGTCAGAAGGATGACGTTTAAGAGCAGCACTAGGGTGCCCGCTCCGACTCCGAAGCGCCCGTCAAAAAAGAAGGCGTGAAATGCGTCGCGCCATAGAAAGAACAAGAGGATGAAGCCCGCATACAGAAAATAGCGGTGGAGATTTTGCAGAATAAACGGGAACGCGGTTTCGCCACGGTAGCGGTGTTTGCCGCGCTCACCGACGGCGCAAGCGGGTGGATCGAGAAAGAAAGCTCGATAGTACGCCTTGCGGTAGTAGTAGCAGGTGACGCGGAATCCCAAAGGGAACGCCAGGATCAGCAGCGCTGGAGAAAACGGCCACCAGCGATGATGGGGGTCAATGAGAGGCGAGTAGAACGGAGAAATGTACGGCCCCCATTCGTAATATGTCCCTTCGAAGGCACGCGCAGTCGCATAAAGTCCGAATGCGCCGAGCAGAGCGATGACGGGCAACAACTCCAGCCACCACGCATCGCGCCGCATTGTGGCGCCGAGATGGCGCTGTGGACTCGCGGTTGAACTTGTTGCCATGAGGGTCACCAACCCGTGGTGCATAGAGTAAATAGAAAAATAGCATTTCCTCAAGTCAAAAATGCTTCGTCCACAACGCTCAGTGGCTTGTTTACGAGATGAGTTCTAGAATGGACGACTATGAAGAGGCGTTTTTTGATGGTGAGTGCGGTCGGGATCGTGCTTGGTATTGGCATGATTAGGCTGGCGGGAACTCAGGATGATGGGCCGACGTCAGACTTGCGATTTGTGGTGGTGCGCGACTATAACGGCAAACCGGTGAGGAATGCGGCGGTGGTATTGCATCCGGTGAATCGAAAGGGAAAGCAATCGCGTGGAGGGTTGGAGTTGAAGACGGACGGGGAGGGGCGGACGAACATTGACGGAATTCCGTATGGTCCGCTGCGGGTGCAGGTGCTGGCGCAGGGTTTCCAGACTTTTGGGGAAGACTACAAGATCGACAAGGCGGAGATTGAGATTACGGTGAAGCTGAAGCGTCCGGGAGGACAGTATTCGGTGTACGAGAATCACGGAGACGAGAAGAAACCCGACGACCAGAAACCAGCGCAGGAGAAACCGCAGTGATGAGACGCGAGATGGCGCAGGTTCGAGTGAGATTGCATATGAAAAGAAATGTTTCGATGTTGATGGCGGGAATGATCGTGCTCGCGTTGGGCATGATTGGGTCAGCGCGGGCTCAGGATGACGAAGGGCCGATGTCGGCGTTGCGGTTTGTAGTGGTGCGCGACTCCGACGGTAAGCCGGTGAGGAATGCGGAGGTGGTACTGCATCCGGTCAAACGCAAAGGAAAGCAGGCCAAGGGAGAGATGGAGCTGAAGACGGACGCGGAGGGACGGACGAACATTGACGGGATTCCGTATGGTCCGCTGCGGGTGCAGGTGCTGGCGCCGCACTTCCAGACTTTTGGGGAGGACTACGAGATCAACAAGGCGGAGATGGAGATCACGGTGAGGCTGAAGCGTCCGGGCGGGCAGTACTCGATATATGAGAATCACGGGGAGGAGAAGAAACCGCAGTAAAGGCGCTGGGCGCGGGGAGTAGAGGAGGGGCTGCATTTGCGGGAGGTGACAGAGAGAGCCCGGTGTCTTACAATCGCCTGCCATGGGAGTGCAGGAACTAACTGTCGAGCGCTATGAAGGAGTGGCGGACGATCAGCGGATTCTTTTGCTGCGCGGGCCGATCACGATAGAAACCGCGCCGGAATTCGAGCGCGCGGTGCACCACGAGAGCGCGGAGACGATGATTCTTGATTTGTCGGATGTTCCTTACATAGATTCCGTGGGATTGGGATGTTTGGTCGCAGCATGCGTATCGCATCAGAAAGCGGGACGATGTCTGGTGCTAACGGGGCTGAAGCCGCGGGTGCGCAAGGTTATGGAAATTACGAAGGTCAACGATTTCTTCGTCACCTTTGGTACGACGTGGGAGGCGGTGGAAGCACTGGCTAACACTGGATCGGCTTGACAGTTTGCTGAAAAACTCGGATTGATCGCCGCAGTCGCCCTCAGCGGCTGAAGCCGAGACTGAAAGCAAGCCTGTGATCGCAGCGGTGAACCGTTGCGCCACCCAAAATCAAAACTCAAAATCGAGTATTTCGGCAATCTGTTGAGGAGATTGAAATGGGGAGACGGGCGCCTCGGTCGTCCAGCCGCGTGGGCCGTGTGGCCTCCTGAATCGAAAAACTCTGGCGCACCATCTAAAACGACATTGGTGGGGTAACCTCGCGCCGACGCCTATGGATCTTCTTTACCGCTATTCCAAGCAGTATTGGAAACTCTTTGTGGCCGCTCTTTTACTGGCCTCGACCAATCAAATCTTTTCGCTTCTCGACCCATTGATTTTTCGTCATGTAATCGACAGCTATGCCACGAAGTATCACCAGTACACGCAAGGGCAATTCATCCGTGGGGCGGGACTTTTGCTGCTGGCGGCGGTGGGAGTGGCGTTTGTGTCGCGCGTGGCGAAGAATTTCCAGGACTACTTCGTAAACGTGATCGTGCAGCGGTTGGGCGCGAAAATGTACTCGGACGGGATCCGGCATTCGCTGGATTTGCCCTATCAGGTGTTCGAAGACCAGCGTAGCGGCGAAACTCTGGGCAAGTTGCAAAAA
>Ga0073928_10003512_pt1 | contig 24666 bp, 21 predicted proteins | sample PaiPotPPA55metaG_FD_76969 | JGI IMG/M metagenome (GOLD analysis project Ga0073928, IMG submission 76969) | Iron sulfur acid spring bacterial and archeal communities from Banff, Canada, to study Microbial Dark Matter (Phase II) - Paint Pots PPA... ...
GACCGCTTCTATCAACCTATCACCGACGATCTGGACGCTCTTTTCTCTGCAGTGCGCCTCAAGACCGCTGCTTAACACCTCCAACGAGAACAAAATTCTCGTTTCGCGCCGCATAATGACTAATGTATCGGAAAAGAGCAACGAATTGCACGTCGGCGACGCCGGGTATTGGCTCAGTTTGGATCCCGACGATCATGCTCCCGTTAATGTCTTGAGCGTAGATTCGTATCAGGGCGGCGCCTCAGCGATGCCGCCAGCTACGCGCGATGCGAACGCCTTTAACCGCTGGAACTTGCCACCACGTCCAGAGCCGCACCCGCCGTCAGCAGCGTGGTTTTTGGCGTATTCTTCCCGCCTGTGTAAACTACCTTCGCGATGAGTCCGTCCCCCAGATCTGCAGTCGCGAGATTCTGTTTCCTGCTGGCGTGGCTGACGGCTGTCCTTGGCCTGCCGGTATGCAGCTTTTCCTCCGCTTACGACGGCCATCCCAAGCTGGTTGTGGTGATCGTGATTGACCAGTTTCGCGGCGATTATCTCGAGCGCTATCGCGCTGAATTCGGAGACGCCGGCTTTCGCTTTCTCCTCGATCGCGGCGCCTACTTCCCCAACTGTAACTACAATTACGCCAACACGCGCACCGCCCCTGGACACGCCACTTTGTTCACCGGCGCCTACAGCAACGGCCACGGCATTGTCGCCAACGAATGGTGGGACCAGAAGAAAAAAGCCACGGTGACCTCCGTCGAAGACGATGCCACAAAACCGGTGGGCGTAAGCGGAGACAAAGCCGGCGCGTCCCCGCACAATCTGCTGGCCGACACCCTGGGCGATGAACTCAAGCTGGCGACCCAAGGGAAAGCTCGCGTCTTCGGAGTCTCGTTGAAAGACCGCGCTGCCGTGCTTCCCGCTGGCTTTGCAGGAGATGCGGCCTATTGGATTGAACCGAAGAGCGGCGCTTGGGTCACCTCCACTTACTACCGCGACGATCTCCCGAAGTGGGTGCAGGATTTCAACTCAACTCGCCCGCCGAAATACTGGGATCGCGAATGGAAAGGGGCGCAGGGGACGGTTCTGCGCTCGACGGCTCATCGCAAGGGCAAAGACGGTTCCGACGCTGGCTTTTATGAAGTGGTAGGTTCGACCGCTTTCGCGAACGAATACGAATTCGAATTCGCCAAGGAGTTGATGGTGTACGAAAACGTCGGCCGCGGACCGGCCACCGATCTGCTCTCGATCAGCCTGTCCGCCAATGACATTCTCGGACACTAGGTCGGGCCAGATTCTCCAGAGATGCATCAAATGGCCCTGGATCTCGACCGTGAACTGGCCGATTTCTTCAACTTTCTCGGGCATCAGATCGGCCTGGTCAATGTGTGGGTTGCTCTATCGGCAGACCACGGCGTTTCCTCGCTTCCGGATGCGGTGAAGAAACTGCGGATACCGGCAGCAAACCTCGGTGGCGCGAAACTCGAGTCGCAGATCAACAGCGCGCTCACCGCAAAGTTTTCGCCCGGCCATCCGGCGGTGTACGTAAAGTTGGACTATCCGCTCGCTTGGCTCGATCAGGATGCGTTTGCCGCCCATCATCTTCGCGAGCACGATGCGGAGACGGCGGTCGGCGAGGCCATGAAGCAGGCCGGCTTGCGCGACTACTACACCAAGTCTCAACTGGCAGATGGGGAAGTTCCCAACACGGCTCTGGGACGGAGGTACCTGAATAGCTATTCGCCGGAAGGAAGTTGGTACGTGATGGGCGTTCCTGATATTTACGCGGTGAGCCCGGCCAAGGGCACAGACCATACCTCGCCCTACACCTACGATACCCACGTGCCACTCGCTTTTTACGGCTTGCCGTTCCAGCCCGGAACGTATCGGACCAGTGTCGAAACCGTGGATCTGGCGGTCACTTTGGCATCCTTGCTTGGGATCAACGCCCCTACTCACGCTGTGGGACGAGTACTGATCGAGGGGCTTGCGCCTCCGCACCGCATAGTCTCGGGAGAAGGCCAACCATGACCGCAGCTTCGATCAATTCCGGCTCGTCGACTCCCGATCTCAACCTGCTTGTCGCCGGCATTCCGCTCAAGAATCCGGTGATCGCTGCGAGCGGTACGTTCGGCTACGGGGTCGAATTTGAGGACGTGGTCCACCTCGGCAAGCTCGGCGGCTTCGTCGTAAAAGGCCTATCGAGGGAGCCGATGATCGGCAATCCTCCACCCCGCCTATGGCACACCGCAGCCGGCATGCTAAACGCGATCGGCCTTCAAAACATCGGGGCCCGGGCGTTTCTCGAAGAAAAATTGCCGCACCTGCGAGGCATCAGAGACACAGTCGTCATCGCGAATATTTTCGGGTACACCCGCGAAGACTACGAACGGACCATCGAGATTCTCAACGACGGAGAGGGCATCGCCGCATATGAGCTGAACGTATCGTGTCCCAATACCGAGCACGGTGGGTTGCAGTTTGGCAGCGATCCACGCTCGCTCGATGAGATCGTGACCACCGCGAAACGCGTCGCGCAGCGGCCGATGATTGTGAAGCTCTCGCCCAATGTGACCAGCATCGCGCAAATGGCCTATGTTGCGCAGGAGGCTGGCGCCGACGCTTTGTCGCTCATCAATACATTCGTGGCGATGGCGATTGATCCGGAAACACGCAAGCCGCGCATCGCCAACGTTACTGCCGGACTTTCGGGCCCGGCGATCAAGCCCATCGCAGTGCGCATGGTGTACGACGCATCGCACGCCGTGAAAATTCCCGTGATTGGCATGGGTGGGATCTCGACCGCGGCCGACGTCATTGAATTCATGCTGGCTGGCGCCACCGCTGTGCAGATCGGTACCGCCAGTTATTGGGATCCCTGTGCTACTGAAAAGATTGTGGATGAGTTGCAGGACTGGTGTGGCGAACATCACGTCGCAAGGCTCGCCGATCTCATCGGCGGAATGCAGCTGGAATAACTCTCCGCAGAGACGTAGCTAGCAACGTCTTTGCGTCCGCCGGAATCGCTCTCCAGCGAAGCTCCAAAAGCTACCCTTGGTAAAGTTGGATGGAGGTGGCTCTGAGGCGGTTCCGCTACCGGCCCTGGGCATACCAGATCGAACCAGGAGACTTGTAATTGCTGCCTTCCCCCCAGACCGCGTGGGTGGTTCCGTCGCCGTCAATCGCGAGACTGAAGTAGTCTCCGAAGGGAAATCGGAAGCCGCCCGGCAGAATGTAGTCGTATCCGCGCACGGGGCCCGAAAGCTTCTTCTCGGAACTCCAGGTCGCGCCGCCGTTGGTTGAACTACGATAGTAGCTATTCCAGAGCGGACGATTGGGCCCCACTTCAGTGACCCTCGCATCCATCCATGCAATGCGAACATCGCCGCTTGCGCTCGCCAGCAGCGCCGGAAAGGAATGCTCTACGCCCGCCGCTGCATTCGAAACATTCGCGCGCTCGGACCAGGTTGCGCCACCGGTTGTCGAAGACGAGAAGTAAATGCGCTCTGGGTCTCCGTTCGCGCTGCCGGCATTCCACAAAGCGTAGAGTGCGCCTGCCGCGTCCGATGCGAGCGCGATTTGCGGGCCCAGGTAACCGGTTTCGCAACTCTGCGCTTCACAGTCCGGGGGCGCGCTCGATACATCCAGAAGCAACGTGCTCCAGCTGCGTCCACCATCCCCCGAGCGGCTCACGAAAACGCTGACCGGTCGCGTCGGAATTGCGTGGCGCACATAGGCTGTCCAGCCAAAATAGACATTTCCTGCTGGGTCGATTGTGGCCCCGCCCGCCAACGACGATCCGGGTCCGGCATTGGGATTCACCTGAACCGTGATGAAAGTCTGTCCGGCATCATGCGATGCGGAAACAAAGAATTTCTCTTCGTGATTGAACCCGATGTAAACGTCCGTCCCACGGACCGTCAATACCGGCCTGTCGGCATCCTCCTGGCCACGCTCTGCCCACGAAAATGACCAGTTTCGGCCGAAGTCTTGCGACCGGGCCACCACAATGTCGCGCTTGTTATTCTGCATCCACGACGCGTACACCGTCTGCCGGTCCACCGGATCTACCGCGATCTGCGGATCAAATTGGCCTGTAGGGAAGGGAAGAAGCGCCCGTGATTGTTGCCACGAAACTCCACTGTCACTGCTGACCAGCAGGGCGACAGCCGGGGCAGTGCAAGCGGCGCAGTCCGGAACGGCACCATACTGCGGGTAGAGGACGTAAACGTGCCCGTGGCTGTCGGCCGCGATCGCGGGCTCCCATTGATCTCCCGTGCGATAACCGAGTCGTCTCTGCGACGTGAATCCAGAGACCGCCAAGGCCGCCGTGGTGGTCAAAACCAGGAAAACCAGGACCGCCATTCTGTGCACAGTTCTTGGCCCGGTTTGGAAGTGGCTGGTCAAAAACACGGATCGGAACCCTTCGAGAACCCTTCCCGGACTCTATCGCGATTCCCCGGGAGCGTCAATCACCCGAGGGGGCATCTTTTCTGTTTTTACACGCCTGTGACTTTTCTGGCGTTCACTCATCCAATGAGGGACAATACAGATCGAACTACTCATTCCTTGGGAGCAGAGCGCAATGGAGAAGGCTACATTTGCAGCAGGATGTTTTTGGGGAGTCGAAGCCACCTTCCGACAGATGCCGGGCGTGGTCTCGACCCGGGTTGGCTATACCGGCGGCCAGACTCAGAACCCAACCTATAAAGAGGTCTGTACCGACCGCACTGGCCACGCCGAAGCAGTGGAAGTCCAGTTCGATCCCACCAAAGTGACTTATGCGGAGCTGCTCAAAGTTTTTTGGGAGAACCACGATCCCACACAGGTGAATCGCCAGGGTCCAGATTGGGGCTCGCAGTATCGAACGGCGATATTTTTTCATTCGCCGGAACAGCAAGCGCAAGCCCAGGTCTCGAAAGAATCGCTCGAGAAGGCGCACCGCTATTCGAAGCCGATCGCCACTCAGATCGTTCCGGCGGTGACATTTTATCCGGCGGAAGACTATCACCAGCAGTATTTGGAGAAGCGCGGCCTGTCAACCTGCCACATCAACACATAGACTCAGCGGCAGATTGACCTCAAGCCGCCGTGAGAAGAATTGGCGCGCCCTTGGTGATTACGAGCGTGTGTTCGTAGTGCGCCGACGGTCGGTGATCGGCCGTCATGATCGTCCATCCATCCGGTGCCAGGAACGACCGGCCCGATCCAGCAGAGATAATCGGTTCTACCGTGATCACTAAGCCTTCTGTGAGTACCTGATTCGCCTGCGCATCGGGGTAGTTCGGCACGCGGGGATCTTCATGGATCGTGCGGCCAATGCCGTGCCCTGCCAGGTCCCGAATCACAGAAAATCCGCTGCGCCGCACCTCCCGTTCGACCTCGCGACCGATCTCCCAAACTCGAAAACCTGCTCGCGCCACCAGCATAGCCTTCGCGAAGGCGCTCTCTGCGCACGCGATCAGGTTCCGGCGCTCTTCGGTCACTTCGCCGACCGGGACGGTTACCGCCGCGTCGGCCATGAATCCGTCTTTCTCAACAGTGACATCAAGCTTAACCAAGTCGCCGGACTGCAGCGCACGTTCGCCGGGAATGCCGTGAACGGCTTCATCATTGAGGCTGATACAGCTCACGCCGGGAAACTGATAGACGAGCGCAGGTGCGGACTGTGCTCCCTGCTGTCTCATCACGCCCGCGCCGACCTCATCGAGTTCAGCGGTGGTAATTCCCGGTCGCACTTCGTTCTTCATCGCGGCCAGCATGCAGCGAACGACCGCCGCGGCGGCGCGCATCCCAACCATCTCCTCGAGTTCGTTGATCGACATCCGATTACCTCAGAAACATCATAATTGAGAGAAAATCAAATGCTGTCAGGTTGCCTCGGGCGAAAGAACAAGAGCAAAACGAAGCCGCCCAGGTAATACAGAATGCTCTGCTGCCAAGAGCTTCCTCGAAAACGGAGAATCAGGCCGAATAACGCGAGCGCCTCGCATAGCGCGTAGGTGGCGATGTACCCCGTCCTCCAGTGATTAAGACTGAGGCTATCGTCTGGCCGTGCTCTCAGACTTTGTCCTGCTCGCCGGACCAGGGTTCGCCGCACCACCAGGATCACACCGACGGCGGCTACCGCCAGAGTTGTAAAAAGATAGCTTAGAGATGGATCGACTCCCCTGGGAACCGGGCCTACAACTTCTCCGAGAATTCCGTAAAGTACGATGCTGGCTAGCATCGCCCACTGCACGGCGCGCAGCGTCTTCAGAGCCTGAATCATGGACGGACATTCTCCCCCGAATGGCGACGCTTTTGCACAAAAGATTCTACGGCGGAATCCTTCTGAGCAATACTGTTTTCTCGATGTCCGTGATGTTGCGGCTCGGAGCGTCCCGGGCGCATCCGCAGAAATATCTGGAATGAGACCGGATGTTTGCCGTACGCCAAGTCCAGTGAGGCTGTTTCGAATACATCGTCACATCCGCGCCCAGCCCCAGTCGCCAAGTGCGATTCCTGGATCAAGTCCCGCACTCGCCAAGCGTGTACGCCCCGATCCTGTAAGTACCAAGGGAATTGCCCAAGGATGGCCGCTGACGCAGCATTGCTAGTCGGCGGGTGCGGGACTTGCTGGCGCGTGACCGTGGCATCCCGCAGGATGAACGGGATGAAGGTAACCCGGTGGCGCGGCGGGGAACACATGCGCCTGATTGCCCGGCAAGCCAGCGGCCATAGTGACCAGCAGCAACACCGCGACCGCGCTCCATCATCCCTGCATTTGAACTATGTCCCGGTAATTTTGATGCGGAGCTCTTCAGGAAGCCGCTGGCGGATCTCTTCCGGCAAACGGTCATGCACGCGCCGCGCGCCCTCTTTAGCTGCATCCAGAACCGTTACAGGCGCCGGAGTAGCCACAGCAACGCCTAGCCATATCAACGCAGAAAGAGCGAAGCCAGCCAAGGCAGCAATTTCAAGCCAGAAGGCATGACGCGGGCCAAGGTGCCAGATTACGCCAAACGCAAGCAGGAAAACCCCTGCGGAGACCGAGGCCAGGGCGATCAATCCAACGTCAATGATGCGATGAATCTCCTGGCGGCTGCGGCAGTATTCACATTCCGTAAAATGGCCTTCGTAGTCTCCGCGCATCTCTGGCGCTAAGCCGGAGATGTCGTACCGCCAGCCCACCAAAATCTTTCCAACGATTGGATCAATGCACTGCTGACTCATTTGGTAAGACCAACCAGCCCAACACCATCGACCGGTCTATAAATCAACCGGTCTATAAGCGGATCGGTTCGATGGCCTCAGTCTGGGACGCCAGAAGCACCCGGTTGTGGAACAAGCCACCTCGCGGGGCCAGCGCTCTTTCCGCTTCTCTCCGCGCAATTTCCGGATGATTGTTCTGCTCTGACAGATGCGCCAGAACCACAAACGTTGCACTATTATCATAGTCGTTAGTCAGGAAATCGGCGAGAGCCAGATTGGAAAGGTGCCCCACTCGGCTCATCACCCTCTGCTTCACCGACCACGGGTAGGGCCCTCCTCGCAACATCTCCAAATCGTGGTTCGATTCCATCACCAGCACATCGCAGCCCCGCAAGTGATCTCGTACACTCACCGGCAAGTATCCAAGATCAGTCGCGATCCCCACCTTAATGCCCTCCGCGCGAAATGTGAATCCCACCGGGTCGGCCGCATCGTGCGGAATCGTGAACGGCCTCACCTCGATGTCGCCAACTTGAAATCGATGTCCCGCATCGAACTGCTCAAACTTTTCCAGCTTCGGCCGCTCGCCTTTTTCGTTGCGCATCGCACGCGCCCATGCCTGGTGCGTTGCGCCGGTCATAAACACTGGGATGCGCAGCTTCTTCGCCAGCATTGCCAGCCCGTAGATGTGATCGGAATGCTCGTGGGTGATCAGAATGGCTGAGAGCGTGCGTGGATCTTCGCCCAGTGTCTTCATACGCTTGAACGTCTCTCGGCACGAGATTCCGGCGTCGACCAGAATTTTCGTGCAGGCGCTGGCCACGACGGCGCAATTTCCACGGCTGCCGCTGGCCAACATCGAGACGCAAACACCCATGCACCGAGCATACGCGCCCTCGCTGTGGATCGGGAGTAACTTCTTGGTTAGCCGATACCTGGGTGATGATTCATGTGGGGATAGCCGCCTCGGCTGTCCAAGCCAGGGCGCAGCCCGGTGCCACCAAAACCGACTTATCGCATCCTCACTTGCCTTACTTGCCTTGTCGCAAGTTATCCATCACGCGCCGCATGACTGCCCCGCCATAGGCTCCAGCGATTCCCGGGAGAAATGCGAGGTAGGAACCATACACCTGCGCGCGTGTTGGCCTCACCGTGAGAATCAAGTGAGCGAGGAGTTCGGTCAGCGGGATGAAAACTCCGACCATCACCACCCACCGCCACGGCCAGCGCGGCCGCAGCAGCCCAAGCAGAATGCAGGCGGACAGCACAAGTAACGCCGTGAACAGCAGATCGTTTACCGCAACGTCGGCCACCCCGCGCCCATGCCGCAGAGCGCAGCCAGCACGTAAAACCAAGTGTCATGCCGAATTGGCGGATCACCCACTGCCATTCGAAAGCCGCCGAAGAACCAGCCTCGGACTTCAGCCCTCGGACCTCTAACCTCAGACCCGACACTCCCAATCACCAATCAGTACGGATAAAAGCCTCTCCCGCTCTTCCGCCCCAGCCACCCCGCATCCACCATCTTGATCAACAGCGGACACGGCCGGTACTTGGGATCACCCAGCCCGCTCTGCAGCACGCGCATGATGTCGAGACAAACGTCGAGTCCAATAAAATCAGCCAGCGTCAGCGGGCCCATGGGATGCGCCATACCCAACTTGAAAACCTCGTCGACCGCCTCGGGAGTGGCCACGCCCTCCATCACGGTATACATCGCCTCGTTCAGCAGCGGCATCAGCACACGGTTGGAAACGAAGCCCGGCGCGTCATTCACTTCGACCGGCGTTTTGTCGAGCTTCGCCGACAAATCGCGCACGCTCGCGAATGTTTCCTGCGAAGTGGCCAGTCCCCGGATGACTTCCACCAGCTTCATCACCGGCACAGGATTGAAGAAATGCATGCCGACAACTTTCTCCGGCCGCTTGGTCAGCCCCGCCAGCTTGGTAATCGAGATCGAAGATGTATTCGAGGCCAAAATGACTTCAGGCCGAGTCAGCCGATCGAGGTCGCGAAAAATTTCCGTTTTGATTTCGAATTTCTCGGTCGCCGCCTCGATCACGAAATCGCAGGCCGCCAGCTTCGCTCGATCCGTAACCGTCTGAATGCGTTCAAGCGCGGAATCCCTGTCCGCAGCGCTGAGCTTGTTCTTCGCAACTTCGCGGTCGAGATTCTTGCCAATCGTCCCCAGCGCGCGCTCCAGAAACCGCTGTTCCACGTCGCACAACACAACGTTGAACCCACTCCGCGCGAACACATGCGCGATCCCATTTCCCATCGTCCCCGCACCCACCACTCCCACTCGCTGAATATCCATAACGTTTCGCCTCGATGAAAACGTTCGAGTCTATCACTTCAGGGTGATGGGATTATGATGATGCGATTGTTAGGACCTTGTCATTCCGAGCGCCGCGAGGAATCTGCTGCCGGGTGCCCCATCCTAACGTGGCGCAGTTTGCGACCTTAGGGCGGGGATTTTGATTTACATTATTCAGGACCTGAGCCTGGGCAAGTTCAGTGAGAAGAATTTACGGTGTCGCAGATGCAGCCACCTCCGGTCCGGCGACAGGCCGCGCATCAGGCGCCACCCCCGGCCAGATCGGCACTTGCGCATCCCCCCAGCGATGGTTGCCAGCCAGGCGTCTGTGCGCTCAGACGGCTACACCCAAACCCAAGCCAAAGAGCAAAGAGCAAAGAGCAAAGAGCAAAAATCAAAGGCTTCCTCACAATCCCCACAGCTTAGACCAGTCACTGCCACAAGCGGCAAATCCGAATCAGAATAGGTTTCGCGAAGTCGAGTGATGAGAAGTCGAACGTCTGATTGCAATCGAACCACAGGTTCGATCTGCAGGCTGTCTTGCCGTGCATGCTATGCTGTCCGACGTGCCCGACGCTGCCTCGCTCCGAAATTCGGAACATCCTCGGCATGCGGTGTTTGTCCGCGTGACCCACTGGATCACCGCAATCTGCTTTTTTGCTTTGCTCATTAGCGGAGCGGAGATCGTCATCTCTCATCCGCGTTTCTATTGGGGCGAAACCGGGAATGATCTGACGCCTCCGCTGTTTAAAATACCGATCCCCGCTTCCAGGAATTTGGTCCCCACTGGCTACGGCTACGTGCTGCCCGACCAGAATGGGTGGAGCCGGTATCTCCACTTTCAGGCGGCATGGGCTGCGGTTTTGACCGGCCTTCTCTATGCCATCTGGGGTTTGTGGACCGGCCACTTCCGCAGCAACCTGTTTCCTGCTCCCGCAGAGAGGACGTGGCGGTCGGCCTGGGGAGTGATGTCGAAGCACATTCGCCTCAAACGGCCGGACCCAGCCGACGCCCTTTCCTACAACGTACTGCAGCGGGCCGCATACCTGATGGTGATCTTCGTTCTGTTCCCCCTCGTAATCTGGACGGGGCTCGCACTCTCACCTGGCTTCAATTCCGCGGTTCCGGCAGGGGTCAATTTGCTGGGAGGGCGGCAAACCGCGCGCACCCTTCATTTCTTCATCTCCGCATTTCTCCTGCTGTTCCTCATGGTGCACGTCGCTATGATTGTTCTGGCCGGGTTCACCAGTCGCATGCGGGCCATGATTACCGGAACAACGATTTCCGGAACGGCGACTACCGGACCAACGATGACGAGTATCGCAACCGCGCCCCAGCAACGCGTAGGAGAAGAGCGAATATGAGAAGAGCGCCCACGAACAAAGTCTCACGCCGCAAGTTCGTCACCGCTGGTCTCGCCGCCACCGCAGGCGTGTCGGGTCTGGCCGCGGCCGCCGCCCTCGCGAAGCGCTATGGACTGATCCCGCCCGACAGCGGCGGAATCTACGGTCCCGGCGAAACGTTGACCTATGCCGCCCAGCGGCTTCTGACCAGGCACTCGCTGGCCCGCGAGTTTCCTCGCAGCATGATTTCCAAGGTTCCGTTCGCCAACGAAATCGCGCCCCTGAACGATCCCTTCAAACGCTTCCAGGCCGGCGGGTTTCGAGACTGGCGGCTCTCGGTCGGAGGCATGGTCGCCCAACCCGCGTCGCTTTCCCTGTCTGACCTCAGGAGTTTTCCCGTCCGCAGCCAGATCACTGAGGTGGTGTGCGAGGAAGGCTGGTCTTATGTCGCCCAGTGGATTGGAACTCCTCTGCATGAGATCCTGAACGCCTCCGGAATCCTGCCGCAGGCGCGATACATCGTTTACTTCTCCATCGAGCCTGACTGGTGGGAGAGCATTGACATGGCCGATGCTGTCCATCCCCAGACTCTGCTGACTTACGCCATGAACGACGGAGATCTTCCGGTGGGTTTCGGCGGTCCGCTCCGGCTGCGAGTGCCCCGCCAACTCGGCTACAAGAGCGTCAAATTCATAACCCGCCTGACCGTCACAGATTCGCTCAAAGGCTTCGGCAAAGGGCTCGGAGGCGCAAACCCGGAAGGCGGCTATGCCTGGTACGCAGGCATCTGAATCGCTCCGTTGTGATCCGTCGAAGATCTGAATGTTTCCGGCAGATCGACCCGGTTCTGCCGGCCGAGTGAGAAGAACCGGGAAGGGTACGACCTAAAGTCGTGCGAGAGAAAACCGGGAAGGGTACGACTTACAGGGGGCTGACCCAAGCCTGCTCCCGCATGCACCCGCCACGAGCAGGCATTCGTGCTGCCGGCATCACGAGACTTCTCATCCGCAGCTCCGGTTTCTGCGGTTCGTTCACCCCTCAGTGCCCGCGTCTTTTCGAGGTGTAAACTAATCAAAGTCTTATCGCATTGATTCTTTCGAAAGGAATTCTTCCATGGCAACTTTAGAAGCCCCCGTCCGGGCGCCGCGTACAGCAACCCACCAAGGTCCGTTTGTGACTGAGCCTTTCTTTGATTTTCGCAACGAAGACAACGCGCGCCGCATGCGCGCCGCGATCGCCAAGGTTCGCGGACAATTGGGCCACGAGTATGACCTCATCATCGGCGGCAAGCGCGTCAAGACAACCGACAAGATCAAGTCTCTGAATCCATCGAAACCGTCGGAGATTGTCGGCACCCATCAAAAGGCCGGCAAGGAGCACGTGGAGCCAGCGATGACCGCCGCGCTCAAGGCATTCGAACCGTGGAGCCGTACCTCGGTGGAAGAGCGCGCCAGCCTGGTGTTCCGCGTCGGCGATCTCATGCGCCAGCGCAAGATGGAATTCATGGCGTGGCTGGTGTTTGAAGTCAGCAAGAACTGGGCTGAGGCCGACGCCGATATTTCCGAGACCATCGATTTCTGCGAGTTCTACGCTCGCGAGGCGCTTCGCTTTTCGAAGGCGCAGACGCCCATCCAGTTGCCCGGCGAGCACGATTCGCTGATGTACATTCCGTTGGGCGTAGGCGCCGTGATTCCGCCGTGGAATTTTCCTTGCGCCATCATGGCTGGCATGACGCTGGCATCGATCGTGAGTGGCAACACCGTCATCCTCAAGCCGTCGAGCGATTCGCCCACCATCGCCGCGAAGTTCGTCGAGTTGCTCGAAGAAGCGGGCATGCCCGAGGGCGTGGTGAATTTCTGTCCGGGCGCCGGAGCCAGCTTTGGAGACGCCGTCGTGGCGCATCCCAAGACGCGCTTCATCGCCTTCACTGGCTCTCGCGAAGTCGGCCTGCACATCAACAAAGTCGCAGCGACGCAGGCTCCGGGACAAGTCTGGATCAAGCGCGCGATTCTCGAGATGGGCGGCAAGGACGCGATCATTGTCGATGCCGACGCGGACATCGACGCGGCGGTCGAAGGCGTGGCGCAGGCCGCATTTGGCTTCCAAGGTCAGAAGTGCTCGGCCTGCTCGCGCGCCATCGTGGACGAGCGCGTCTACGACAAATTCCTGGAGCAGCTCAAAGTCCGCGTCGAGAAGATTCAAGTCGGCGATCCCGCCGAAAACGCCAACATGGGCGCCGTCATCAACGAAGGCTCGATGAAGACGATCCTCGGATACATCGAACAGGGCAAGAAAGACGGACGCTTGATCACGGGCGGCGACCGCCCTTCCGGCGAAGGCTACTTTATCCGTCCCACGGTGATTGCCGACATTCCGGCAAAATCGAAACTCGAGCAGGAAGAAATCTTCGGACCTGTGCTCGCGGTGATTAAGGCCCGTGGCTTCGATCAAGCACTCGAAATCGCGAACGACACCGAGTTCGGCTTGACGGGCGCCGTCTATACCAAGTCGCGTGACAAGATCAATCGCGCCATTCAGGAGTTCCATGTCGGTAACTTGTACATCAACCGCAAGTGCACCGGCGCCATGGTGGGCGCGCATCCCTTCGGCGGGTTTAACATGTCAGGCACTGATTCCAAATCGGGCGGCCCCGACTACTTGTATCTGTTCACGCAAGCCAAATCGGTCGGCGAGAAGATCAGTTAGAGGCGCTCGGGAAGCAGCAAAATTACGTCGGAAGGACGCGTTGTGTAAGAGCACGAACCGTGGAAGGGCACGCCTTCAGCCGTGCCGTCAGAGCCTCACAAGAACAGGGCTTTAGCCCCTGCGGTCTCTTATTTCGGCGCCGGAGGCGCAGCCAGCGGATTCCGCTCGACGAATTGCCGTTGATGCCAGTACGGATAAATGGGCGTGACGTCGGTCGCTCGATCCAGCTTCGTTACCTGCTCGGACGTCAGCGACCATCCCGCCGCGCCGAGATTCTGGCGTAACTGCTCTTCGTCGCGCGCCCCGATAATCACGCTTGAGATCGTGGGCCGCTGCAGCAGCCAGTTCAGCGCCACCTGCGGAACGGTCTTGCCGGTTTCTTTGGCAACTTCGTCCAAAGCGTCGACGGCCTTGAATAGGTATTCATCCGAAACCTGTGGTCCTTGTTCGGACGTCTTGTGCAGCCGGCTTACCGCCGGAAACGCCTGGCCGCGGCGAATCTTTCCCGTCAGCCGTCCCCAGCCGAGCGGACTCCACACCAGCGCGCCCACGCCCTGATCCACGCCCAGCGGCATAAGCTCCCATTCGTATTCGCGCCCAATCAGCGAGTAGTAGACCTGGTGGGCCGCATAGCCCGTCCAGCCAAATCGATCTGCAACGCGCAGCGATTTCATCAAGTGCCAACCGGAGAAATTGGAGCAAGCAATGTATCTGACTTTCCCGCTGACCACGAGATTGTTGAGGGTGCCGAGGACCTCTTCGATCGGAGTGAGCGCGTCAAATCCGTGCACATGATAAATGTCGATGTAGTCCGTGCCCAGCCGACGCAGACTTGCCTCGCAAGCTCGGATCAGATGATGCCGCGACGACCCGAGATCGTTTGGGCCCGGACCCATGCGGAACGTCGCTTTTGTTGAAATCAAAACATCTTCGCGGCGACCGGCAATCGCCTTTCCAAGAATTGTCTCCGAGAGTCCATCGGAGTAGACGTCCGCAGTGTCGAACAGGTTTACGCCAGCCTCCAGGCAGACGTCGACCAACCGCGTCGCCTCCGCGACATCACTCGCGCCCCAGGCTTTGAAGAATTCGTTTCCACCGCCAAAGGTGCCAGTACCAAAACTCAACACCGGAACCTTCAGACCGGATCGGCCGAGCTGTCGATATTCCATGAAAGCGATAGATGCAACGGATCGGACAATGATTCACCGCACGGGATTCAGAACGGACGCGTCGAACTTCCGCGGCGGGTCGAGATCTTCCCCAGGTGTTTATACTGGCAGGGCTTGATTGTGCAATTGCTTGCATTGTCGGGAACTCTGAAATGGGGGGATCACAATGAAATGCCGGTCGTGGATTTTGCTGTGCCTCGTCAATCTTCTTCCTTTCTCGCTCACGGTGCTCGCGCAGAATCCGTCCTACGGTGCTGCGGTTGAGGTTGCCACCAAGACGATACGGCCTGAGCAGATTCGCGCTCACATTCGCTTTCTTGCTGATAGCCTGCTGCAAGGGCGCGCGCCGGGCACGCCCGGCTACGACATCGCCGCGCGCTACGTGGCCACCGAATTGGAAGGCATGGGACTGCATCCCGGCGTGTCCGGCAGTTGGTTTCAGCCAGTATGGTTGGAGAAAGCGGTCACGGATGGATCCGCCAGCTCCTTGGTTCTTACGGTGAGTGGCAAAGAACAGAAACTGGTGGATGCGGAGGATTACATTCTCAACACCTGGTTCGCGAGCCCTGCAGGAAAAGACCAGAGCAAAAGCGAGAGCGATGTGAACGCGCCCCTCGTGTTTGTCGGGTTCGGCGTCACCGCTCCCGATCAGAAATTATGACGATTATGCCGGGGTCGATGTGCGCGGCAAGATCGTCGTCGGAATTTACGGCGCGCCCGCTGCCTTTCCTTCGACTGAGCGCGCCTACTATTCCGACTTTAATGTGAAGGCAAGGATGGCTGTTGCGCATGGGGCCGTCGGAACGATCGGCATTATGCTGCCGGAGGATTGGAAAAGATCTCCCTGGGAGTGGCTGATTCCGCAAATTCAAATGGGAGAGATGCATTGGATCGATAAGGGTGGAATTCCACAGGACTTCTTTCCCGAGCTACAGGGGAATGCGCTGCTGAGTCAGCAACGAGCTGAGATGCTTTTTGCGGGAGCGCCCAAGACGCTGGAGCAAGCCTTTGCCACCGCCCGGGCCGGCAAGCCCCAAGCATTTGCGCTGCCGGAGAGCGCTCATATTCGCACTGTGGCGACTCAATCCACGATCCATAGTCCGAACATCGTCGCCGAGTTGAAAGGCTCCGACCGAAGGCTGCGCGACCAGTATGTGGTCTACACCGCGCATGTGGATCATCTTGGAATCTGCCCGGCAGTGAATGGCGACAACGTTTGCCATGGCGCTCTCGACAACGCCTCCGGCACCTCCACCTTGCTGGAAATTGCGCGGGCATATGCCAGCCTCCCCGAACCGCCGCGACGGTCGGTGCTGTTTGTTTTTGTGACCGGAGAGGAAATGGGACTCTTGGGCTCCGACTACTTTGCCCATTTCCCGACCGCTCCGCTGAACTCAATCGTAGCCAACGTCAACATCGACGGAGCTCCGGGAAGCTATTTCCCCATGAAAGACGTGGTGGCGCTCGGAGCGGAGCACTCGACGCTGGGCGGCGAAGTTGCCTCCGCCGCAAAGATCATGGGATTTGAGGTTAGTCCCGATCCGATGCCGGAGGAAGTGTCCTTTATTCGCAGCGATCAATATTCGTTTGTGCTTCAGGGAGTCCCCGCCGTCAACGTAGAAGATGGGGTCAAGTCGACCGATCCCAAGATCAACGGCCTGGAGGTGATCAAGAAATGGCTAGTCACTCGATATCACACACCACTCGACAACATGGACCAGCCGATCGACTTTGATTCGGCGGCAAAAGGCGCGGTCATGAATTTCCTGGTCGGATACGAGGTAGCACAGCAGGAGCGATCTCCCGATTGGGTGAAGGGCGATTTCTTCGGAACTAGGTTCGGGCCGAGGCACGCGGGAACGAGCACCGGAGAATAAGAAAACTCGGATGTCAACAAAAAGGCCGCCTTCGCAGGCGGCCTCTGATTTTTCGTTCGCGAAAGCTTACTGAGCGACTCCCGCGGGCGGTTGCGGAACAACGCCCGTGGTGGTCGCGGCGGCAGCCTCGTTCAGAATGCGGTGATGGATGGTAAACAGCGCAAGTTCCAGCCGATCCGAAACGCCGATCTTGTCATACACGTTGCGCAGATAGTTCTTGATCACCTGTTCCGTGGTGCCAAGTTGAGTGGCGATTTCCTTATTTTTGTAACCCTGAACGATCAAGGCGACGATGCGAAGTTCCTTCGCTGTCAACCGGTCGCGCACTCGCAATCCGACCATATCGTTTTCGGTGAGTTCGCTCGGCACGGCCACATCTTGCACCCAGGTCTCGCCGCGCGCCACTTTTCGCACGCAGTCGACCAGCGCCGCGCTGGTCACGTTGCGATAGACCACTCCGTGTGCTCCGCTCGACATGTGCCGCTGCGCGCTCTCGCCCGTATCGGCCAGCACGATCACGCGCGTCTTGGCCTTGTTCGCTGCCTGCACGATCGCGGCAAAGTCGTTGTGGAAGCCCGCCGCCACCACCAGTACTGCGGCGCGGAACTTGTCCAGTGCCATGAACATCTGTTCAGGCGTCTGGGCCTGAGCCACGATACGCATCTCATCTTCGACGGCCAGCACTTTGGCAATGCCTGCCCGGAAGATCGCCTGGTTATCGGCCAGAATGAGTTTGAGCATGTTGTCTGGGCTCCAAAAAAGTCTATGAGTTCCTAACGAACTCGTATGAGTCGATCACGCAGGCCACGCCGCGGCCTTCTCCACCGGTTCCTGTTGCATCGGCGCGCACCACTCGCCCCTTGCACTGGATGGTCACATTTTCCTGACCGCCCGTCATCTCCGGGGGCAACGTGATTTCAAATTCCACGGGCGAACCAATCTCCATGGATGAATCCGCGCGGATGTACACTCCGGCCGCGCTGAGATTCCCTGTAATTCCCTCGGCGTCTCCGCCGGTTTCGCCCTGATGAATCTTGATCGGCAATTCCAGCGGAAACCGTTTTCCGGTCCGTGCTTCTTCCCCCACGGTACCTCCTCTAGGCTGGCCTGTTCTCTTTTTCTGGTATGACGAATGAGGCCAACATCGTCAATTAAGCTCAGGGCGGGGCGCAGAAACCCGCTTTATGCTCCAGGGGCGGTTATATCACGGAAAGTTATCCGTGTAAAAGCCTGAAAAGCCATTGGTTACCGGTAGCAACTAGGTTCCCCCCTTGCCTCCCTGGCCGCCGACAGGGGCGGACCCATGAAATTGACCTAGTTTTACGTCGAGGTACGGACTCGCGTGGTAGTGTTTTCGTTTCGCATTTCTCGGAGATAGGAGCGGTATTTGTATGTCGAATCCATTTCACTTTAGAGGCAATTCCAAGGCTCGGTCTCTCCGCATTATGTGTATTCCGCTACTGTTTGCCGCGATCGCCAGCGCTTGGGCTCAAAGCAGCCCGAAGTCTTCGGGGCAGCCTGGATCGGAGAAGAAGGCCACAACGGCTAGTGTCGAAACCAAATCTGTTGAGCCTCCCGGTGTCTTGATTCAGCTCAACGGCGCGCTGGAGACTCTGGCCGCCAAGGTTTCCCCTGCCGTCGTGCAGATTCTGGTCACGGGATACGGCCCGCTCCGCGAGGAGGATCGATCGCAGACTGCATTCATCGTTCGCCAACACGCAGTGGGGTCGGGAGTAATCGTAGATTCCAACGGCTACATCATGACCAACGCTCATGTGGTGGAAGGCGCACAGCGCATTCGCGTTGCCTTGCCGCTTCCCATGGGAGATTCCGCCGGCCAGGTGCCGGTCGGGAAGCGTCGCATACTTGAAGCGCGACTCCTCGGCCAGCACAAGGAAACCGATCTCGCACTCCTCAAGATCGATGAGACCGATCTGCCGACTTTGCCCCTTCTCAGTCAGCAGCGGCCCCATGTTGGGCAACTCGTGTTTGCCATCGGAAGCCCTGAAGGGCTGCAGAATTCCGTCACCATGGGCGTCGTCAGCGCGCTCGCGCGGCAGCCGGACCCTACGAAAGCACTGACGTACCTCCAGACCGATGCTCCCATCAATCCGGGAAATAGCGGAGGCCCGCTGGTGGATATGTATGGTTCGGTGGTCGGGATCAACACCTTTATTCTTTCGCAAGGCGGAGGCAGTGAAGGGCTGGGCTTCGCCATTCCGGCTCGAGTCGTCGATTTCGTTTACCGTAGCCTGCGCAATCACGGTCACGTCCATCGCGTCGAAATTGGCGCCGTCGCGCAGGAGATTACCCCCACCTTGGCAGAAGGCCTGCAACTGCCGCAGCGATGGGGCGTCGTGGTGGTCGATGTCAAGCCGGAGGGCCCTGCGGCTGCCGCGGGTCTGCAGATTCAGGACATTATTCTCACAGCCGATGACCGGCGCATCGAAACTCTGCCTTCGCTTTCATCCGCGTTGTATCTGCACCGTCTGGATCAGGTTGTGAAGCTAGAGATTTTGCGCGGCAATGAAAAGAAGATTCTCTACGTCCCCGCAATCGAGAGCCGCGATCACATGGACGAACTTCTCGACACCGTCAATCCCGAACACAGTCTGATTCCGCGACTCGGAGTTCTGGCGATCGATCTGACTCCTGACCTCAGCACCCGCTTAGGCTCGTCGCTGCGCATTCCATCCGGAGTAGTTGTTGTCGGACGCGCCGCGGATCTGATCATGCCCGACACCGGCTTGCTGGCCGGCGACGTCATCCACCGGCTCAACACTACATCCATCGATTCCGTGGACACACTGCGCGCCACCGTGGGAGCAGTCAAGACGGGCGAGGCAGTCGCAATGCAGGTTGAGCGCGATGGCGGCTTGATGTATGTGAGCTTCGAAATGGAGTAGGTTTTTGTGTGGCGCGGGCGCTCCCGCCCCGCATTTCGCTAGTAGAACTCGATGGCAGGAAGTTTACACAGACTCAAGGCTGGTTTTTGGCTTTCGGCAGTTCGCGGGCGGGGACGCCCGCGCCACAGGCCGGGCTGCATAGATCGTTTACTTCGTGCCCGCGCCGACCGCTGAGGCTTTCGGTTTGGACGCGCCCTCGAGGACAACTCCGATTCCCGAAACGATTGTCTCTACAATCCGGAGATCGTCGGCAGTGAATGCGTCCTGGGCCGTCCGATACAGAGCCAGGACGGCTGCGACCCCGGTAGTTCCTTCCACGGGCACCGCTAGCGCCGAACGCAACGTGCTGTACTTCGTGGGATCGTTCAGATATCCCGGCTCGACCGACGGATTGCCATTCAGGATCGCCTTATGGTTCTCGGCGACCCACCCCGATAGGCCTTCTCCGTGCGGAATCCTTAAAGAAGAAAACAGCCGGAAGTTTTCCCCACTGACGAACTCCGGAACCAGTACGTCGTTCTTCGGACAGTACACCGCCATGGAGTCGTGGGGCACCAAGTTCTTCAACCGCACCGAGAGCAAGGAAAGAATGTCTTCGACACTCAAAGAAACTTCCGTCTGGCGACTGACCGCGATGATTTCCCGGCCTTGCTGTCGAGCTGCGGAAGTAAGTGCGGCGGAATCGTCAACGCGCCCCGAGATGGTTACCGCCGGTTTTGCCGACTCGGCGAACCCCGCGTCCGGGGCCAACCCTGGCTTTACCTTGATATCGGTAGACAATTTTGGCGGAGCCTGCAAAGGCTGCTCATTTGCCAGCTTCTCCAGTTCGATGTAGCGGCGCCGCAGAATCGCCACCACCCGCGGATCAAAGCTCTTGCCGGCATCCGCAACCACTTTTCCCATAGCCTCGTCGAGCGGCAGCGCCTTGCGGTATTGCCGGTCTGAAGCCAGAGCATCGAGGCAATCGACCGCAGCCAGAATGCGAGCTCCAATCGGAATCGCTTCTCCGGCCAGTCCGTTCGGGTAGCCGCTGCCGTCCCACTTTTCGTGGTGGGCGCGCACGATCGGCGCCACCGGATACGGAAAGTTAACCTGCTCCAGAATTTCCGCCCCGACGGTGGGATGGATTTTCATCTTCTCGAATTCTTCAGGCGTCAATCTTCCGGGCTTCGAAATGATGTGCTCCGGCACCGCCAGTTTGCCGATGTCGTGCAGCACCGATGCCGCGCGCAGCGCTTCGGTTTCGTCCGCGTTCAAGCCCAGTTCCTTCGCCAGTTCCATGGCGTACACACGCACTCTCTGCAAGTGCTCCCCAGTCGTTTGATCCTTGGCCTCAATTGCCAGTGCGAGTGTTTCGATGGTTCTCAGGTGCAGACTCGAAACCTGCTCAGCATGCAGCTTCTCGGTCTCAAGTTTGCCCAGATAAAGACGATATGAGCGGTACATCAAATAGATTGGCGGGAGAACCAGCAGCGACGATTGCCATCCGATATGACCGTTCAGGAAGTGGACCAGGCCCGCCGCCGCTGCTCCCACCATGTAGTACGGAAACGACCAGAGATAGCTGTCAGCCCAGACTTTCGGGAAAGGCTTGTGCTCCGTCAGGCCAATGATGAGCGCCATTGCCGCCGTATTGCAGGCAAACAGCATGATCCCAGCCACGAGAAGTGCGAGGGGTCCGGTGGCATGAAAAACGTAGTGCGCCACCAGCTTGTATGCGGTGTATGCGATCGCGCTCGAAACCGTGAGCTGCGCCCAGTTGAAGGCCAACTGCACGACCTTCACCTGCTTCGCCGGTCTCCAGTAAGCCTGGCCCAGCGTGCAGGCCAAGACAATGAGCAGCGTCTCGGGCAAGCTCAGTTCCAGAATTCCCAGCAACGTGAAGAGAAAGTTGACCGAGAGGGTTCCCTGAATGCCGGGAAGAGTTACCTTAAGCGACGACGCCAGCAACGCGGCAATAAGGTAACAAACGAACTTTACCGGATCGCTCGATTGCCAGTGCGCGAAGGAAAATCCAAAGCAGATGCACCCCGCCAGAGTCATCGAGACGATAAACGCGTGTGCGCCAATGGATCGAACCCAAGACATGATAAGTGTTTAAATTTTCAACGAATTGCGGGCCAATGTCCGCCCCAAAAAGACTCGCGTGATTACCATGGTTTTTTCCAGCCAAATCAATCACTTAGATCGCATGCCGGACACCGCTGGCTCGGGAACGAAAGGACCCAGGAACGGGACAAGTTGTCTCACGCTTCAGGTCGTGGGACAAATCGCCCCTTGAGTTTCGCTACAACCTCCCCTAAGTCATTGATAAATGGGGGTAATAAGGGTCACCCTTTGGTATCGCACCTGCAAACATACGAGTCACTTGGAGTGCGGTTCAACGCACTGTGGGGCGACCTTGTGGGGGGAAAATGAAGAAGCTCATATTTTTGTTGCTGATTGCTACGGCGACGGTGGCTTTCGCCGACAATTCTAAGTTAGCGCCTGAGTTGCGAGGCAAACAAACAACTCAGCAGGTCCGGGTCATCGTGCAATACGCACCTGGAACGCAGATCAACTGCAACAGCCTGCTCGGACTGGTGGACTGCCTAGTCAATGACATTGTGAAGCTTGGGGGCACGATCCTGGCTCCGTTGCCAATCGTCAATGGCCTGGTGGCTTCGCTGACCGGTCCCGCCCTCCAAACCCTTTCGAACAGCGCCAATGTGGTGTACATCAGCACCGACCGGCCTCTGGCTCCGACGCTCAGCAACGCTGCGCCTGCGGTGAACGCTTTTGCCGCGTGGCAATCGGGCTATACCGGTGCCGGCATCGGCGTCGCGCTGATTGACAGTGGCGTAGCGAATCATCCCGACTTGAATGGTGGGTTCCTGGGATGGTCGCGCGTGGTGTGGAACCAGAGCTTCGTTCCGGGCAACAACAGCCCCAACGATCAATATGGCCACGGCACCCACATCGCGGGCCTGATCGCCGGCAACGGTTCCAGTTCGATCGGTTCCAAGTATTCGCGAACCTTTGAAGGCATCGCGCCGCAGGCCAACATTATCAATCTTCGTGTCCTCGATCAGAACGGCGCGGGCACCGATAGCGCTGTGATTGCGGCCATCGGGGAGGCCATTTCTCTGAAGCCGCTGTTCAACATCCGAGTGATCAATCTTTCGTTGGGACGTCCGGTCTACGAAAGCTACAAGCTTGATCCGGTCTGCCAGGCGGTCGAGGCCGCGTGGAAGAGCGGCATCGTCGTCGTGGTCGCCGCCGGCAATAATGGCCGCTACCAGCCCACCGATGGTTACGGGACAATCACTTCTCCCGGCAATGATCCTTACGTGATCACCGTTGGCGCGATGAAGCCGATGGGCACGCCCACTCGCTTGGATGACCTTATCGCCAGCTATAGCTCGAAGGGGCCGACCGCGCTCGACGCCGTGGCCAAGCCTGACATCGTCGCTCCGGGCAACCTGCTGGTTTCGCTCGAAGCTCCGAATTCCACGCTCTACAACGAGTATGCCGGCAACCGCGTCCAGTACAGCTTTTACGTGAACGGTGGCAGCACAGCATCGTCTTCCAGCTACTTCACCCTAAGCGGTACCAGCATGGCCGCAGGCGTGGTCAGCGGAGTGGTGGCGGATCTCCTGCAGAAGAGTCCGAACCTCAACCCCGATCAGGTCAAGGCCAGGCTGATGAAGACGGCCTGGAAGTCGCTCCCGGCCTATAGCAGCACGACCGACCCGACCACCGGCATCACTTACACCGATCAGTACGACGTGTTCACCGTCGGCGCCGGCTACGTGGACGTCGAAGCCGCCATCAACAGTGCGGACGTGGCCCGCGGGACTGCGATGTCTCCGGTAGCTTCCTACGATCCGACCTCGGGCAACGTCTACCTCAAAGACGGTCCGACTGCGGTCTGGAACACTTCCGCCACGTGGTCGAACGCGGCAGTGTGGGGATCGCAGCAGTTCGTGGCAGGCGCTCCGTCAACCACCATGACCGGCACCAACGCCATGTGGGGCACCAATGCGATGTGGGGGACCAACGCGATGTGGGGGACCAATGCGATGTGGGGGACCAACGCCATGTGGGGGACCAACGCCATGTGGGGAACTAACGCGATGTGGGGGACCAACGCGATGTGGGGCACCGACGCCGGCGCCGGCGAGCAGTAAACCCTGCAAGTGAAAAGAGGGCCGCGATCCATTCGCGGCCCTTTTTCTTTGCAACAAGATTCTGATGAGCACCTAGAGACAGCCGCCCTTCGGCTTCGCTCACGGCAGGCGCTCGGCGGTCTGCTTGGGTTCAGGAGCAGGTAGCAGCGTAAGTATGGCGGTCTTCAATTCGTCTGCGTGAAAGCCAAACGGCCCGGGGCGACTCTTGTAGGCCACACGGCCCGCGCCATCAATCAAATAAAGCCGGTCGGGCCAGCCCGTGTACGCAGTCTCGGTTGAGTTTCCAAATTCATCGAGCACGGCGGGAATCTCAATTCCCAACTTGCGCACGCAAGCTCCCGCGACGAAAGCGCGCTCGTCTTCACTGCGGGGACTGGCGAACACGACTTTCTCTTTCACGTTGCTCTGCATTTGCCAAACATCGCTCGGGTGGGCTTCGGTGATGTAGACCACGAGGAACGTGACGCGTTCTTGGAACTGATCGTAGAGCTTGTTAAGGGCAGGAACCTCCCGCCGGAATGGCGGTCATGTATAGCTTCCAAATACCAGCACCACCGGACGACTTTGCGCGGTCAAAGACGAAAGTTGCACCTGGGCCGTCTTGTCGAGCTTGGTCAGAGCGAAGTCCGGTGCGGGACTGCCGACCTGCAAGGTGCCTGCTCGGGCGCGCATCCACAGCGTCTCGAAAGGCAGAATCAGAAAAGGGATCGGCCCCGGGATCTTAGCCATCACCCGGGCAAATTGTTCCGGCGACCGCCGCATCACGCGATACAGCCCGGCGCAAGCCAGCATCCACAGCGCGGCGACCAGGCACACACTTACGACCACTGCTTTCATGACAGGTTTAGATTTGGTATTCACGCGATCAGCACTCGAACCCCAGAACGAAGTGCGTCGATTATAGGTAGCTCCAAAGGAAGATCAATAATAAGAAAGTAGTATCCGAACCGTAGCAACGGAGTCCCGCCGGCAGCTTGCCCTCGCGGCCGGCTTGACGACC
>Ga0073928_10003515_pt1 | contig 24652 bp, 21 predicted proteins | sample PaiPotPPA55metaG_FD_76969 | JGI IMG/M metagenome (GOLD analysis project Ga0073928, IMG submission 76969) | Iron sulfur acid spring bacterial and archeal communities from Banff, Canada, to study Microbial Dark Matter (Phase II) - Paint Pots PPA... ...
CGGGGGATGCAGTGCAGTTTCACATTACCGCTGTTTACGTGCCGGAGATTGGAAGCAGCACCGCGGGGGGTGCGCAGTAATGCCTGATCTCAGAGATACGCGGCGAAAAGTGCAGATCGCCATGGCTGCCCTGGCGGCTGTTGATGTGATTCTGATCGCGCTGTTCTTTTCGCCTCTGATTGGTTCGGAAGCGTCGCGGCACCGGCAACTGGATCAAGCGTGGAGAGAATTGCAGCAGAAGACGCGCGAGGTGGAACCGTTACGCGGCCTGGACAAGAAGATTCCCATTGCTCGCAAGCAAATCGACCAGTTTTATGCGCAACGGCTGCCCTCGCAGGACTCGGCGATTTCCGTTGATTTGGGGAAAGTAGCGTCGCAGAATGGGGTCAAAATCGAAAGCATTAAGTACTCGATGAAAGACGAAGAGCTGGCCGGGCTGGGCGTGCGGCGAATGGAAATCGAGGCCGATCTCGCAGGCAACTATTTGCAACTGGTGCGATTCATAAACTCGCTCGAGCGCAATCAGATGTTCTTCTTGGTGAACAGCGTAGGCTTGGGCGGAGAACAAAACGGCGCGGTCAAGCTGCAGTTGAAGCTGGAAACTTATTTGAGGACGGGCGTGGCGTAAGTGAAGGCTGGTGTTCGGTGAAACTCGGGACGGAAAATCGCGTGAAGCTGTTTATAGCCCTCGGGCTCATGGTGCTTGCCGCCGCCGTGCTGGTGTACAATTTCTCGGGCTCCAGTTCGACTGCGGCCGCGCCTTCGACACCGGCAGTTTCGGCAGTCACTCCGTCTCGGGCGCCAGCCCATTCGCGACCGGGCACACGCGCGAAGGGTCGTGGAAAGAAGGTCAGTACCGCACCGCGTTCGCTCGATCCTACATTGCGCTACGACTGGCTGAAGGCCAGCGAGGATACCAAGTACGAAGGCACGGGACGGAATATCTTCCAGGCGCAAGCGGAGATTCCGAAACCAGTGGCGCCGGTTAAAACTGACGAACAGAAAGCCGCAGAGGCGGGCCCGCCGCCACCTCCGCCTCCTCCGCCCATCAACCTGAAATTTTTTGGATTCGCCAGTAAGCCGGGCGAGGCTAAGAAGGTTTTTCTCTCTGAAGGTGAGGATGTTTTTATCGCAGCTGAAGGAGACGTGGTTAATCGTCACTACAAAGTTTTGCGCATCTCGCCCACTTCGGTGGAGATAGAAGACGTGCTCAACAACAACCGACAGAACATTCCGCTCACGCTGGGATAGGATGCGCATCGGTCTCGATTCTCCAAATCGTTGTCATCCCGAGCATGTTTGTTGTCATCCCGAGCGAAGCGAGGGATCTAGGTTCGTAGCGGCGCGAGCAGCGCCCGAGATTCCTCGTCGCTCCGCTCCTCGGAATGACAAATGAATTGAATGTGGGAATGACTATCAGGAATTGCATTTGAAAACGCGCTCCATCCCGAATCCCTCCCGCCGCTCCGAGCGGGGATACATTCTGATCACGCTCGTCCTGTTTGTGGCGCTCATTGCGGTGGCTGCTACGGTGATGTTGCCGATTGTCGTGTTCCAAGTGAAGCGGGATCGTGAGGAAGAGTTGATCCATCGCGGAGTGCAATACTCGCGGGCAATGAAGCATTTCGTCAAGAAATTTGGCCGTTATCCGACTCGGCTGGAAGAACTCGAAAACACCAACCAAGTGCGCTTCCTGCGCAAACGCTACAAAGATCCCATCACCGGGAAAGACTTCAAATTGCTCCACGTGGGCGAAGTACAAATGTCGTTTGGGGCGGGGATACCCGGAGCCACTCCGGCCGGCGGGCTCAATGCTGGCGCTGCTGGAATAAACGGCCCACTCGGCGGGCCTAGCGGACCGGGCGGACCCGGCGCACTTGCCAATGGAGCTTTGAATACCTTTGCCGCTGCTGGCGGCTTGGCCGCTGCCACTGGAGCAAACGCAGGAAATTTTGCTCAAGCTACGTCTCCCAATACCACCGTGACGCAAATCCCGGGACAGCCGTCAAATGACGATTCTGAGAGCAACGCTCACGGTTCCGGCCCCAATCAGGGAGGCAGTTTCGCGGCGGCAGGCCCGGGTGCGCCTGGCGCCTTTGGGTCGGTAAACGCGGGTAATTCTCCTAATCAACAAGTCTTCGGCGGCGGACCTATCGTTGGAGTAGCCAGCACCAGCAAAGACAAAACCATTCGCATCTTCAATAAGAAAGAGCACTACAACGAGTGGCAGTTTGTTTACGATCCGACCACCGATCGCGGCGGCCTTCTAACCACACCGAACCAGCCTTCCCTGCAAGGAGCGACGACAATTCAAGGTACCCAGGGCACACTCGGCGCACCGGGGACCGCCAGCGGAACTCCGGGACAGCCGGGCGGCTTCGGCAATCAGCCAAGCCAGCCCAACCAACCCGGTCTACAAACGCCGCAAATGCCGCCAGAACAGCCGTAGCCGGTTTCCTTAAGTTTTTGTTCTGCTCAAAATCACTGCACAAACCCTCACTGCAAGCGGTAATGCCGGTGTACAATTCCTGCCGCGTTGAGTCCGCAATTTTCAGCGGAGCCCATGCAAATCTACCAAGGGGAAAACAGAGATGAAAACCTGCAAGACGTTGCTGCTGGTATCGACGTTTGTGCTGGCATTCATGATTACGGCGGTCGCAGCCAATGCGCCGACGCTGACTTTCAAATTTAAGACCATCCGAGTGCCGGGAGCGCTAACCACCGCTCTCAACGGAATTAACAACGCGGGTGTGATGGTCGGACTCTACATAGATAAGCCGGGGTACCAGCGTGGCTTTATGTTGAATGGCAAAACATTGACCCGCATCGATCACCCGCATGGCAGCCAGACGGTCTGCTGGCAAATCAATTCCAAAGGCGCGATCGTGGGTGGCTACACCGATGCAGGCGGTAAAGGGAAAGGATTCTTGTATCAAAGCGGCAAATTTACCACTATCCCCGGACCTCGTGGAGCGCTGTATTCGCAGGCCAATGGGATCAACGATGCTGGGCTGATTGTCGGAGGCTACACCACGTCCAGCGGCTACTCGCAGGGGTTCCTGCTCAAAGGCAAAACATACACGACTCTGAATGTGCCCGGTGCCTTGGCGACGGTCGCCGAGGGGATAAACAACCAGGGCGATATCGTGCTGGATTGGTTGGATTCAGCAGGCAACAGTGAATCTTCTCTGTACAACGGCAAGACCTACAAGACGATTAACGTTCCTAACGCGGTGCAATCGATGGCCCGTGACATCAATACTGCCGGTGACATCGTTTATCAATGGTTCTCCAACGACTTCAGTGGACACGGCGCGCTGTTCCACAAAGGCAAGTACTACACGTTTGACTGCAGCAACAGCATGGGCACGGCTGCCAACGGACTCAATGACAAAAACCGCATGGTCGGTTTCTGCGAACCCAACAATAACTACGAGGGCGGTTTCGTGGCGACGTACTAAGCCAAAACTTCGTGAACGCCTTGGTCTTGATTGGATCCGACGGGCCGCGCTTGCGCGGTGGCAGCTTGGCCACCCTAACCGAACAAAAGCAAAAAAGCCTCATCGTTTGCGATGAGGCTTTTTAACTTCGGTGGTTTCAGCTTAGACGCTAAATGATGATCCGCAGCCGCAGGTGCTCTTCACGTTCGGGTTCTCGAACTTGAAGCCGGCGCCTTCGAGGGTCTCGACGTAATCGACAATACAGTGGTTGAGATACATGAGTGAAGTTGCGTCCACATAGACTTTGAGTCCGTCCATGTCGAACACTTTGTCCATCATCCCGGAGGCATTTTCAAATGACATCGAATAGGAGAAGCCAGAGCAGCCGCCGCCAACCACGCCGACGCGGAGCCCAGCGGGAACAGGGTTCTGTTGCGCCATAATTTCCTTCACTTTGGCGATCGCGTTTGGGGTTAAGCTCACCGGCGGCGTTTTAGGTGTCGTTTCGGGAGCGGAAGTCGGAACGGTGGTTGTGGCCATTAGGTCTCCTTGAAATTCTACTGCCCTATTATAGCAAAGCCACTGGCAGGGTCGAGGCTAAAATCCAGGTCGTCCGTCTAATGTGGCCTTCCCGTTATTAGATGACGCACAGCCTGACCCGGTCGCGACCCAAAACAAATCCTGCGCGGGAATTGATTTATGGGCATATAATCGGCGCGTGGGGCCTCGTCTCTGTTGGTAATGGGCCAATTCAACAGGCCAAAGCGGGGTCAGACGAGATCAGCACCGAGGTGGCTTATGATGGAAACGTTGATGTGGCCGCTAGTTGCCTGGGGAGTTCTCACTGCTATTCTGGTCATCCTCCTCATCTATCGCAGTACCCTCACTATGCAAGAAGACGATCAATTGTTCCTCGGCGAGTCTGAATCGCACATGGAAAAGGAACAGATCGAGATCATGGCCAAAGTAAACAAGATTACTCCCCTGGTAAAGTGGATGGGGGCTGCCTCCGGAGTGCTGCTGCTGGTGATCGCCGGCATGGCGGTTTACCAGGGCTTGCAACAGGTGCAGTAACTGTTAGTGGAATTACGTGCGGCGATCGGATTCGCATTAGAACCCGAGTCTGACCGTTTCGTTCGAAGCGGGATGTCCAAGGGAGAGACCCTGGCGGACTCCCGCTTAACTTTTTGGCGCGGGAACAGGAGTCGAACCTGCGCGGATTGCGGCACTGGATCTAAGTCCAGCCGAACTTTTTTCAGATTTGGGTCCGGGGTCAAGGGCAAGAAAAAAACGCCAGCGTTCAACTCGTGTTGAGTGGAACGCTGGCGGAAGTTTTAAATCATCGATTCAATACTCGCGCCCGAATTGCACGACCCTGAGCCAAGGAGTCGGTCTTAGTAAATCGCCAGTCCGCCGACGGACGCACCGCTGCTGTAAGATCCCCAAACATCGTTGGTTCCTTCGACGAACCCGCCGGTCGCGGCGGAGAGGTCCCACGCCAGCCAGGAATTGGCATCGCTCCGGACATAGACCCAGTAGGCTTTGCCCTTGGTCAGCTTCGCCGTGCACTTGAAGGTTTCCACCGTATACTGGCTCCCGGCGTTGTAGAGGTTCGTGATTTTTCCCGCGCAAAGGTTGGTTTTATCGATCGTGCCACAAGGAAGGTTCTTGCAGTCCTTGTCCAGGATCACCTTTGCGCCGTTCGTACCGGTCACGAAGGCGACGGTGACGCCGATCTTCTTGGTCGTGCCCGACTTCAGCGCGATGATCTGGTTGGCCGGGGTGTACTCGGTATTGACTGGACTGCCATTAGAGACCGTCCAGCCTTCATCTATGTTAATGCTGCCGCCGCAAATGTTGTCGTAGAACTTACCTTTGGTGCAGGGCTTAACTGCGGCTCGATGAGAAGGAGCTCCCATAAAAACCGTGTTTACGCCGCCGTTGATGGTGATGTTTGACTTGCTGTTGTCCTCAGCCAATGCGGTTACGCCGACGAGCGTCAACACAGCCAAGCAAAGCAGAGCGCGTGCGATCATTGTTCCCTTCATTATTGTTTTCTCCTCCGTTTTTTTAAAACAATCGTAGTTAGTTGAAGTCAGGAGCCCTGGCAAATATCTCCGCCGCATCCGTCACGCCGATCCGAAAGAGCTGCGAGTCAATGCGGAGTAAACACGAATCTGCTTTGTTGCTCCAAACAACGGCACCAAGTGTATCCCCTATTACGTGTTCCTAACCAGTGTGAAAAGATTTTCATCTGAAGCGCAGCTCGAGACAGGGCGAGATTAGGGGCGAGGAAGAGGTTGGATGTTGGTGCCGGGAACAGGGGTCGAACCTGCACGCCTTGCGGCACTGGATCCTAAGTCCAGCGCGTCTGCCAATTCCGCCATCCCGGCTTTCGTTGTCGGCTTCACTGACGATATTGTACCGCCTGAAAAGCTCTGCGGTCTTCAACCTCCAATTTCCGTGACGACGGTTTCATCTACCCAAGCAATTTTCTTGCAGCGGATCGCTGCAAGTTCAGGTCCTACGCGAGATTCGTCAATGTGATCGGATTTTCTGGGATAACTTCCACGCAAAGTGAAGCGCCTATGAAATTGCACTAAACGCTCGGTCGGGAGCGTTCAAGAACTTTTAACACAATTGTAACCAAGCCTTTTCTCCCTTGCAGACATCTGAAGTTTCTCTGGCCTAAGGAGATTCCAGCATGACGCAAGTAGCCACGCACGATTTCACGGAAATGGACAACGCGAAAATTTCCAAAGAGCACTGGAAGATTATGTTCATCTCGGGCATGGGATTTTTCACCGAGAACAGCTGGATGGCGCTGGGTTCGGCCTACAGTCACTACTTGTGGCCTTGAGCGGCGCGGCAGGCTTGAACGTCGCTGGTGCTAACAGGGATGTTCATGGGTTTTCCGTCTCGGGTAGGATTGCCACCCTTCACAATGGGATCGAAGCAATCCCTCCAAAGGCCGTTGTCTTTTTTCCACTGTCCCTGAATGTATCCCAGTTTCTTGCATTCGGAGAGTATCCTCTGGCAGGAAGGGTTACCTTCCGCTGCGGCAATGGCCGTATGATTTTGTGCGGCCCTGTTTGCTTGGGCTGGGGCTGTCTGTGACTTGACGGAGATTCCCACCATCGCCGACACAATGAAAGTTCCTGACACCAAGATTCGAGTGGCAGCCCGCATTAGGTTCCTCCAATTGGAAGTTAGGACTTGAAGCGCGTACGAGTCTACATTGATCGGTCGCAGATGAGCCAGCGACTGTAATTAGCAATTTTATCTCGCGGATAGGCTTCCAGACATCACCGATCGCTGTGAAACCATTAAATCGTAGCACGAGAGGAAAGGGAGGAGGCCGGGATGACCAGGCGGAATACTATGGGCAAAAGAAAAGGCCGAGACGCTAACGCCCGGCCCCATGAAACATGCGGTATAAATTTTTACGGTCGTAAGGGTCTGAATGTCGGGTCCCTAACCGACGCTAACCCATGACCGTCAAGCTCACTGTGATGTCTACACCGTAACGCATGCACTGAGGCCTGACAATACAGCGAATCCCGTAGTCACGATTAGTGACTCTCGGCTCCCCTGACAACCTGTTGTCCCTTTGCGGCAAACAACTTGGAGCGGGCAGGCCGGGTTTTATTTTTTCAATTAATCCAACGGCCCGGAGATCCGTTCCACGCCTTGTCGTGCGATCTCACATGCTTGGTTGGCGCTTCGTCGTCCATCCAGATCGTGACCATGAATTGATTTTGACGGCGGATAGTATCGGACTGCGATTCTATGGTTTGGTACTGCGCACGAATTGTCTTTAGCGCTAACGCATACTGGTGCCGGCTTGGCTGCTTCTTAGATTTACTATGCTTCATCACGCCCTCTGCAGCTTTTGATACTGTCAGGCACAGCGCCGTTGCCCGAGAACAACAAAGGTCACGAATCGTGACACTGGTCCGGTCAGCGACTATCAGATCGATGAGACCGAGAAATGCAGTGTTTGATATCGAACGAAAGCCGCCTTCGTCCTGACGGGAGCAACACCGGAAAGGCGGCTTGGAGTCCTGCGGGTTGGCAGGTCCAAGGCGCGGTTTGTTGGCAAGGGTTGAACACCGCGGAGGTCATTTTACGCGACGGCCGACCACGGTCTAGACTCCGGCTTCTTTTTTGCCCCGGCAAATTCCCTTTTTGCTCCACTGCCGCTAAACTGAAGGGCGTATGAATAATCCATCTCAACCCAACGTCCGGCTGGTGAATGCTCCTGACTATCGCGAAACTTACGCCAACAGTGTTCAGGTACGAGTGAATGTTTGGGATTTCTTTCTGGTTTTCGGTACTTTGCAACAGCAGAGTGAAACCCAGGTAGAAGTCAGAAACTTTCAAGGCATCTATTTAAGCCCGCAACAAGCCAAGGCACTGATGTCGATTTTGCAACAAAACGTTTCGGGGTATGAAAGCACGTTTGGCGAGATAAAGCTGGATCCGCGGATGGCGGCTGCGGGACCGGTACACTAAACTGCCTCCAGTGGGCAGAGACATCGAGCAGCGGGGCCGCTACGCTTCCGCACTGGTTTTTGCGGTGCTGTTTTTTTCGCTGCTGGCGTTGCATATTCCGCTGCTACGCCTGCCATATTTTTGGGATGAAGCCGGATACTACATTCCCGCAGCCCGCGATTTGCTTCTCCATGGAACTCTGATCCCAGACTCCACGCCGTCTAATGGGCATCCGCCGCTAGTTATGGCCTACCTGGCCCTGGCGTGGAAGGTCTTCGGATACAATCCTGTAGTTACGCGCACGGCCATGCTGGCGGTTGCGGCATTCGCTCTGCTTGGCGTGTTTCGATTGGCGCAACGGGCCGCGAATAGGGAAGTCGCAATCGCATCTGTAATCTGCACTGCTCTCTACCCGGTTTTCTTCGCGCAAAGCACGCTCGCTCACTTGGATTTGGCGGCAGCTGCATTTACTTTTTGGGGGCTGCTGGCATATATCGAGAACCGGCGCTGGGAGGTGGTTTTGTGGTTCTCTCTCGCCGTACTCGCGAAAGAAACGGCCCTACTGGCTCCGCTCGCTCTATTCGCGTGGGAGGCGCCAAAAGCTTTATTGAAACTTGATCCGCCGAGAGAACGCGCCTACTCACTCGACAGCACAGCTTTAGCAGTGCCTTCGATTCCTGCCAAAGTCCCACTTGTCATCCCGAGCGAAGCGAGGGATCTGGGTTCTTCCCATAGCCAGCCAAAACCCAGATTCCTCGTCGCTCTCGCTCCTCGGAATGACAGAGTGAGGATGCTCCTCGTTCCGATTATCCCGCTCGCTCTCTGGTACGCCTTCCATTATTGGCGTACCGGATTCGTCTTCGGCAATCCCGAGTTTTTTCGCTATAACGTCAAAGCCACGATGCAGCCGCTACGCGTGCTGTTCGCGCTTGGACTGCGACTGTGGCAACTGCTGGGATATCTGAATCTTTACTTCCTCACGGTGGGGGCCGTGCTCGCGATGTGGCTTCCACCCGTGCGCGACAACGGTAAAGAACGCGAAAGGATTGCGCTTGATGTGCAGTTTTCTTTTCTCGCTGTGATCGCCGCCTATGTGATTGCGATGGCGGTTGTGGGCGGAGCGGTGCTGGCCCGCTATATGCTTCCGGTAGTACCACTAGGTATCATCATCTGCGTTTCCACGTTGCGGCGCAGAGCGCGGTTATGGCGTGGCGTGATTGCGATGGTTGCATTGGCGTTTGTGGCCGCACTTTTAATCAATCCCCCTCACGGGTTTTCCATCGAAGACAATCTTGCTTACCGCGATTACATCCTGCTCCATCAACGTGCTGAAGAGTTCGCGGAGGTACGTTATCCAATGGCTAAGGTGCTCACAGCCTGGCCAGCCAATGACGAACTCACGCGACCATATCTCGGATACGTGACGCGTCCGATGCGAGTTCTCCGCATTGAAGACTTTTCTGCGCCGCAAATCTTGGCTGCGGCTAATCTGCGCGCGGATTTTGACGTGGCGCTGGTGTTTTCCACCAAGTACGAACCGCCGCATCCATGGTTCGAGCGCTGGCGTAAATGGCAACAATGGAAAACACAATTCTTTGGTTACCATCGCGATGTTCCTCCAGACGTGGCCGCTCAGGTTCTGGGTGGACGCCTCGTGTATACCGAGATTCGCCATGGCCAGTGGATCGGCGTGATCGAGATGGAGCGCATCGAAGAGGCTGTACTGCATTTGCACGGTGCGACCCAGTAGCGCTATGCTTGCGGCGTTATGGCCAGAAAGTGAATTTGTCCAGGCTGCAGTCATGCGCTTGAGAGTATTCTGACGGAAAGCTGCCAAGCTTTTGCCGCTTTGTATGGTCAGGCGTTTTCATCTGCGATGCCCGCTAAGAACTATTGCCTGCACCCTCTTGCTCTCTGTTTTATGGGTGATCCCGAGACGGGCCTATGCGCAGAATCCGCAACCTGAGACCAAACCGGCGGATGGTATTCATGGAACGGTAGTCAACAGCGTCACTCACGAGCCAATCGGCCGCGCTCTTGTATATTCCTCGGATAATCGGTTCGCCACCATGACAGACAGCGACGGGCGATTCGAGTTCACGTTCGCTCGCACCGAGAGCGGAGAGAAGAAGGACGAGTCATTCGCATCGGCTGCTCGAATAGCTTTCGCGGCTCGAAAGCCAGGATTTCTGACGAATGACGCTGTGACGCAGACCCTTCAGCGGGGCGCTTCCGCAAAAGAACTTACACTTTCACTCGCGCCGGAATCTTTGGTGATCGGCAGAGTTCTTCTCTCTAATGCGGAGGCTTCCGACCCGATTCAACTGGAACTCTATCGGCGTCAAGTCCTCGAGGGTCGCGCCCATTGGGTCCTCGCAGGATCTACTTCGACCAAATCCAACGGCGAGTTTCGTTTCGCCGAACTCCCCGCGGGAAGTTATAAGCTTCTGACTCGGGAGCTGATGGATCGCGATCCTCTAGCCTCCGACCCGAAAGAGCAGGTCTACGGATATCCGCCGATTTATTTTCCCAACGCAACCGACTTTGCCACCGGCCAAACCATTCAATTGGCCGCCGGTCAAATTTTCCAGGCGGATATCTCGCTGGTCAGGCACGCGTACTATCGAGTCAAAGTCGCTGTGGTAAATGCGCCTTCGACGCCCGGCATCAGCATTGTTGTATCGGTGCAAGGTCACAGAGGCCCGGGATACGCGCTGGGCTATAACCATCGCGAGCAGATGATTGAAGGCTTGCTGCCCAACGGAAACTATACTTTGGAAGCATCAAGCTTCGGCCCGAATGCCGCGTCTGGAGTGCTAAATATTAGCGTAAAAGGCGCCGCAGTTGAAGGTTTTCGCATGACGCTCGTCCCGAATGGTTCGATTGGCGTGAACGTCAAGGACGAGTTCACATCTACTGAAGACACCAACCCACCGCCTATGATCGTAGGACGCGGAGGTAACGTACAGGGTCCAGCGCGTTACCTCAATTTACATCTCGAAGCAGTCGATGACTTTGGCCAGGAGAGAAGCGCTTACATGCGTCCGCGTTCAGCGGAAGATGATTCTCTCGTCATTGAGGGGGTTCAGCCCGGCCGCTATTGGGTGCGAACAAATTCGTCACGCGGATTCGTGGCATCAATGACTGTCGGCACCACGGACTTGCGGCATCAGCCACTCCTAGTGGGACTGGGCGGTTCGAGTTCGCCCATCGAAGTAACCATGCGGGATGCTGGAGCGGACGTTGACGGCACGATCGATGGCGTGGCCGCATCGCCGAATGAAAGCGGTGGCTTTTCGGCCTCGCCCGATAACTCTCCGCATGTATATTTCGTTCCGCCGGCGGATAGCAGTGGCGAGTTTCGCGACGTATGGGTGAGCGGGGAGGGAAAGTTTGGTCCGCAGCAAGTGCCGCCGGGTACCTATTTAGCGCTTGCTTTTGATCGTCCGCAGCCGGAACTCGAATACGGCAATGCAGAAGCAATCCGTACCTATCAGGATAAAGCGCAATTGATCAGACTGACTGCGGGGCAAAAAGATCACTTGCATCTGCAGTTGATTTCGACGAATGAGAAATGATTTCTTTTTTGCATCTTCGCGGGTCACTGGTTCGGAGATTAATCAGCGGTCTGCTGTTTTTTCATTCGGTTGCGTTCTTGGCGGCACAGGATTCGGCCGCGGCGCAGACCCAAACTGCAACCGCTGCGTTTCGGATCGCAGGAGTTGTGGTCAGTTCCACGGGAGGGAATCCGCTCGCGCACGCACGGGTCACAATTATTAATGACAAAAATCCCGAACGCCGGCAGTCGACCGTCACTAGCGAAGACGGCCGCTTCGACTTTAAAGTCGGCGCTGGGAAGTATGCTTTGCAAGGAAATAAGCGCGGTTACATCGCCGCTGCGTACGAGCAGCATGAGCAATTTTCGACGGCAATTGTGACTGGCGCCGGCCTCGATACTGAAAATCTAGTGTTCCGACTCGCGCCCTCGGCGGTGCTTTCTGGCAAGATTTTCGACGAACTGGGTGAACCCGTTCGCCATGCCACAGTCTCTCTTTACCGTGAAGATCGTCGCGTGGGTATAGGTCGAATACTCAAGACTAGCGCCGATTCCACTGACGATCAGGGTGCATATGAGTTTTCGTCGATTGATGCCGGAACTTATTTCATCTCGGTGACGGCTAAGCCCTGGTATGCGAATAATCGCCGCTCTTCTGAACAAGGTTCTACTGAAACCGAAACCGATAATCGCCCGCCGTCGGTTGACCGTTCTTTGGATGTAGCATATCCGATCACGTACTTCGGCGATTCCACAGAACCCGATGACGCTACCCCGATACCCATCCGCGGCGGCGATCATTTGCAGGCCGACATTCATTTGAATCCGGTACCTGCGCTGCATTTGCTGTTCCGCGTCGCTGAAAACGGCGAACGCGGTATCAACGTTCCCATGCTGCAAAGGCCGTCTTTCGATGGAGTGGACACGGTCCAAACCGACGGCATGCAGCAGGTTTCTCCTGGAGTATTCGAGATTACCGGAGTCGCCCCCGGGCGCTACTCTGTTCGCACGCCCGGGAGCGGTGACGGCAACGAGGCTAACGAAATCAATCTCACGAACGACGGGCAGGAGTTGAGTGTGCCGGGCGCGGAAGCTGGCGCAAATATAAAAGCCAGCGTGCAATTGACGGGAGAGGCGAAGTTGCCGCAACATCTCGGCATCGCGTTACGCAACAGCAAAATGCGAGTGGTTGCGTGGCAGGAGGTCGACGCAAAAAGCGAACTTGAGTTTCAGGATGTCGCTCCGGGCAAATATGAAGTGCTGGCTTTCGCGCAACCCAAAGAATATTCCGTAGTGAGAATTTCTTCGACAAGCGGTGAAAATGCGGGACACATCTTGAATGTAACAGCGGGATCGTCTCTGGCGGTTTCGCTCTCGCTGGTAGGCGGCGCCGTGAATGTGGAAGGATTCGCCAAGCGCGCGGGGAAGGCCGCACCCGGGGCGATGGTGGTGTTGGTGCCGAAAGATCCGGAATCGCATCGCGACCTGTTTCGCAGGGACCAGAGCGATCAGGATGGAAGTTTCAGCCTGCGCAGCGTGGTTCCCGGTTCCTATACGATCGTTGCTATCGAAAATGGCTGGGACCTCGACTGGTCCCGCCCCGGCGTGATCGCACACTACGCCGAACACGGCAAAAGCGTAACCGTTCCCGGCGGCACTCAAGGTTCCATGCACGTGCCGGATGCGGTGGAAGTGCAACCGCGGTGAACGTCGCAGATTAAGTAGTCACGATGCATGTAAGAGTCAGGAGGCTTCGGCCATGAAAACCTCAACTCTCCTGTTAGTCTTCCTGCTTTCAGCTTCTCTTGCTTGGGGACAACGCGTAAGGCCCGCGGGACAGCATCAGGCAGACAACGCTGAGGCCCAATTCGAAAAAAGCATCCCTCCTCCCGTTCGCCAGTCCCAAAGGATGGATCTCACAAAAGCCAGAGAGAATGCGAATGAGCTGGCAAATCTCGCACAATCCGTTCCAACTGATGTGGAGCAGACGACGAAGGGAATCCTGCCGCGGGACCTGAACGCAAAACTGAAGCGAATCGAAAAATTGGCCAAGCAGTTGCGGTCGCAAATCGATCATTGACAGTTTGGCTTCTTGCTTCGTGTCTAGTGGCTCATAAATTAAACACCCACCCTCCGCAAAGAACGAAGAAGGGTGGGGCACCGTGGAAGTTCTGACACAACTACCGAACCGAAAAAAAGCCACCCGTCCGTAGACGGGTGGCTAGGTCAAGAGAATCCGTTTCGGCCTAGAAGGTCAGCCGCAAACCGAACTCGATTTGCCGCTGCGAGCCCAGAGAGTACACGCCGGTGCCGTTACCTACTCGGAACGATTCCTGAGCTGCGTGGTCGGTGCCGTTAATCGAGCCGCTGCCTGCGCCGTTTAGGAGACCGTTCATGGTGTTCGGCGGCAGATTGAAGTTGGCGAAGTTGAAGATGTTGTAGAAGCCGACGTTGGGCTCGATGGTAAATCGCTCCGCAAACGTATGCCTCCATGCCAATTTCAAATCAGTGGCTCGCAGCCAGCCGAAACCGACCTGACCAGGGGGAGGAAGCGCAACCGGTTGCGCTACGCCGCCCAGGGCCTGCAATTGCGCCTGGGTCATTAGACCGTTGGAGATTAGAACCTGGCCCGCAGGGGTAGGATTGTTGGCTACGTTTTGGTTGTAATTGTTAATCAGTTGTGTCAGCCCGGCCACGCCAACGTCGCGACCAAAAGACCCGAACTTGGTTCCAGGGATGGGGCTTCCACCCGTGGTGATGGTTCCACTCCCGGTAAAGTCGTCGATGAAAATCTGCCCCGGGGAGCCGGTGTTTGGCGCATCGATCGAGCTAGCCAATGGGCTGTAGAAGTGGGAAATCAGACCGATCCGGAATCCACCCGGGACGTCCGCGTAGCCACCGAACGAGATTTGGTGGGTACGATCCAACAGCGAGGGTCCGAAGTAGCGACTGGGGTTGTTGTTGTCCGCGGCTTGTAAGACGAAATCCTGATCGTTGTCCGCCGGCGTTCCAGTTGCCTGGATGCCGCCGGAATTTTCAAACCGCGACAGGCTGTACGACACCTGGAAGTTTAGCGCTTTGACGCCTCGCATTGGATTGGTGACGTTATCCTTCAACGTCAACTGCATCGCGTTGTACTTGGAAATTCCTTCAGGGAAGAGGAAGAACATGTTCGCCTGATTTTGATTGAGTCCTCCGAAGGCGCATGGATGGCCAATTCCGTTAACGGATGTACAGCCTGCTCCGGTAGCATCAGCTGCGGTACCTAGACCGTTGCCAGCGAAATCCGCTATAGTTGCGGTGTGGGTCGTGCCTCCCGCACCGGGACAGGTACCGGTGGCAATCGCTGCGTCAATCGTTGCTGATCCGCAGGCCAACAACGTCGCGGCAATCGCAGCCTGCGCTCCGCCTAAGTTAAACGTGCCCACGTTGCCTTGTTTGTTGGCATCGACACCGATGAGAGTACGGGTCTCGACGTTGCGTAGGTAATCGGCGCTGAACACCATGCCGTGGCGGATTTCATGCTGGATGCCAACATTGATCTGCACCGAGCGCGGCGTCTTGTAGTCAGGTGCGAACAAGCCAACGCCTCCGTTCGAACCGATTCCCGCATTAAGGAAATTGCCGATGTAGCTCGGATTGGGAGCCTGCAGATCGGTTGGGTTCCCAGCCTTCACCAAGTTCCAGAAAGACGTGATCTCAGGGATGACTGTGCCAATGTTGTTGCCAAGGCCGCAGAAGTTGGGACCTCCACCCGGGCCGCCAGGGGTAATAGTCCCAGTATTTACCGGGACTGGCTGTGGACTGCCGCCCAGGCAAGCGAGAGTCACTTGGTTAAAAGCTCCAGTCTTCAAGCGAAGCGGTCGATCAAACAAAACGTTGTTGTAGATGACGTTTTCGTAGTAAAGACCGGCGCCGGCACGAATTACCGTCTTGCCGTTCTTCATCGGATCCCAGGCCAGGCCTACCTGAGGCGCGAAGTTCAGATTGGGCTGGTTTACCCGGTTTCCAAGACCGGGGAACGCGGCATTGATGTTCGGGTCTGCCGGGAGGTCGCTGTCGGTTCGCCCGGTATCGCGGTCATAGCGGACGCCGATGGTCAAAGTCAAGTTCGGCCTAATTTTCCAAAGGTCGCCCAAATAAATACCGATGCGGTTGTCGGGTCCAAGACCGCCAGCCGGGAAACCCAACGCCGGCTCGAGGGTATTGAATCCCTGCCCATTGCCCACCCGGACGTTCTGTACCGGCCAGTTCAGCGGATTAGCCGCACCTCCGGGAAAAGGTCCCGCGGCAGCGAAAGCCGTGTTAGCGGTATTTACCGAGAAGGAAGCCCGCGGCGCGCTACCGTAAAAGTCGGCAAAACCGCCCCCTTGGATGTGATTGTAAGACATCCCGTAACGAATCGTATGGGAATGTATGACTTTACTGCCATCGTATTTGATCTGATTGTTCTGTTGGGGCGTGCTTTGCGGCGCCAACAGGTTTGGTCCAAAGAAGGCCCCGCCGCCGCTGATCTCCAACCCGGTACAGCAATCTGGAAGGGCAGGATCGTGCAGAGTTGCGTCGACGATCTGGTTCTGAAACTTCAGATACGAGTAACGAATGCTATGCGAGAAGGAGCCGGTATTGAAATCTACTCCGACCACGTGTTGGCGGGTGTAGTCCTTGTTATCGTAAACCGAGTACCCGAGTCCGAACGTAGCAAATAGCGAGTTCGAAAAGTAGGAGTAGCGATAGAAGGCCTTAGCGCCGTTACCGAAGTTGTAATCTACCTTACCAAGAAGATTGTTTTCGCGAAAAGGCTGGCTGAAACCGCCACTGGAAGGAGCAAACGGAGTGCCGGCGAACGAAACCGCCGCAAACGCATCTTGCTTGGTGCGTTCGCCGTCGGCGAAGAAAAATAGCTTATTCTTGATGATGGGTCCGCCCACGCTGCCGCCGAACTGGTCGCGCTGCAAATAAAAATCGTTACCACCCGGCGCATTGGCTGCAAAACTGTGATCGCGAATGAAGCCGAATGCCTCGCCATGCAGTGAGTTAGTGCCCGATTTGGTGGTGACGTTGACTGCTCCAGACGACGTCAAATCGTTCGAAAGATCGAGTGAAGATTGACCGATCTGGAATTCGTCGATCGCGCTTGCGGGGATATCGGCGGTCGTGGTGCCTACAGTTTCATCGCTGATATCGACACCGTCCACGTCGATGCGGGCAGTGCGGCCAAAGCGGCCACCGAATGAGATTGAGGAGTAACCGGCTTTCGTCGGATCAAAATTCTGACCGTCCTGAATTTGCACGCCGGGCTCAAGCTGAGCGAGGTCCAGGAAGTTGCGGCCGTTGACTGGCAAATTCGCAACCTGTTCTGAATTAAGCACGCCCTGCACTTCAGCCTGTTCCGTGTTAACTGCAACCGACTCCCCCTGCACTTCAATGATCTGGCTTTCCTGACCAAGTTGCAGCTTCACGTTCGCGGTTGCGGTGTTCCCGACTTCCACCGTCATTATTTCACTGACGCTGCTGAACCCCTTGGCGGAAACTTGCAACTTATACTGACCCGGGTCCAGAGCTTGCGAACTATAGGAGCCCGCCGCATTTGTAGTCAGCGTCTGTGTTTGACCCGTCCCTTGGTTGGTGACAACGACCTTCGCGCCACTTACCAGGGCGCCAGAAGGGTCGCTCACGGTTCCCTGAATACTCCCTGTGCCGACGGTCGTCTGTGCTAACAACAGGCTTGAAGACATCAGAAAAGTTATCGCCAGAAACAAGGTTGCAAAAATTGTGGCGGGACGGACAGGGCGGTTGAGATTCACGGACATCGTCCACCTTCCTTTCAGAGTCGGTGCGGGATCTGTTTTTTTAACTGAAACTATTTCGGGATCTGGCAGGCGGAACAATCATCCGTTGGGGTTTGTTATTGGCGTTTAAGGGCAACGCGAGCAACCCCAATGTGCAATCCCCACAGAACCCGAGCACACGTAAAGCAGCACTAGGAATGCAATTGATAGACCAAGAAAATGACCGAGACACTTTGTCATGTTATCTGCAAGTCTGTCAATAGGTTATTGAGTGTTATGTTCGCTACCAGGGCGGGCCGCACTGCCACTAAGAATTCTATATTCCGTAGATCGCGTACGGGAAATGGAATCGCAGACGGCGCGAAAGCCGTTTTCAGAACTTCGATTTTGAGGTGTAATAACCGGTGCGATGCCGCACAGTGAACTTCGAGCCTGCGGGTATGCCGTCGACTTTCACTTCAATGCGGCGGTAGCTGGAATCGGAGAAGCGTTGCGCAGGATAGTAGGCTAAAAGATACTGCGTGCGCAGTTCGTCGCTGATTTTCCGGAAGGCGTCGTCGAGTTGTGGTACCGAGTCGGCATAAAAGTACTTGCCGCCTGTGTCTTCTGATATCTGAATCAAGGCGTGCTCACCGCCGATATCACGCCCTGCGCTTGCCTCAATGGGGACCACAATGATGCTGTAGACGATGGCTTCGGCCTCTTGCGCGGAACGGACGGCTTTTTTGTAATCCATGCGGCTGACCGTGTCGCCGCCGTCAGTGATCACAACCAGGACCTTTCTTCCCCTTCGCGGCGCGAGAGCCTCGGCGCCGAGGTAGAGAGCGTCGTAGAGGGCAGTAGCCGATCCCAGACGAACATGGTCAACGCCGCGGTCAATAGTCTTGAGATCGGAAGTGAACGGTACTACCTCGCTGACCACTTCGCTGAAACCATACAGCGAAAGCGCGTCCACGGGGCGCAGGATGGCATGGGCAAAGCGGCGGGCCGAGGACAGTTCAAGGGGCAGATCTTTACGCGTGCTCAGGCTGGTGTCGACGTCGACAACGATAGACAACGGCAAGGCAGACTCTTTGTCAAACATGGAGATCGTCTGTGGTTTGCCATCCTCTAACAGGGTGAAGTTTTCCTTCTTTAAACCTGCGACGGGCGCGCCATGCTCGTCTGTGACCGTGACGAACACGTTCACCAGTTTGACGTCCACTTTCAGAGTTGTTTCGGGAGTCTGCGTCGACGCAGCCGCGTTCTCTGGTCCGGCGTTATTCTTCGAAGTATCTGTGGAAGCTGGTTTCGATGTGGTTGCCCACGGTGGCTTCGGCACCTGTCCCTGCGAGGTAGCAACCGAAACAGCCAGGAAAAGGAAAAGGCTCGGCATTCGAAGGCTGGAACCGGTTTTAGTGATTTTAGCGCGCTCCCGCCGGCGGGCCTTGCGGATATGCTTCTTATGAAAAATGGCGTTCAACCAAGCCTGTAAAGAAGTTTGGCAGAAATGGTGAAAAGACAATCTGCTCACTTAGATGCAGGCCTTTCGGAATGGCTGCTTTCGGCCTTCGGGATCCCGGCCGGGAATGGCTCGCCATCGGCCCATACCGCGCCATCCTCGAAGTGTTCTTTCTTCCAGATAGGCACGCTGCGCTTGAGGGTGTCGATAAGCCAGCGGCAAGCGTCGAAGGCCGCCGCACGGTGCGCTGAAGCCACGACGATCAAAACGCTGGTCTCGCCGATTTCTAAGCGTCCCAAACGGTGAACGATTGCGACGGCGCGAATAGGAAACTGCTGCAGCGCCTGCGCCATCAATCCGTCCATCTGCTTTAGAGCCATTTCTTCGTAAGCTTCATAATTCAGATAGAGCGTCCGCCGTCCGCGGGTGTTGTCGCGAACCACGCCTTCAAAAACGACTGCAGCGCCGTCCGCAGGCTGTTTGAGCTTGGCGAGCACGGCTTGCGACTCGATTTTTTCGCGGACGAGGGAAGACCAGCTTCGATCCCTTTCACTTTCGCAGTCCGACACTCCGCCACTGACCGGAGGCAAGAAAGCGATCTCGTCACCTTCTTTCAGCGGCGACTCCGGTCCGGCAAATTCCTGATTAATGGAAAGCGCAAGCGAAGGGGCAAGTTCGTTTAATCGCGGACTGATGTCCACGTAATGCATTACGACATCGCCCAAAGTGGCACGTTCTGGCAGATTGAGGAGGTCACTGGCGCGCCCCGTCAGATCCTTCAACACTCCGAAAAATAAAATGCGAACTTGCATGCAAATCTCAACGCCGCGATTGACAGTAGTGTAACGCGGCTGCCTTCGCTGGCGCTTTCTTGCAAATAAAAAACGCCAGTTCCCTTTCGAGAACTGGCGCGGCTCTGCAGAATGAATCAATCCCCCTTGTCATTCCGAGCGAAGCGAGGAATCTGGGTTTCTGCCGGTGCCGGCAAGAACCTAGATCCCTCGCTCTGCTCGTGATGACATTACTTGTGGGGTTTCTCTTCCTCTCGTTTCTCAGGAGGTTGAGAATGCGCCGGGGGCGCGGGCCGTGCCGCTGGCGCGGGTGGCCGCGGAGCGGGAGCGGGTGCCGGTCGCTGCTGCTGCCAGTTGTTGAATTTAGCCTGCTCATTCTGCTGGTGTTGGGGATTCTCCTGCACTGGCGGCGCGGGCTTTACCAGAGGATGCGCGGTTTCAGTCGCAGGTGGATGCGGTACCGGACGAGCCATGGGCGATGCTGGCTCGGCTGGACGTGCAGGCTGCGCTGGGGCTCCACCCGGACGCGGCGTGTTCGCCGGCCCTGCCGCATGCTCATTGGCTGGTGGCGGCGTTGCACCCGGACGCGGAACGTTTGCGGTTGCTGCCGGACGCTCGTTGGCTGCAGGTGCCGGCGCTGGTGGATGAGCAGGCTCATTCGCCGCGGGCTGACCTGGTCGCGGCGCTGGTTGTGTCGGGCGCGCCGGCTCATTCGCCGCGGGCTGACCCGGTCGCGGGGCCGGTTGTGTCGGTCGAGCCGGTTCGTTTGCGTCTCGAGCGGCAGGCTGGGGCGCCGCTGCGGGTGTCTCTTTGCGAACGTTGGGCGCAGCCGCTTGCCGCTGTTCAAATGAAGCCCGCGGAGCTGGCGGCTGTTTGACCGCCACAACTTGCCGGTTCATGACCGCCGCAGACGGTTTAAATGTAGCCGGTCGACTTGCTCCCATCACACTCACACGGGCTGGTTGTGCCGCAATAGTGTGAGTGACGGGAGCGCTCTCAATTTGTTTTTGATCCACCTTGACCATGCTCGCGGCAACCGGACGAGCATTGACAAACGTGTCGTGATTTACCACCGTCACTGCATTGTTGACGTGCTGATTGGCGTACGTGATTCGAGTCACGTTGGTAGTGTTGTTATTGATAACCGTCGTATTGTAAACATTGGTGACCTGCGTGACGCTCACCCGGGTGTTAGTGACATTCACATTGTTCACGTAACCGGGGCTAGTCCGATACCACGGCACATAAACTTCACGCGGAGCCAGCGGAAACCAGGCCACGCCTACGCCGACACCAAATCCAACACCGACGCCAATTCCGCCGCCACCGACGAAGGCGACGAGAGCGGGCGCATATACCGGGCGCACGACCACCGGCCCCGGTACCCAGCACCATGAGCTTTCTACGAAAGCCCAGCGTCCATAGTGAAAGGGAGCAAAGCCCCAAGGTTCATCTTCCACCCAGGTCCAGCCCCAAGGCGCGACCCAGACCCAGTGACCGTATCGATACGGAGCCCATCCGGGAGCGACTCCGGCTGGCGTCCACACCGGACCGTAATCGGCTACGTATCGCCAGTGCCCGTATTCGTCGAGATCGGAAGCGCCGGTTACTTCGGGAGAAATGTAATTCGAAGACTCGGCGTGGTCTTCGCGTTCATCACGCTGCGACGAGAAATTATCGAAATCGTCTTGGTTCGGCATCTGGGCAATTTCGTGATCCAGTTGATCGGTACCGGCGAAACTAGCGCGCTGGCCTGCTACCACCAGGTAAGATGCGCCGCCACCAGTCGCCTCGGCGCGGCCATGCCAGACGGTTGTATCGGTTTCATTTCCGTCAGCGCTCACATCGATTCGATATTCTCCGGTGCGCTGAATTTGAAACGCTAGATTTGGCGTATCGATTTCGAACTGGTCTTCGTCGTCGAGATGACGAACGCGCACGATGATCGATCCCTGCGACAGCTTCAACTGAGTGGTGCGATCGTCGAGATCGAGGAACGTGACGCTGGTCTCAGAATCCATGCGAATCGAAGTCGAGCCTGTCTGCAGTTCAGCCCGCGAATCTTTGTCAGCCCAAAGGTTGTCGCCGGTAGTCAGCGGGCGGTTAGGAACTGCCTGCACCCAATCTCCCTCGCCACCGGGCTGAAAGGAAACCGATCCGTCAGAAAAACTCAGACGCGCTACTCTGCCCGGAGGATCTTGTCCCGGTCCCTGCTGCGAAGGCGGACCCTGATCTTGTGGAGGTGGTGGTCCCTGGGCCAAAATTACGGTCGGTGCCTGTAACATCAGCAACATCCCCGCCAGAACCATTCCAACGGCTAAGCTTTTGTGCATCTTCATTGGGTTATATTCCTCTTTGCAATCGCTAACGTTACTGCTTCACGCTAAGTATTAACACTTCCTAGACCGATAAGTTCTATACCGTGGGTGCTGTAGAGAAGTACTTTATCTTAAACAAAAATATGCCAGTCCCCATTTTGGGACTGGCATCTTATCTGACAACCTTACCGCTTATCGCTTTTTCTTCGTCAGGCCACCGGCTGCTCGCTTAGCACCTTCTCGCGTTCTTCTGCATCCTGCTTCTCTTCTCGCGGGGTTGAGGGCAGCGCCAGTTCGAGCACTTCGTTGATGAGCTTAACGTAGTGAATCTCGACGTTCTCCAATTGCTCGGGTGTGAGATCCTCTTCGACGTTAGTTTTGTTTTCCGCGGGCAGGATGATGTTCTGCACTCCTGCTCGCTTGGCAGCAAGCACTTTTTCTTTCACGCCGCCAATTGGAAGCACGTTGCCGCTGAGGGTGATTTCTCCAGTCATCGCTAGCAATGGGCGCACCGGACGGTTCGTCAACAACGAAACCAGCGCGGTCACGATGGTCACACCCGCCGAGGGACCGTCTTTCGGGATTGCGCCCGCGGGAACGTGGATGTGAATATCGTGCTTCTCGAAGAAGTCCTCCTGAATGCCGAGTAGCGCTGCGTTGGAACGCACCCAGCTCAGGCCGGCTTGCATCGATTCCCGCATCACATCCTGAATCTGGCCGGTGATGCTGAGGTTGCCTTTGCCTTTCATGGTGCTGGCCTCGACAAAAAGAATGTCGCCGCCAGATGGAGTCCATGCAAGTCCGACAACAACGCCCGCCCGCTTCGTGCGCTCCGCGATTTCGCCTTCGCTGCGAACCTTGATGCCGCCCAGAAATTCGTGGACGATGTGCGGGGTAACGATCAGTTTTTCGCTCTTGCCTTCCGCCAAACGTCGCGCCTGTTTGCGGCACACCGTACCGATGTTCCGCTCCAGGTTGCGAACGCCAGCTTCGCGAGTGTAGTGCCGAATGATGTTGCTGACAGCTTCTTCGGGGAACTCGATCTGCTCCGGCGTGATTCCGTTTTCTTCAATCTGCCGCGGAATCAAATATTGAAACGCGATGTGGACCTTCTCTTCTTCGGTGTAGCCTTGAAGTTCGATGATCTCCATGCGATCGCGCAATGGCTCCGCGATGGGATCGAGCATGTTTGCCGTGGTAATGAAGAGCACTTTTGACAGATCGAACGGCACGTCGAGGTAGTTGTCACGGAACGTGGAATTCTGCTCTGGATCGAGCGCTTCGAGCAAAGCAGAGCCGGGATCGCCACGGAAATCGCGGCCTACTTTGTCGATTTCATCCAGCATGAAAACTGGATCTTTGGTTTCAGCGCGGCGAATGCCTTGGATAATCTGTCCGGGCAATGCGCCGATGTAAGTGCGTCGATGACCGCGAATCTCAGCTTCGTCGTGAACGCCGCCCAGTGAAACGCGCACGAATTTCCGTCCCATCGCTCGCGCTATGGACTTTCCGAGTGAGGTTTTGCCCACGCCCGGCGGCCCGACAAAGCAAAGAATCGGCCCTTTCATTCCTGGTTTGAGACGACGCACGGAGAGATAATCGAGAATACGGTCCTTTACCTTTTTCAGATCGTAGTGATCGGTGTCGAGGACCTCTTTGGCCTTGATAATATCGACATCGCCGCCGGATGTTTTAGCCCATGGCAGCACAGCCAGCCACTCGATGTAGTTGCGGGTCACTGAATAATCCGCAGCCATCGGTGACATGCGCGACAGTCGCCCCAGTTCCTTCAGGGCTTCTTTCTTGACCTCATCGGGCATGCCTGCCGCTTCGATTTTCTGCCGCAGTTCTTCAGTATCGCGCGCGCCTTCATCCTGCTCACCGAGTTCTTTCTGGATGGCCTTCATCTGCTCGCGCAGATAATATTCGCGCTGGGTTTGCTGTACACGGTCCTGAACTTCCGACTGAATCTTGTTGCGCAGTTGCTGGACTTCAAGTTCTTTCGCCAGATGCTGGTTGATCTTTTCCAGACGAACCCGAACATCGGTTGTCTCCAGCGTGTCCTGCTTGTCGGCAGTCGACAGAGAGGGCAACGAGGAGGCAATGAAATCCACCAGCCGCCCCGGCTCTTCAATGTTCATAGCGACGGTAGAAAGTTCGTCGGATAGGGTTGGTGAACCTGCAACAATCTGCTGGAACAACGTCAAAACGTTGCGCTGCAGGGCTTCGACTTCAGAACTTGTGGGCGGAATCGCTTCCGGCACAGAGTCGACTTTAGCCCGCATAAACGGGGCAAGCTGGGTAAATTCGACCAACCGCACCCGCTCCAAGCCCTCGGCGAAAACGAATAGGCTCTGGTTGGGCATTTTAACGACTTTGTGCACGACCGCCAGGGTTCCAACGGTATAAAGGTCGGTAGGTTGAGGCGAGTCGACGCGAGCTTCCCGCTGCGCCACGACTACGATAGTTTTATCCTCACCGAGAGAATTAATCAGCTGAACGGAGCTTTCCCGACCCACAGTCAGCGGTAGAACGGCGTGCGGAAACAAAACCGTATCCCGCACCGGCAGTATGGGAAGCGCCCGTTCTTCGGGTTCATTATTGCTTGTGTTTTCTTTAACTTCTTTGACTTCCTTAGTTTCTTTTGCAGAGCGCTCAGAGCGCGTCGCCTGTGCCATATAATTCACCTTGAGTGTAGTATGCTCAAGTTTTGATGAGATAAAGGCCACCGAAGATGCAAACTGGCCTCCAGAAATAATTTCTTTGAGCTGGTGAATTCTAAACCTTATCTGGACGCTTTGCACCAAACCAAAGGTACAC
>Ga0073928_10003516_pt1 | contig 24651 bp, 16 predicted proteins | sample PaiPotPPA55metaG_FD_76969 | JGI IMG/M metagenome (GOLD analysis project Ga0073928, IMG submission 76969) | Iron sulfur acid spring bacterial and archeal communities from Banff, Canada, to study Microbial Dark Matter (Phase II) - Paint Pots PPA... ...
ATAATACTCGCCAAGAATCTTGAGCCATCTTTCCGAACGCGCATGCCCTGAAATTCGTGCCGCCGGTTCGTGGCAGTTATCCGGAGCAGCTCCTCCGGCATGCCCTGCTTGATATCTTCAGGAGGAAAAAAGACAGAGAAGTTATGACCTACGATTTCGTCAGCTTTGTAACCTTTGATGCGTTCGGCGCCAGCATTCCAACTGACAACCACTCCCTGAGGGTCCAATATGAAGATTGCGTAGTCCTGGATCTCATCGAGGAGCGACCGGTATTTTTCTTCGCTGTCCCGGAGGGCTTCCTCTGCCGAGTTGGAGGCCTCGGCAACCTTCGCGGAGGCGTTACCCGGGTCGTGTACCAAGTCGTAAATCTGTTCTAGTGGCATCATTCCACTATGAAGCTGTGTCACATCGGGAGACAGTCTCGTTTTGCACATTTCTATTTGCTAGATGTTGTCTCATGAAGCACATGCAAGCCATTGCTGGGGTGTGAGTTATGAGAAACGGCATAAATCGGATGCATGGACCTCACCGACGCGCAGTGGGCGTTTCTCGAACCCCACAATCCAAGGGATTTGACACAGCCGCAACGCGATATGGAAAGGTTCCACAGGAATTCGATGAACACGTTTGTAATCTCCGGGGCCCGCTTAAGAAATTCAAGCGGGGATGAATTATCCTTGAACGGAGTGCGGGAAACGAGTTTCCCCTTTTCAAAATGGCTTCCACCGTGGGCATCAAATCTCGTTCCATGCGGGGCTAGTAGACGAAACCGTTGATACCGGTATCTTAAGAGTATTCCAGCAAACAAACTTACATGGTGTAAGCGATCACTCAAGGAGATTGTGCTGGGACCGTATCGGAGGATTTCTTTCGCGGCTTCAATCCCATTTAGGTGCGGCATTTGAATATCCAAAATTGCTAAATCGGGACACGCTTTCTTGGCTATCTCAACTGCAATGGGCCAGCCAGGATGGTGTTCCGCTTGAGTCAGAGCTCGTGAACGATCCTTAGCTGCTTAAAACCTTGCGCGAGGGCTTCGAGCGGGTGTTGCGTCGACCCATTGAGACCGCCCGACTTCCCTGGCGTGTGCTATGACTGGAACCATTGGCAATTAGGTTTGAATAGTTGGAGTGACTTCGATACGGTTACGTCCCCCGCGCTTCGCCACGTAAAGCGCTGCGTCCGCCTGGTTTACCAGTTTCGCGAACTCTGGCACTCCCTTTCCCTCGAACCCTGCAATGCCGAAACTCGCGGTCACCTGAGCGGTTTTCGCGCCAAACGAAAACTCATGTGCCCGAAGCTGCTGCAGAACACGCTCCACGACGATTCCAACGTTGCACTCGTCAGCATGAGTAAAAATAATGATGAATTCCTCACCGCCCGTCCGACCGCACATGTCCGAACTCCTCACGCTTCTTTTGAGGATTCTCGCAAATTCTTTGAGAACTGTGTCTCCCGCGTCGTGACCGTAAGTGTCATTTACAAGTTTGAAGTTATCCAGATCGGCGATCACCACCCAAAACGAAAAACCGTGCCGGACTGCAGCGCTCAACTGACCCTTTGCCCAATCTTCTAGCGCGCGGCGATTTGGTAAACCTGTCAAGGCATCAGTAAGTGCCAGCTCTTTCAAAAGTCGGTTTTGGGACTCAATTTGCTGGTGTAGATCAACGAGTCTTCTGCCCACGCCTACGCGCGCTAACAACTCCTTGGGATGAAAAGGTTTCGTTAGGTAATCGTCAGCGCCAGCTTCGAGTCCTTCCACCACGTTCTCTTTTTCCGATGCGCTCGTGACAATGATGATGTACGTATAGGAGTCCTGGGCACTCGCGCGGATTTGCCGGCACACTTCGATCCCGGTGAGATCGGGCATAACCCAGTCTGTTATTACCAAGGCAGGGCGGTGTTGCCTGAACAGTTCGATTGCGCTCTCACCGGTCTTAGCGAACAGAATCGAGTACTGATCTTGCGGGAGGGTGTGCTCCACAAGTTTGCGGTACACGGCCGAATCGTCCGCGACCAGGATCTTGAGCTGTTCGACAGATTTATTCATGGTCCTCGGCTAACGGTGACTTCACAGGCTTTGAGAAAAGGGGGGAGTCAGTCAGCTATCTCAATTGAAACAAGAATTCAATCTTTTCAACGGCCTCTTTTGTCCCAGGTCATATTCCCACTGTTTGATCGCTTCAAGAGCGGCATCGGCCAGCAAGGGACTGCCACCGACTGTACGGGTGTTCTTGATGCTCTGACGCTAAAATACTCCCCAATGCAATACTGTCTCCTTTTGGCACACAACGCCCTATCGGTAATCACGATACGACGGGATGGTATGAATTCTGCGTTGAATTTCGGAATTCGTTCACTGAATCTTGGGGAGAACTCTACGGCGCCAAAGTAGAAGAAGCGCCCTTTAAGCTTTGTCGATTCTCAGTGTTGGTCGCCCGACGACAAACGATGATGGAACTGCTGAACGGGCTCCGCGGGCGGTCATTCCGTGAAAATGTGCTCGAGATGCTCACTTACACCACCTAACAGTCCAAAAGCCTGATCAACCTCAGTGCTTTATCAGAAGCCCGTTTTCAGCAACGCGCAAGGTAAGGCAAGGTGCTCGGCGCGCTTTCATTACGATTTCAAGCTCCTCCAAGCCCCATTTGAGCAACGCTCACGGTTTTTTCAGCGACGTGAATTCAACAACGTCATTGTTTCCCGGAATGGAATCTTCCCGGGGAATTGAGGGATGTTTATCAAGCTCGTACTCGGAGCCAGGCCCGAGGGATGTGAATTTTTCAAAGATAAAGGGAACTCCTTCCGATTGCAGAACCGAGTTCCCATCGGTCACCTGAAAATGCAGGTGCGGACCAGTGGCATTGCCGCTATTTCCGAGGAGGGCTAGGACATCTCCTCGGTGCACTTGATCATGGAGGTGAACTTTAATGCTGGCACCTTGTAAGTGGGCGTAAGTGACGTAGCGATTCAGGGCAATGCGAACAATGACATAATTTCCTGCGATGTTATCCAGAGTGACGTCCGCGGGAAGCACACGTGGAGTATTTTCGGGTATTCCATCCACAACTTGTGTGACTTCCCCGTCTGCCACAGCGTGAATCGGCTCGCCGTAGCCCCACCAATTCTCATTGCGACTGGTTCCGTCATGGGAATCCCCATTGGGGCCAACTTTGACCCAATCGATAGCGAACCGCTGCGCCACATGAACATGGCCATCAATAGCGACGATGCTGACGCGGTGATCCGAATCGTTCGAAGGTCCGTTCCCTGCAAGCCAAATTCCGCCATCGAATGGAGAACCGAGCAACGGCACCGGGTCCTGACTTACGACAACCGGAAAATCTTCGAGCGTCGTTTCCGCCGTGGCATCGCCCCGCGCGCCGGTCGCAAAGACCATCCGATGCTTCAAGACGGCGGGCGCTCGTTTATCTGATGCCACTTCGATCCACATAAGGATGATGGCGCGTTTCGCCGGAGCAATTGTCTGCGAGTCTTTCGTTCCACCCATTGACCCGGCCTCAATCATCATCGCAGACAAGGCCTCGCCCGAAATGATCCGCATTGGCTGGCTATTCTCGGTGTCCGCGAAGACCTCCAGCCGCTTCAACGTCAATGACACTGCTTCGAAGTTGGTGACGTGTAACTCGTATACCAATACCTGCTTCTCCGCGAGCTTGACCGGAATCGGCGGCGATGGACAGACCACTTCCACGCGAGGACCTCTCTCTCTCGCGAATCCAGCTGGCAGCATTAGCAGAACGACGACCAGCGTATAAAGGAACCGTACACCGACTGCGACTAACAAACGCATAAGTTCGTGTTCCTTACCGTTGCTTTGGATTTCACTCAATCCGTCATGCATGGTTCCCGAACTGGCACGCCAGGGGCCATTCAGCGGGCCGATAAACTATTCATTACTATAGAGGTGCAAGGGAAATGACGTGCAGGAAGGGTGATTCCGTGCGCCGCCGAGAGAGGACTGTCCGAAAGCGGACAGGATCTCTGTTGTACTAGAAGCGTACAAATTGGGATATCCCTGATTTAACGCAGCGGTAATCGGAGAAGTTGAGGGTTAGTTCAGATCGCCGGTCACTCAGTAACGCTCGCTACCCGATTGCACGGTAGCTCTTGATTTAGCTTATCAAGCGTGCTCGCGCTCCTTGCAATCGAGGCAGAGGCGCGTCCAGGGCACGGCTTTCAGGCGGGCCTGGGCGATGGGCAGTTGGCAAACTTCACAGATTCCAAATGTACGCCGTTTAATACGAGTCAGTGCTTCTTGAATTGCTCGCAAAAGACGAACATCGGTTTGACGGACCTTGATCTGAAGGTCCGCTTCGGCGTCTAGATTGGCCTCGTCAATGAGATCGCCCTGCGCGCCCCCTGCGGCCGGTAGCACAGGTCTGTCCATCGACAACTCGCGCTGTTTGGCTAGTAGCAATCGTTTGTACCTGTTCAAGTCCCGAGCGTTCATGGCCGACTCTCCGGACATACCTGCGGTGAATTTTACATCCGTTCTAAGCGCTGCGTCTTCGAGGCGTGAACCGACTCTTCATCGGCGTAGCATTCAAGATAGAACACCCAATCATGTCGCGGCCTGGGTTTTCCACAGGCCCGCGCTTTTCCACAGGACATTGGATACTTTTTCATCATTTCATTAGATTCGTGGCCTTCCACCCGCGTTAAACTTGAGAATAGTTTCCCACATCTCCGTCGTGCTCAGGCGGCGGTTCCACATGCCACGCACACCATGGGGTCAGGAGTCGCGTACCGCAAAAGGAGTATCAGCCAATGTACACATACGTGTGCTGCCGATGCACTAAGTGCGAAGCCCAAATTGTGCTGGAAGACCGGGCAGACACAAATTTATTCCACAAGCTTCCGAGGCCGCGTCCGGTGCGCGAGGCTTGTCCATATTGCCGAGCAGTATTCGTGCCTCAGAACTATTACGTAAGAGAGAGTGGGTCACCCCTCACTTTACGTGCGTAAATGAATAGCAGTCGCCACACGAGCGCTAACTGCGTATCGTGCCACGAAGTCGAAGAAGGGAGGTGCCATCGTCTCAGACATCAACAAAAGAGTACCAACCCGAGAAGAGATAGAACTGCGAGCGTACGAAATCTATTTGAAACGAGGCGGCGAGAAGGGTAATGAACTTGATGACTGGTTGGCTGCCGAGAAAGAACTAACCGAATCGCCCCAGATTGACACACACCAGCCCGCCGTCCCTGACGTGATGCCTTCGCGGAAGCGTGCAGCAGGTTCCTGAGTCAATCGTGCTACAGCTCAATTCTATCGGTAGGATGGGGGAGACCTCGTTCATCCTAAGGGCGTTGAAACCTCAGTGTGGCTTTGACCGAAGTATTTGGAGAAGCGTTTTCCGGAGTCGCGGCGGAAGGCTTATTGCTTGATGGCCATTCATGAGAATTTGACGCGCATCCCGAAGCAACACCTTCGAGAGGTGGGTTGGAGCAACGCCGCGGAGATGGCCAAAGTGGCGCGCCGAGGCGGAAATGAATTCGATCGTGCAACCTGGTTGCACAAAGCCAAGGAGCTGCCAAAAGAAGCTTTCAAGCGAGAAGTTGAGCGCCATTTGACGGGCCAGAAAACGGAGCCTTGGGAGATCATTTACTTCAAACTCTACAAAAGTCAGCTGCCTGTACTGGAGCAGGCGCTGAGACAACGGCTCTTATGCTCGGGACTGACAAATCTCGGGGATACTGCCCGAAAATGATTTGCGCGGACTTTTTGACGGGCGCGCGTTTGCAAGATGCAAATCCGGAAGCTTGCTTGTCTCGCTCGGAACGCTATACGAATTAATGCCGGATTCACACCTTCGCGAATTCCTCAAGCACGTTCGAGAAACTTCGTGTCAGGATTAAAGCAGAAACGACCACGTCTACGACTGGAGCGGGAGCGTACGCTAAGTTAAGTCAACAAGTCCTCGAACGAGACAGATGGTGTTGCCAGAACTATGGTACGGCCTATAATTTGCAAATTGATCACATGAACTGGCAAAGTCGACTGGGACATGATTGCTTGGAAAACCTCATCACTTTGTGTGCCCGCTGCCACGAACGTTTACATCGGAATGCTAGCGTATCGTCGTTAGATCCCAGTCCGCGCACCCGTGCGAAAAACAGAGGGAAATTATTGCAATGAGACTTGCGGTAAACTGCTGGCACTGGAGGAGCAAAATGGCGACTAGCCCCAAACTGAGTTCTCCTAAGTAGATAAGTACCATACTTGCTAGTCGGTACTCTTCTGAATTCCCTGTCTTCAAATACATTTTTACCGTTGCGTAATCCAACCGCTCGTGCTATATGCGTTTACAACCCAGCGGAGGAGGCAGCAATCGGGCAACGCAAACGCTAAACCTCCTGTAGCATCCCGTTCGTCTGCGCACGGCAGACAATAAGTGTTTTGCCCGTTCTCCGATCGCCAGTTCGGCTGCAGCAGTATCGGAAAAAAAGGCGCAGTGCCAGCTTCAAGTTTAATTTCGTTTGCGACAGAAAACATCGCGAACCGGAATTGTTTTTGTAATTCCATGTTCGCTAGTACGCGTGAACAGGCTCTAGAACTGGATTCTGGGCCAGTTACAAGCGCGCAAATGGTTTGTTACGCTCAGCGCAACGCTCGTTTGATTAAATTGTGAATTCTGCAGAAGAGCTGAAACTTTTACCGATGGCGAGGGTTGGAAACAATATTCGAAATCGCCGTCCGACTGGAAAGGCAACTGTGCGCCGCTCATCCATTCTGGCAGGTCTATTCGCGGTTCTGGTGTTAATGACATCAAGTTGTTCGCTTTCGCCATCGGGAACCAACACCGGTCCGGGGAGTTTGACGATCTCTCCCAGTAGCGCGGACGTCCGCGCTGGCGCGACCCAGCAATTTACTTCCTCCTTGACCGCCAAGCCGCTCGCTTGGTCGGTAAACGGCGTGGTGGGAGGAACCACGACAACCGGCACCATCGACGTCACCGGCAATTACACCGCTCCTGTAACTCTTCCTTCGCCGAATTTAGTTACGATTGAAGCCACCGAGAACTCCAAGACATCCGTCAATGGCACCAGCGCTGTGACGCTATGGAATCCTGTGCCGCAAATCTCCAACATTTCCCCGTCCCCGGTGAATGTTGGTCCGTTCACTCTAGTGATTTCTGGCAGCAACTTCGTTAATGCCGCCACCGTATCTTTCGGCGGCGGCAATCTCGCGACCACCTTCGTATCGAGCACGCAATTAACTGCAACAGGAACGGCTTCCCCTTCCCAAGTTGGTTCGGTCTCTGTCGTGGTGACGAACCCTGATCCCGGTTCCAGCTCTTCGAATGAGTTGAATGCGCAGGTTGTCGGCGCGATTGCAGCCACAGCTGCGGCGCGTTTCCTGGATCAGTCCAGCTTCGGTCCCACGGCAACTACCATCGCGCACGTGCAACAGATCGGACTGCCGGCCGCTCTCACCGAGCAGTTCGGTCAGCCGGCCACACTCTTCAGCGAGCCTCCTTCGCCTGACAGAGCAATTTGCGGATCTTCGAATTGGCACTGCACGCAATCGGAGTTCTTGAACGTAGTTGTCTGGGGCAACGATCAGTTGCGTCAACGCGTCGCCATGGCTCTCAGCGAAATATTTGTCGCCCCGATCCAGGAAGACAACGCCATGCCTTTCTATCTGAATACGCTAGCCGCGGACGCCTTCACCAACTACCGCACCATCATGCAGGACGCCACCCTTTCTCCCACGATGGGTACGTACCTCAATATGGTGAACAGCGGAAAACCGCCTACTGGTCAAATAGCGAATGAAAATTTCGGTCGCGAGATGATGCAGCTCTTCTCTCTCGGCACAAATCTCTTGAATTCGGATGGGAGCCTGCAAACAGATTCGAGCGGTAATCCCATTCCCACCTACACCGAGGTTCAAGTAGAGGCCTTTGCGCGCGCGTACACCGGTTGGACTTATGCCAACTCGGATGGCACTCCGTCAGCTTTCAATTTCAAGCCTAACTGGCTTCACTTTATGGTTCCGGTCGAAAGCCGACACGACACCACTCAAAAAATCCTTCTGAATGGAACCACGCTACCCCCGGGTCAGAGCGCCGAGCAGGACTTGCGAGGTGCCCTCGACAACATCTTCGCCCATCCGAACGTTGGTCCGTTTGTCTGCAGGCAGCTTATACAACATTTAGTGACCGGCGATCCAAGCCCCGCTTACGTAGCGCGGGTTGCTGCCGTATTTGCTGATAACGGAACTGGTGTGCGCGGGGACATGAAGGCCGTGCTGACCGCTATTCTAATGGATCAGGAGGCGCGTGCTGGCGACACTCAAACCGGTGATCAGGCTGATTCGGCTCCTGCTGTCAACGGTGGGCACCTTCGCGAGCCGCTTCTGTGGACCATGAATTTGCTTCGTGGATTAAACGCTTCGTCCAGCTCAGCCTCACCCTATCCGTTCGTTTTCTTCATGTCCAAGGCGGTGGCTTCCGTGGGAGAGGCGCCGTTCACACAGGCCAGCGTATTCAACTTCTTCCCTCCCGAATACGTGATCCCGCAAACGACTTTGAACGCTCCGGAGTTTTCCTTGGAGAACACCGGCTCGGTCATTCCCCGCATGACTCTTGCTGACGAGATCATTCACAACAATGCTTCCGGACCCGTCATCGACCTCAGCGCAACAAGCGTCATCGGGCAACAAGCGGCTAACCCCGCGCTACTAGTGGACTACCTCGGGATGCTCTTCATGCACAGCCAGATGCCCAGTGATATGCGAACCCCTCTGATTGCGGCGATCAGCGCTATTCCTTCAACCGATCTTCAAAGCCGGGCGGAGATTGCAGTGTTTCTGGTGGTTACTTCTTCGGAATATAAGATCATGCACTAATGGCGGAACAAGGGAAAAAAGGAATGTTATGTCACACAGCCGAAGAAGTTTCCTAGTCAATGCTTCCTTAGTCGCAGCCGGCAACCTCCTCGGTTTTCGGCCGTTCGGATTGCTGAACGCCCTGGCCCAATCATCTTCGGATTACAAGGCGCTGGTCTGCATCTTTATGTTCGGCGGGAATGACTCGAACAACATGCTCATTCCTTTCGACACTTCCGGGTATGCCAATTACGCAAGCGTGCGTGGACCGTTGGCATTACCGCAGAACACTTTGTTGCAGCTCGCGCTGCAGCCTAACTTTGCGCTTCATCCAAGCATGCCGGAACTGCAATCCCTTTTTAACAGTGAAAATGCGGCGTTTTTGGCCAATGTCGGCACCCTATTGCAACCCACCACCCGTGCGCAGTACCAGGCTAAACAAGTGGTTCCCCCAAGTAATCTTTTCTCTCATCCCGACCAACAACTGGAGTGGCAGAACCAGATGAATAGCTCGGCGGGGAGTTCCGGCTGGGCCGGTCGCATGGCAGACAGAATGAATGTGCAATACAATCCCGGCGCTCTCGTACCCATGATCGTTTCGATCAGCGGCGACACATTATTCTGCAATGGCGCGGACACTATCCCGGTTTCCGTCGGATCCGCAGGACCCGGAAATCCCAGCTGCAGCGACAACTCCTATTGCTCTTCTCGCCTGGCCACAGCGCAACAGTTCGCGAGACTGAGCAGCGGCGTTTCATTGGTGCAGCAGGCCAATGGGATCACCAACAACGCTTTCACCTACAATACTGCGCTTGAGGACGCATTCGGTTCAGCACCACCGCTAACAACAGCGTTTCCTTCCAGTCTATTGGGTGGCCAGTTGGCAGAAGTTGCAAAAATAGTTCAGGTGCGCAGCGCTTTGGGAGTCACTCGGCAGATTTTCTTCGTGAGTGTCGGAAACTTCGATACCCATTCGGACCAGTTGGCGCTGCAATCAAGACTACTGTCCGAACTAAGCCCGGCAGTAGCGGCGTTTTACCAGGCGTTACAAGAGTTAAGTGTGGCGAATCAAGTTACGGCCTTCACCTGCTCCGACTTTGCGCGGACCTTCCAGCCAAATTCATCCGATGGATCGGACCACGCTTGGGGCAGTCACCACATTATTTTTGGTGGCGCCGTAAAGGGAGGAAAGATTTACGGAACGTTTCCGACTCTAGCGCTTGGCGGTCCCGATGATGTTAGCTCGAACGGTCGATGGATTCCCACCACGGCTTCAGCTCAGTACGCGTCCACGCTGGCTCAATGGTTCGGTCTATCCGCCACCGATCTCCCGTACGTGTTGCCGTACATCGCGAACTTCAGCACCAGCAATCTCGGTTTTCTCGGTTAACTTTCCGTCCATCTAATCGCCTCGTCGCAGTATCGACCAGTCGCAAAGCCTTGGGCATCGTCACCCGATCGGTAATAGGCGTCGCCGGGTAAGTTCTGATTCAGCTTGCGGAAGTAAGCCCAAAGGTCGGAGCTTGTTTCTAACTTAAGAAGATTTATAGAGCAGATGATTCTCTAGTTCTGTTCTGTTTTGCACGGTCTGGAGAAAGTACTGGCGATTTGAACTAATTCCCGTGATACGTGATAGTTGTAGCGGCTGAGATCGTGGCTGCGTGGCCTGCTAGACTTTGAGTGGCGGCGCTGGAAATCCGAATTTTCACCCGCTCTCCATCACCCAAGAATTGATACAAGGGGGCGTTAGATCACTCCCTGGAACGAACTTACGCTGTCAGGGAGAATCAGGTCTATGTAGTACAGCGTCCACAGAAAATTCAGCTACGGTTTTTTCGCGGAATATTTCTTGATCAGATCGTTGAACTCAGGGCTGCTGTGAAGGCTGTCGAGATTAGCATCCGCTAATACGGCTTCAGCGGGATAATGTTTATCAAGCACTTCGCGCAAGGCACCCAAGGCCTCTTTCTGTTTCCCCAGCAAAGCGAAAATCTCCACCTGATCATAAACGTAATTCACATTGCTCTTGTCAACCGCGCTGGCTTTCTTTATGAATGTGTCGGCTTGTTGCGCGTCGCCCAAATTGGCGTAGCACAACGCGATTTGCGCCATCACGTCGGAGTTCTGCGGATTTGTCTGGAGTTCCTTGTAGCCCAGGGAAATAGCCTGCTGGTACGTCGCGTGGGCCTTGTCTTTCTGTCCGGAAAAACGATAGCCGTCAGCGAGATTCACCATCGTAACTGTATCGTTTGGGTTAAGCTCGACCGCTTTTTCATACATTTCAGCCGCATTCGTATATTGCTTAAGAAAGAAGTAGGCCGTGCCCAAATTTGAGTAGGTCGTGTAATACGGTTCAATCTCCAGCGCTTTTTTAAAATATGGGACTGCTTCTTGATACCTGCTCTGCTGCATGTAAACGTTGCCAATATTTTCGTAACCGGCATCGACATCAGGCGCCAAAACAGAAACCTGCGTGAAGGCTTTCAGTGCCTTGGGATAGTCTTGCATTTGGAAATAGGCGCCGCCTAGCGCGTTCTGATTTACCCAGAAGTACGAGTTAAGGTCGACGGCTTTCTGAAAGGCTTCGACCGCGTGCGCATAGTCGCCACTGGACAGATAAGCACCTCCGAGTCGCCTGTAAGCTTCATCGGAACTGGGCGATAAGGAAATAGCGCGCTTGAGTTCCGTAATCGCTTGAGCGTATTTCCCGGTTGTAATGTAAGCGCTGCCGAGAACAGAGTGGACCTCAGGCAGATTATCATTTATCTGATCCGCTGCCTGGGCGGCAGTAAGCGCCTTCTGAGTCCAGAAGTTGTCACGCTTGACATCATACATACGCAGACTGGCGTCGGCCATGCCGGCAAAAGCGAGAGCAAATTTTGGATCGGCCTTCAAAGCCTGGTCGAAGAAATCGAGAGCGGATTGGATACTTTTAGCGTCATGGCTACGCAAGGCATTGCGGCCACGAACATAGAGATCATAAGCAGCGGCATTCTCGGTAGGGCGAGCCTTTGAGCTGGCCACTTCATCGGAAGTGAGATTTACGTTTAATGCGGAGATGAGGTCGCCATAAATCTGATCTTCCAGAGTGAAGAGGTCTGAGGAAACGCCGTCGAATTCCTTGGTCCAGACACGTTTGTCATGCAATGCATCCTGGAGGCGCATGGTGACGCGCACGCGGTCTCCAGAGCCTTGCAGTGTGCCCTGAACCAGATAGTTTGCTCCCAACGCGCGAGCGATTTTGGTCGGAGGGTCTTTTTGATTGACCTTATCAGCTTCATCACTGGATGTTACACGCAGATCCTTCACCTGAAAAAGCTTGGTTGAAAGGGCTTCTTCGACGCCTTGTGCTAAGTAACCGATCTGCGATGCGTCGCCAAGGACTTGAATGGGCAAGACGGCCACAAAACGTCCCTTGGAGAGCGGCGGAATGCCAGAGACGCTTCCGGCTCCGCTGCCTCCTCCACTCAAAACTAAGTTGCGCACCAAAAAGATAGCGCCAAGGACGAGCAAGAGCGCCACCACTCCGCCGGTAATCCAGACCCAGCGGCGGCTGGCGAATTCAGGTAGTTGGATTTGAATGCTATCGCCGCTCCGGGAGATGCCGCTCCGGGAGATGCCGCTGCGGGAGCCGCTGCCGCCACCGGATGGCGATTTACCTCCTTGCAAGTCCGCGAGAATTTCGTAAGCGTTTTGATAACGATCGGCTGGATCTTTTTCCAGGCAGCGCATGATGATGCGCACGAGCCAATTGGGCAGGTCCGTGTTGATCAGTTTCGGGTTCTTCGGTTTTTCCTGTATCCGCTGATACATCACCTTCAGCGTCGATTCGCCGGTGAACGGGACGTCGCCCGTCACCATTTCGTAAAGGATCAAACCAAACGCGTAAATGTCGGCGCGCTGATCTGCAGGCTTGCCTTCCACCTGTTCGGGAGACATATATCGCGGTGTGCCAAGGAAGGCACCCGTGCGAGTCATGCCGATCGCGCTTTCCTCAAAAGATTTCGCCAGGCCAAAGTCGCAGACGAAGACTTGATCGTCGTTGCCGATTAGAAGATTTTGCGGCTTCAGATCGCGGTGCACCACTCCTTCGGCATGGGCGGCCGCAAGCGCTTCAGCGATTTGTTGCGCAAATTTCAGAACGCGATCCAGCGGCATCTTCGGGTTTTCGCGGATGATATGCTGTAGGTCCTTCCCCTGGATGTACGCCATGGAAATGAACCGCACACCCGCCACTTCGCCCATATCGTGAATGCGTAGAATATTTTTATGTGAAATTTTGCTGGCGAGCACGAGTTCTTGCTTGAAGCGCTTCAAAGCGTCTGCTTGCCCGATAGCTCCTTCGCGAACTACCTTGATTGCGACGGTGCGATCGAGTTCCTTGTCATAAGCTTTATAAACACGCCCCATACCTCCCTGGCCCAGAAGCGATTCAATTCGATAGCGCGTACCAAAGTCGCTGCCGAGAGCGATGGCCGACGGATCGACCATCTGAATTGTTTCTGAATCCGAGTCGTTAATGGAGAGCAGCGGGGTGCTGCATTCTTTGCAGGATGTTGCGAAGTCCGGATTGGCAGTGCTGCAGTGAGGACAATTCATCATAGCAAGCGGCCAGGACGGCTCGAGCTTGTCCCAAACGGGTCATTATCCGGCATACCCGAGTTGTCTGCAACTACAAGAGAAATTTAACGTGAGATTCACGACACATGGATGTTGCTGGTATAGCGCCCAGCCCGCTTCATTGACTAGCGCTTGAGTTACAATCGAACGTCTAGGGGGCGAAGCAAGTTGTGAGCAAACTCCCCAATTTGTTGCATGAAATCGAACCGCCCACGCTTGTGCCCGATGAGCGCGAGGGTGGACAGGTGAGCCACCAGCGCTCCGAACGTCGGCACGGCGAGCGGCAGTGGATATACCAGCCAGTGTTGGTTTATGGACGAACAATCGAAAGTGAACCCTTTCATGAAGGAACCGAAGCGCTGCGAGTGAATGCAGGCGGTGGACTAATCACGCTCACGACGCCGGTTCAACGCGGCCAGCGCCTTCTGCTGATCAACAAAGCGAATCAAAAAGAACACGAATGCCTGGTCGTAGTAGAGCGCTCGAGATACCTCCAGCGGACCGCCGTAGTGATTGCTTTCCACCAGCCCGTTGCCGATTTTTGGGGCAAGTGAACGAAAATCTAGTGAAGTGCGCGTCGGCGGCGTGCCTCAGCCGCTATCCACCCTGTATGCAAATAATTGCATGGTTTGGACAATGCAGTTCCCCAATATGACCTTTTCTGTCCAAGAGCCTCCTACAGTAATTCCCCACCCCTCCCTAAGGTCTTTGCGACGTTGACCTTGGGAAATGCATACCTTTACTCCCATGGCCAGGCGATTGCAGCGCCGCTCCTTGGAAACGACCTCCTGGACGCTTCCTGTTTGGAATCTCACGGGCCATTAGAGTTTTTTCCGAGTACACGGTCTCTCGAAGGACTTCGAAGAAGTTTTCAAGGCCTTTGAAAAGACCTGGGGGATGCCTTGCGTTCAGGTCTTCGGACGACATGCATGACTACATACGTAGTCCGTGCAGTCGTTCTTTTCGCCCCACTGTTAAGTTCTAGTTGCTTTTCAAATACAAATCGACGATGCATCGCCAGCCCTGGGGTTAAAGGGCAGGCAGGGAGTGATGTCTATGCTACGTGGTAAAGCAATTTCGAAGTATGCGGTGATAGGTGTGGCCTGTGCGATTTTCGTGCTGGCCTTTCAAGCCGTGCAGGTATTCGCGGGTAAGAACACCGGAAACTTCGGCGGGGACTACAGGCTGATTAAAGTCACAGAGCAGGGCGAGAACGTAGAAGTGAAACTCTTGATGCGCGTAATCAACAACAGCGGGGCGGACGTAAAAGACGTGACCATCTCGCTGAGGAGCGCCCTGCACCAGATGCCGGAACCGACCGAGGCGTGGGAGAAGGAGCAGACCCCGATCAAGGTAGCGGTCCTGCACTTTAACGAGCACAAGTTCGTAGCGCCGCTGGTTGCCACGTTTACCATTCCGAAGGCCGAGTTCGAACGCTGGAGTCAGAAGGGCGTCGGCGGAGCGAACTTCACAATCGACTATGTGGACGCATCGGGCGAGCAGCGGCACGAGAGAATCGACCTCGCGCCCCTGACATAGCAGCCTGCAGCGGATTTCAGACTGCAGATTTTTAGATTTGGGAGTTGCCGGCGGAGTCAGAGCCGGTTTCCCACGGGCCGTATTGCCGAATCGAACTTCATCCCGGCGCTGAGGCGCCGACGAGCGGACAAAAAGAGAGGACATCACGATGCGTTACTTCAGACTCGTTATTTGCGCCGGAATTTTGCTGCTCCTATCGGGAGCGGCTAGCGCGCAGCAGGACTACATTAATGTTTACGCGGGCGGCGGACCGAATAACGTAACAGCCACGACCGCGCCGGTATACACGCCGACGAACGTCGCCGTGGATAGTTCCGGAAATGTCTATTTCAGTTCACAGGGCAGCAATTACCAACATCGAGTCTGGAAAGTAACCAAGTCAACTGGGATCTTGTCGATCGTTGCCGGCACTTACTACTACGGGTATTCCGGTGACGGAGGCCAGGCGACGAACGCCCAGTTGTACTCGCCGGCAGGCATCGCACTCGATCACTCAGGGAACGTATTCATTGCGGATTATAATAACTGCCTGGTACGCGAGGTCAATGCCAGCACCGGAATCATTACCACGGTCGCAGGCATAAGCCCGGTCCTTGCCTGCGGCTTCGGCGGAGATGGCGGGCCAGCGACCAGCGCCCACCTCTATACTCCAACGGGAGTGGCAATCGACAAGAATGGAAACCTTTTCATCGCCGACTATAATAATCAGCGAATCCGAATGGTGTCCTGCGCTACGGTGACGAGCACTGGGGGCACCTGCACTCCCAACTCGGGCCAGACGACGGGCGATATCTATGAGGTCGCAGGCGTCGGTTCCCCCGTCTGTTCGCCAACAACGGGTACTTGTGGCGATGGCGGTCCGGCAACGTCTGCCAACTTGTACTATCCCTACGGTGTGGCAGTCGATACCGCCGGCAACCTGTACATCTCTGACGAATACGACGTCCGTATGCGCCGAGTGGCTTGCGGAACCGGAATCAGCAGCTGCACAGCGCCATCGGGCGAGACGAGCGGTTTGATATACACAATCGCAGGGAACGGAACGTTTTGCACAGTGTCTCCTTGCGGTGACGGCGGTGCGGCAACTTCTGCCAACTTCTATTACCCCTCTACCCTGGCGATAGACAATTCCGGAAATCTTTTTATTAGCGATCAGTACGATTTCCGGATACGCGAAGTCTCTTGCGTGACGACGACGAGCACCGGGGGAGCATGCACTCCTTCTACCGGCCAGACCGCCGGCGACATTTACACCGTTGTAGGTACCGGTAGTGCAGGCTACGGCAGCGGCGACGGAATAGCGGCCACCTCCGCCACGCTGTACTACGCTATTGGAGTAGCCGTGGACAGCGCGGGAGATTTGTTTATTGCCGACCAAGACAATGACCGCATTCGCGAGGTGCCCTGCGATGTGAGTACGCTTGCGTGCACTCCTCCAACGGGCGATACGGCGAAATTCATCTACACAATCGCCGGAACGGGAGGCACTACCTACTTCGGCAACGGCGTCCCGGCAACCGGCGCGGAGTTGTATTATCCCACCGGAGTAGCTTCGGATTCCTCGGGAAATATTTACATTGCTGACCGGAGCAACTGCGTCGTTCGCGAAGTGAATGCAGGTACTGGAATCATTACGAACTTTGCAGGCACCGGTGTCTGCGGGTACAGCGGAGACGGCGGTCCGGCTACCAGCGCCCTGCTGAACCAGCCCTACAGGGTCGCAGTAGATAGTTCCAATAACGTTTACATCGCCGATACCGCTAACTGCGTTGTCCGCGAGGTCACCGGCGGTACCATCACTAATTTCGCCGGTAAAAATGTATGCGGCTATTCGGGAGACGGCGGAGCAGCTACCGCCGCCGAACTCTACGAGCCGGTTGGCGTGGCAGTGGACAGCTCAGGGAACGTTTACATCGCGGACCAATATAACTATGTGGTGCGCAAGGTCAGCGGCGGGAACATCTCGACGTTTGCCGGCAACCACACGTATGGCTATGCTGGCGATGGCGGCCCGGCCACCAGCGCGGAGTTCACCTACGTGCTCGACGTAGCCGTGGACGGCCCCGGAAATGTGTACATTGCGGACCAATATAACCAACGCATCCGCAAGGTGAACACGTCAGGAACCATCAGCACGTATGCCGGAAACGGTACCGCGGGATATCAGGGCGATGGAGGCTTGGCCTACCAAACCTCCCTGTATTATCCCACGGGAGTTGCAATAGACGGCGCCGGCGACGTGATCATCTCTGATTACGACAACCAGCGAGTGCGAATGGTAGATCAGTCCAACATCATTCACACCATCGCTGGAAATGGAACGGCCGGATTCAATGGCAACGATATTCTGGCCACATTAGCCGAACTGTATCAGCCGTGGGGCGTAGCTGTGGATCCATCAGGGAACGTCTACGAAGCTGATTACCAGAACTGGCTCATTCGCAAGGTCAACGCGCTGGTGATACTCAATTCCTATCCATCGAGTGCGTCGTTCGGCACGGTGACTAAAGGCTCCACCAGCGATCCAATTGCTCTGACGCTGAGCGCCAATGGCACCGTGAACATCGGCAGCATCACCCCTAGCGCGGGCTTCAAGGAGACGGACGATTGCCCGAGCACACTTAACAGCGGCCAGACCTGCATCGTGGACGTGCAATTTGCGCCCACGACGGCAGGAACGGTGATGGGCACACTTTCCGTCGGCTACAACGGTTTTTACACCACCACGTTGAGTGTGCCGCTGCAAGGCACGGCGACGGCCATGAGTCTGACGCCGACTTCGCTGGCATTCGGCAGCCAGTCGATCTCAATCGCTGTGACGAAGACGATCACGGTGAAAGGAGCCACGACTTATGCGGCCACGCCGGTTACGTTCACGGGCGATACTACGGACTTTACCCTCGCGAGCAACACCTGCATCGGCACAATCGCTTCCAGCTGCGTGATTGGCGTTCAATTCAAGCCGCTCAGCACCGGTGCAAAGAAGGCTACGCTGTTGATCCACGACAGCGATCCGACCAGCCCGCAACTCGCGGCGCTGACCGGAACGGGGAGCAGCTACGAGTCGTTCACTCCTAGCACCATCACCTTTAAGCCGCAGATCGTTAGCACGAACAGTCCGAACACGAAGGTGACGTTCAAGTACGCCGGGACCGGGACTTTGACGTTAACTAGTCTGGTTGCGTCGGCGAATTACACGCTGAATGTTACAGGACTTAGCACCCCTTGCAATCTGAGCGGAAACACGATGCTGAACACGAACCAAACGTGCTTGTTCAACGTCGTCTTCAATCCCGGAACGACACTAGGCGTGATACCTGGGACGATCACCGCGAACTTCACGGGCGATCCGAACAGTGTTACGCAACTCGTAATGAACGTTAGCGGAACGGGGACCGAGGTGAAGATCACCGGATCGCTGGCGTTCGGCACAACGACCATCCCGCTCACTAAGTCCGTGACAATCACCAATGAGGGAACTGCGACTTTAACCTTCACCGCTCCTACACTGTCGGGAACGGGTGCTGCGGAGTACGCCATAGATCCCTACAGCGGCTCGACCAGCACATGCCTGAACCCGGCTACGATGCTCGGGCATCTCGGGACTTGCACGATCGCGGTGACATTCAATCCGCCTGCGGGTAGCGGGGTGTCGTTCAACGCGGACCTGAACATCAACGACAACGGCGGAGGCAGCCCGCAAATAGTGGTGATCACCGGTAAGAACTAACAACTCAGCCAACCAGAAGCGGGGAGCGCAGGACAGGCTCCCCGCTTTTTTATCTGCAAAGGGCATGAGCCTTGCCTTGCTTCCAGTGTTTTCGAATCACGTCAGAGGCTTGCGCGGGGCGGGTTGACCGGGAGGCCGGCCTGAAGCTGGCTAAGGTTGAAGGCGGCGGCGAAGTCTCCGGGATCGAAGCGCAGGCAAGACCGGTAGCTATCCATAGCTTCAGCAGTCCGGCCAAGCCGCGCAAGAGAATTGCCGCGATTGCGATAGGCCTCGGCGTAAGCGGGGAAAATGGCGATAGCGCGGTCGTAGGCCTCGATGGCGCCGACATCGTCTCCGCTCGCGGCTCGCATAACGCCCACGGAATAATGGGACTTTGCACTGTTTGGTGAGGTTTCCGCCAGCCGCGTATAGAAACGTTCGGGGCTGAGCCAGTCCAGATTGCGGATGGCCGTGCGTGCGCCAAACATAAGTGCAACCGCTACCAGCACGATTTTCCAGTGGCGGCTCCGAGCCAACAAAATTGCCAGCAGCAGCGCCAGCCCCAGACTGGGCGCGTACATGAGCCGCTCGCCCATGATAGTCCCGATCGGAAATAGAATGTTTGCTGTCGGCGAAAACAAAATAGCGTAGGCCAGCACAGGCGGTCGAAACTCGGGCCAGCGCACGGCTAGATAAATTGCGCCTGCAGCGAGCGCGAGACCCATCCACGCACGCCAGTCCTCGGGTCCCATCACGAGGCGGATCTGCTTGTAAGAGTAGTCCGCCGAAAGCGTGATCGGCAGCACCGACTTAAATAAGTACAAACACTGAATCCAAAGCGCGGTGAGCACGCGCTGGCCAGCGTCGATCAGGGCCATGGGATTATCGATCGGCGGGATTAGAGAGCTGCGCGAAAGAACGCGGTGCGCCAGCAGCGCGGCGGCGATGATGACTCCGGCGCCGATAGCCACGATCTTAGAATCACGCGAGCGCCAGTCCTTGCGGGGGAAAACCACCGGCAGCGCGGCAAAGGCCGCAGCGCTCTCCTTGGAGAGAACAGCGAGGGCAAACAGAATCAGCGCAGGAATTGGCTGGCGCCGATAGTACAAAAGCAGTGCGCCTAAACTAAAGGCGGCGGCTAGCGATTCCGCCGAGCCGACCACAGAGGTAGTGGCGTCCGTGTGGATGGGAAAAAGCGCGAACAGCACCGCGGCAATAAACGCGGTGCGCGGCGGCACTTGCACTGCGAGGAAAAAGTGATAAAGGAGGAGCACGACGGCCACTCCCACTAGCAGGCCGATGGCGTGAAACAGCGCGGGGTGCGAGCCGCCGCCTGCGGACCAGGTGAGAGCCCAGAGCGTCTGCGAGACGGGGCGATAAAGCTCGATGCCATGGGGGTCCGGCCAGTATCCGGATTTCCAAATGTGTGCGAGCTGGCGAAGGGAGTGAACGTGCAGGGATTCGTTCTGGACGAGGAGAACACGGTCGTCGAACACAAAACTGCAGGCCAACGCGCCAAGATTCGGGAGCAAGAACGCTGCTGCCAGCCACCACGGAGCGTGAGAAACGGGCGGCTGCGGTGGTGACGCAATCTTAGGGTTCTGCGGGATTGCTTTGGCTGCCGCGGCGGCGAGCTTCTGCTGTCGGCGAAGGCGTCGCGCGCGGCTCATCGGGTGTCACGTGCCAGGTGTCGAATGCTGGGTCATTGAAAGCTGCAGGTCTTCAAGTCTAGGCCAGATGCTATCACGGGGGCTGTGGGTGTGTTAAGGTTTGCGGGTTTCGGGCGTGTACTGCGTCTGAAGATATTTGATGATCACGGGTTGCACGGCGTCGGGATGGGCCGGCATATCGAACTGAAGGTTCTACTTTCCAAGCCGAAGGGTTCTCCAAAGAACTGCGGTCTTACTGGCTTGGTGCCGGCAAGCCCACGCGGCGCGTCAGGTCAACGAATCGCGGATCAGAATGAAGATGCTGGAGCTCGTGCCGGACGTTCATGAAGATGAGCCCGCCTTCTCGGTATTGATATGCTTTCTCTAGATACGCGAGCGCCTGGGTGTCCTCTCCGAGGACGGAGTAAATTTGCGCAATGTTCATCGCCAGATCGTGTTCGTGGCTACCAGTGGAACTAATGTTATTCAGGTCTCCAGCGGTAACCCCACGAATGGTACCTTGACCTCAATTCCAAGCTCACCATTCAAGGCGGGGACGGGTCCTAGGTCTGTGGTTACTACGAGCACGATTTATTAATTTTTTGAGATTCATTTGCCGATCCGAATCCTCTTCTTCTTCAAACATACAAAGACAGCGGAGTTGCCTGCTCCGCTCAGATAACTTTTCTTGCTTAACGAGAAGGGGAGAATTTGCTCACATGGGTTGAACGGTACGAACGGCTAGGGCTTGCGAGTTTCAGGCGTGTAATGTGTCTGCAGATACTTAATGATGACCGGTTGCACGTCATCAGGGATCGGCTGGCCCATCACTTTCACCATTTTGTTCACTTCGGCAGCCCAGGTCTCCGGTGGGAGTGGTGGCTGCATGGTGATGTAGCGCGTGCTGTGGCAAGTTGCGCAATAGGATTGGGCTTCTTCTCGTCCTGGACCAGGCGCCAATTCAGTCATGTATAGAGGATAAGCGGCCACGCTGTAACTCGCACCATCAGGTTGATTTGGCGGTGCAGGCTGCGCGATGGTCCCGGGATTTCGCTGGGCGTAGTAGCCGGCGTCGAATTGAGCATAAACCAAGCTGCCGGCAGCGGCGGCCAACCCCGCCAAAATTGCAACGAACCAAATCGTTGTGCGTCTCATAGGTTCCCTCAACTATTGCGTCCCACGACTACCTCTTGACGCTCGATGCGATTCCACAAATATCCGCCGGGATTCCAGACACCTTCATCCGGTTGGATGTTGCCCTTGCCGTCCGTTGCACGCGCTGCCAGGACGTAGCGGCCCGGCTTCGGAGGCGTCCATTTGTAAGACCACGTGCGGAAGGAATAGAGTCCATGATCTTCGCCGAGGTCGGCGGTGTTGAACGATTTTCCGTCGTCAACCGAGATCTCCAATTTATTGATTGAGCCGTGGCCACTGAACGCGATTCCGCGGATGGTGAGGGGTAATTGGGCGACGAGCTTGGTTGCGCCATCGGGAGTAACGATGAAAGAACGCACCCGCATGCGATTGATGGGCACGGCTTTTACACTGCCGGCCTTGATTTCTTCTGGTGTGGTATTTCCGCGTGGAGTGTCGGGAACGCGGTAGCCTGTCTTCATCCAAAAATTCTCATCCGGCTTGTCCAGCACGCGTATCCAACTAAGGCCCTTCATCCAGTATGTAGCGAAATAACCGGGGACGACCAGACGTACGGGAAAGCCGTTTAGCATGGGCAACGGCTCGTCATTCATGGCGTAGGCGACAATGCAGTCGTCGAGGACCGGATTTTTCAACTCGAGCGATTTCAGAAATGCGTGTGAGCCATGTCCCTCAGGGCCTTTCCCTTCATCCAAGCCTTGGAATTGCACGAACAGCGCATCCTGTTTTATTTTGGCGGCATCGAGAAGTTCACGCACTGGCACACCCGTCCAATTTGCATTACCCATGGCGCCGTGGCCCCATTGTCCGCCGGGGACGCGTGGCTGGAACTTGCTGCGGCTGTTTCCGGAACATTGATTGACTGCCGCTACCGTGACCGGTTTGAACTTGCTGGTCAGATCGCCCATTGAAAATTTCAACGGGCGTTGAACACTGCCTTCTACGTTTAAGCGCCAGCTCGCGAGGTCAACGCTATTGGGAATCTCATCAAGGTGCCAGCGGACATAAAAGGCTCCATTAGGTGTGAAGGCCATCTCGAAATAGTGACGTGGCGTCTCGAGTTGCACGGGCCGGTCCGTGAGCAGCAGCAATGGAAATTTCTGGGGATATTGGACTACGGGTCCTACTGAATTCCAGTACGGATTCTGCGACGGGCCGGTAAAAGTGGGCAGCGATTTTTCGTTACCGGGAACCTGGGATTGTTGAGCGAATAAACTCGTGACCGTTCCCAATCCGCCGGCCGCAGCTGCAGCGATTGCAGCAGTGCCCAGCAATTTGCGGCGCGACAGTTTCCGATATTCAACCATCGTTTATTTCCCCCATGTTCATGCTTAGTCGCTGCAAGTTACGATCGGGAAATCAGGCCCCTATTTTCACTGCACGTTGTGTTTAAGGATACGAAAGAAAAGAAGAGCAAACCAGTACAGACTCCGCAAGCTCATCTGGGTTTCCTCAACTCAATCTGTCAAACTAAGCCTTTCGTCAAACAGATTTCCTTATCGCTTGTCATCACAGATGTCGGCCAGAGACGTGTGATCGAGAATGCCCGCAGCGGCGTTCCGAACGGACAAAAGTACCCGAAACAGCGCGCTGTGTTTCTTGTCCTGCTCTACGTGGCGGCGCAAGCCTTCAGCATCTTCGAACGGCGCGAGCGGGCCGTCGATCGTGCGTATGATCTCGCCTAGAAAAATCTTCGATGGGTCGCGTTTGAGGCGATAGCCGCCCTTGGCGCCGCGCTCACTCTCGACGATACGAGCATGCTTCAGTTCGAGGAGGATTAATTCTAGGAACTTTTCGGGCAGATCTTCGGTAGCTGCAATCTCACGAATCTTGATCGCCCCTTTTTCGTACCGCCGAGCCAAAAAGATGAGGGCTTCGAGGGCGTAAAGACCTTTTTGGGAAATTTTCATTGAAGTGAGTGTAAACCACTCTCCCGATAATCTCTATAGACTTAGTGGACTTTGTCTCAAAAAGCCGGGCACGATAGTTGCCAGAACTAATTCATGGTAAGGCAAACCTCACGCGAGAATTTTGAAAAGCAAGACTGCTTTCGTGAATCTGAATGACGGGATTTTCAAACCCGGTGGACCGAAAGTAGATTTGGGACTAGCGCGCAGAGGTCGTTTCTCGCGAAGTGAAATACTTGCGTCGGGAGGAAGTCTCTTTCAGTTCAGGCACTTAGGACTCTAGATTTGTCCGGAGCTAGTCAATGTCGTACTATCCTTTTGCGAACCCCCCATTCCGACTTTGTGAAATAAGTTGCATACTCTCAATGTTCTGCTCCACCAGGCATTGTTCCCGGTAAGGAAATAAACAGGTTAGCATTGACATTGTGAGGGCGATTTGGCATTGTATGTGCTCTCAAGGAGGTTGCTATCGGTCTGGCTCATTTCTCAGGAGGCGTGTTCATGCGATTCGTCAAGGTAGTTTGTTTGGTAATGCTGATTGCGATCTCGGGTGCGGCGGCGTGGGCCGGTTCAATCGGCGGCGGAGACCCCACAATTACTATTAATGGCAAGAAGCCTGGCTTCCGTTCCCTAGTCACCTGCCCTTCCGGGTTTACGTGCTTTACTACCAAAGGATCCGGTGGAGTGAACGCAGGCCTCGGCCAGAGCAAGCCAGATCCGATAATAATTCCGTTTTCGCTCGGAGGTTTATCCAAGTATGAGTATCTCGGTCCAACGTCTCCTTTGAACTTTCCACCGGGATTTTTCTGGGTCGAGATCACTGGAATTCCGTCCGGTGAGGGCTTCGCTTGTGGAGGCAACGTTTTCTCTCCAGCGTGCGCGCAATTTATTACGATTACGGGTGGGGGGACGACGTTTACTGACGAATTCAGATTTATGGACGGGTCGCTGGTTGCTGGTGAGCAGTTATCGATCTCGCAGTCGCCCAATATTAGTGCCGTTCCGGAACCGGGAACAATCCTGATGTTCCTCTCGTTGGCTCCAGCCATTGGCTTCGCCAAGAAGCGTTGGAACGCCATACAGTCCGCTTAACAGTTTCTGAACTAATATCGAGCCCGGTGTGCGAACAGTTGTTCGTACACCGGGCTATCTGTTTAATAACCCCCAAGACCATTTCTGCAATGCCGCTTCATTCGTGTAGTTTCTGCTTCTCTTA
>Ga0073928_10003517_pt1 | contig 24651 bp, 24 predicted proteins | sample PaiPotPPA55metaG_FD_76969 | JGI IMG/M metagenome (GOLD analysis project Ga0073928, IMG submission 76969) | Iron sulfur acid spring bacterial and archeal communities from Banff, Canada, to study Microbial Dark Matter (Phase II) - Paint Pots PPA... ...
AGGCCTGGTCACAAGGTGCATGTCTCCTACGGCTATGGCCTGTTCACCGGCGGACTCGGCGCGCACTACGGCGCCGAACGCGCGGGCTGCACGGTGATCCCCGCATCGGGCGGCATGACAGCACGTCAGGTGCAGCTGATCCTGGATTTCAAGCCCGAGATCATCATGGTTACACCTTCTTATATGCTGACTCTGCTAGACGAGTTCGAGAAGCAGGGCGTTGATCCGCGAACAACCTCGTTGCGCATCGGGATCTTCGGCGCGGAACCGTGGACCGAGCAGATGCGCCTGGAGATCGAAGAGCGCGCCGACCTGCACGCCGTCGACATCTACGGCCTGTCCGAGGTGATCGGCCCCGGCGTGGCGCAGGAGTGCGTGGAGACCAAGGACGGCCTGCACATCTGGGAGGACCACTTCTACCCGGAGGTCGTCGACCCGGTCCTCGACACGGTATTGCCGCCGGGGGAGCGCGGCGAGCTCGTGTTCACCTCGCTCACCAAGCAGGCGCTGCCGGTCATCCGCTATCGGACCAGGGATCTGACCCGGCTGCTGCCGGGGACGTCGCGGGCCCCGTTCCGCCGGATGGAGAAGGTCACCGGGCGCTGCGACGACATGATCATCCTGCGCGGCGTGAACGTCTTCCCCAGTCAGATCGAGGAGATCGTGCTGCGCACCCCCGGCGTCGCACCGCACTTCCAGCTGGAGCTGAGCACGCAGGGACGGATGGACCGACTGACCGTGCGTGCCGAGGCCCGACCCGCCTCGTCGGCCGACGCCGCTGTCCGCGCCGCCGCGGCGGAATCGATCGCGCGGGCGGTGAAGGACGGCATCGGCGTGTCGGTGGACGTGGTGATCGCGGACCCCGACTCCCTGGAGCGCTCGGCGGGGAAACTGCAGCGCCTCAAGGACTTGCGTACCCTGAGCTGAGTAAATACTGAAGAAATCTGTCGAGGGACCTGCCGAGTGTTGACAGGTCCCTCTTCCACGCGCATGCTGTCTTACTGTCGTAAGACAATAGGAGAAGCACTGGTGATCGAGTTCGTTCTGGACGGCCGTTCCAAGGTCTCCACCTACATGCAGCTGACCCTCCAGGTGAAGCAGGCGCTACGCGTCGGCCTGCTCAAGTCCGGGGACCAGCTGCCGCGGGTACGCGAGGTGGCCCAGGCGCTGGCCATCAACCCGAACACGGTGCTCAAGGCGTACCGCGAGCTCGAGATCGAGGGACTGGCCGAGGGGCGCCCCGGAGTGGGCACCTTCCTGGTCGGCACCCTGGCCGGGCCGTCGCTCGAGCACCACTCCGAACTGCGCGCCGACCTCGTCCTCTGGCTGGAGCGGGCCAGGACGGCCGGGCTGGCCCACGAGGACATCACAGCATTGATCGAAACCACCGTTCGGTCCACGTTCGACGGCGCTGAGGCCGTCAAGAGGGAGGGCACCTGATGCCTACTGACACCGCGTTGGAGACCGCGGGCCTGGGCAAGCGCTACGGACGCGCCAACTGGGCGCTGCGGGACTGCACCCTGCGGCTGCCGACCGGGCGGATCGCCGCGCTGGTCGGGCCGAACGGGGCGGGCAAGAGCACCCTGCTGCACCTGGCCGTCGGCCTGTTGCGGCCGGAGGAGGGCTCGGTGCGCATCTTCGGCCGCGATCCGAGCACCGACCACGGCGTGCTCGAGGACATCGGCTTCGTCGCGCAGGACACCCCGCTCTACCGCGACTTCACGCCGGCTGAGTTGGTGACACTGGGCCGGAAGCTCAACAAGAAGTGGGACAGCGCGCTCGCCTTGGATCGGCTGGCGCAGCTGGACATCCCCTCGAACCGGGCCGTCGGCAAGCTCTCCGGCGGACAGCGCGCCCAGGTGGCGCTGGCCCTCGCACTGGCGAAGCGACCCAGGATCCTGCTCCTCGACGAGCCGATCGCCAGTCTGGATCCGCTGGCCAGGCACGAGTTCATGCAGACGCTGATGGGCGCCGTGAGTGAGACCGACACGACCGTGCTGCTCTCCTCGCACCTGCTCGCCGACCTGGAACGGGCCTGCGACTACCTGATCGTGCTGCAGAAGGCACATGTGCAGCTCAGCGGCGACGTGGACGAGCTGCTCGAGCGGCATCGGACGCTCATCGGGCCGCGCATCACCGACGAAGCCGCGATACCCGGCGTCGCGCAGTTCGTGCGGACCAGCCACACCGACCGCCAGTCGACGCTGCTGGTGCGCACCGCCGAGAGCGGCCTGCCCGCGCTCAGCGACGACTGGCGCTCGCTCGAGGTGAGCCTAGAAGACCTCGTACTCGCCTATCTGGCGGCAGGAAGCAACACGGCGGCCAGGGCCGCGCGGGAGGTGGCGGCGAGATGATCTGGCTGACCTGGCGGCAACACCGCAAGCAGTTCCTCTACACACTCCTCGCGATAGCCGTGGTGGCGGCCGTGATGCTGCCCACCGGCCTTTCCATGCGCCACACGTTCGTCAACTCCGGCCTGGCCGCATGCATAGCGAAGCTCGGCGGAACGCAGGCCGTCTTGACCGAGAACTGCCAGCAGCTGAGTGAGAACTTCGGCAATCAGTACAACTCATTGACATTTGTCGGCATCCTGTTCGTCATCCTGCCGGTCTTCGTCGGGATCTTCTACGGCGCGCCGCTGGTCGCCCGCGAGATCGAGCACGGCACGCACCGATTCGTGTGGACCCAGGGCATCAGCCGCACGCGCTGGGCGCTCGGCAAGTTCGGCATCATCGGCGTGGCCGTCGCGATCATCGCGGTGGCTTACGCGCTCGGCGTCTCCTGGTGGTTCGAGCCGCTGGTCACCAACGGCGGCGGCCGGATGGGCTACGTCTCCTTCGACGTCCAGGGAGTGGTGCCGATCGCGTACACCCTCTTCGCGGTCGCGCTCGGAATCTTCATCGGCACGTTGAGCCGCAGGGTGCTGCCGGCGATGGGCATCAGTTTGGCGGCCTTCATCGCGATCCGGGTCGGAATCGAGTGGGGTGCGCGGCAGAAATACATGTCACCCGAGCTCGCGAAGGTGCCCATCGACAGCCAGGCGGGGTTCAGTCAGTTTGCGGGCGACTGGGTCTACGGATCGGGCGTCGACTACGCCGACGGGAAGCCGATGGTGGGTGTAAATGCCATTCACTGTTCCGCGAACGGCAATGTCAGCGGCTCGTTCACATCCTCCGCCGTCAACCGCGGTGACGGCTGCGGCTCATCGGCCCTCAACGGCGCATACGACTGGCAGCTCTACCAACCGGCGAGCCGCTTCTGGGACTTCCAGTACATCGAGTCGGGAATCTTCCTCGCGCTCACCGCGATCCTGGTCTGGCTCGCGCTGAACAGGATCCGAAGGCTCTCCTGACGGTGACGGCTCAGGCGACGGCCGAGGAACGGTCCAGTGCGATCTTCACGGCCAGGCCGCCGAGCACCGCGCCCATCAGGTAGCGCTGCACCCGCAGCCAGACCGGCCGACGGGCCAGGAACCCGGCTATGGCCCCAGCCGACATCGCGATCGCGCAGTTCACCACCAGGGCCACAACGATCTGCGTAAGCCCGAGCAGGAAGCTCTGGCTCGCGATGTGGCCCCGGGCCGGGTCGACGAACTGGGGCAGCAGAGACAGGTACATCACAGCGATCTTCGGATTCAGCAGGCAGGTCAGGAAGCCCATTCCGAACAGCTTGCGCGGCGGGTCCGGCGGCAGTTCCTCCGGTGCGAACACCGAGGCGCCGCCGGGCCTGACCGCGTTCCACGCCATCCGCAGCAGGTACGCCGCGCCCGCGAGCTTGACCGCCAGGTACAGCTCCGGAACCAGGGTGAAGACCGCGGTCAGGCCGGTGGTCACCGCCGTGAGGTAGACCAGGAACCCCAGGGCCACGCCCAGCAACGAGATGAGTCCGGCCCGGCGGCCTTGGGTGATGGAGCGGGAGACGAGGTAGATCATGTTCGGGCCCGGGGTGAGCACCATCCCGAGCGCCACCGCCCCGATGCCGAGCTCGGCGTGCGCGCTGATCGCGAAGTCCATGTCCTCGACGCTAGAGCGCGACACGGACTCGGTGCAATATAAACTTTGCTCTCGGTGCAATCCTGACTAGGAAGCTCGAGGAGGCTGTGTCGATGAACTATCAGCGTCTTGCGGACGAGGTGGCCGCGCGGATCATCGACGGCACGCTGCGACCCGGCGAGCAGCTGCCGACGCAGCGGATATTCGCGCGGCGCCGCGGCATCGCGCCGTCCACGGCCATCCGCGTCTATCAGGAGCTGGTGCGCCGCGGGCTGGTCGTCGGCGAGGTCGGTCGCGGCAGCTTTGTACGCGCGGGAACAGGTCCGGGAACGCATGCGTTGGCCGAACCCGCCGATGCTCGAATCGACCTCGAACTCAACTACCCGGTCATCCCCGGCCAAGCAGAGCTGCTCGCCCGCTCGCTCGGCAGCTTGCTGCGACCCGAGGCGCTGGCGGATGCGCTGCGACCCATCGGCGCCGTCGGTACGGACGTGGCACGCACGCGGTTCGCGCAGTTCGTGGCGCGCGGCGAGTGGCAGCCGCGGCCCGACGATCTGCTGTTCTCGGGCAACGGCCGACAGGCGATAACGGCGGCGCTCTCGGCGCTCGTACCCGCAGGTGGGCGACTCGGCGTGGAGGCGCTTACGTACCCGGTCGTCAAAGGGCTGGCCCAACGGCTCGGCATCACGCTCGTCCCGCTGCCGATGGACGATGCGGGCATCATTCCGAGCGCACTCGCCGACGCGCATCGCTCGACCCCGCTACGTGCCGTCTATCTCCAACCGAGAGCGCACAACCCACTCGGCATCAGCTGGCCCGCGAACCGCCGGGCCGAGCTCGCGGACGTGCTGCGCGCATGCGATCTGCCGGTGATCGAAGACGCCGTCTGGTCATTCCTCGCCGAGCCCGAACCCGAACCCGACCGCGAGTCCGAGCGCGGATCTGAGTCCGAGTCCGCACTCGGCCCACTCGCGGCGCAACTGCCCGAACGCACGGTGCTGATCGACAGCCTGTCCAAGCGGCTCGCTCCTGGGCTGTCCGTCGGATTCGTCGTCGTTGCGTCGGACGAGCTGCGTTCCAGCGTCGCGAATGCGCTGCGTTCGATGGCCGCGGCGCCGGGCGCGTTCGCCCTCGAATCCGCGGTGCGTTGGCTCGGCGACGGCACGGTGACGGAGATCGTCGAGGGCAAGCGTGCGGACGCGGCGGAGAGGCAGCGGCTCGTCCGCGAGCTGTTGGCGGGTCAGACCCTGCGCTCCGATCAGAGCTCGTACTACGTGTGGTGGGAACTGCCCGAACCATGGCGCGCAGAGACGTTCGTCGCCTCGGCCCACGCGAAAGGAATCGCCGTCACCTCCGGCGAAGCCTTCGCCGCGGACCCGCGCAGCACGCCTCGCGCGGTGCGAATCGCCCTCGCCAGCCCGCCGCTCGACGTGCTCGGCCGCGCCCTGACGACGCTGCGCGAGATCGCCGCCGGCAACGTCGATCGCGGTGCTGACCGAACTGACTGGGCTGACTGGACTGACTGAACTGGCTGACGCCGCTACGGCCTTGAACTGCGCACCGGTCCGTTCGGGTCCGCCGCCTGTCCCATGTCCAGCGCGAGCTCGACGTAGTTGAGCGCGTCGTTCAGCGTGTCGAAGATCTCTCGGCCCAAACCGGCGTTCCGCGCGGCCGCCACCCGTGCGACGAGCTGCGGCTGAAGCACCCGGAAGTCATCGATGTCCTGCTCGGCCGCGCGGATTCGCACCTGTACTCGCTCCTCGGTCGCCTCCAGGTCCGCCACCGCCGCGTTGAGCTCCTCGATCCGCGCGGTCGCCCGTTCCGGCAGCTCCCGGATCAATTCGGCCTGCGCGTCCTGCTCGGCCACCGCCTGCTCGTACTGCTCCAGCGCGTGCTCCCGCTGCCGATCGAGGTCGGCGATCCGCATCTGCAGCCGACTTCGCGTCAGGGCCACCTCGGCCTGAGCCCGCCGCAGCTCCTCAATTAACTCGAACTGGCGCCGTAACACCTGGTTGAGCCGTTCTTCTAAGCCCATCCGCCCGCTCCCGCCATAGGCCTCGTTGCCCCTCATACCGATAAAACCGTACTGACCATGGTCATCGTTCCCGGCCGGCTCACGCGGACGCAGGATCGGCTGCCGACTCGGCGTCGCGACGCTTGAGCGCCTTCTGGATCGAACTCGGATGGACGCTTACTCCGAACTCGTGATGGACCAGCGCTGCGAGGTCCTTCCACCGCCGCTTGCCGCCCCCCGCGATCTCCGCCTCGACCCTGTTGAGGATGTCGTCGGTCAACTTTCGCCGCCCGTTCGAGACGGGGGCGGGACGCGGCGCGGGTTCGGGGCTTGCTCCGTTCGCAGGTTCCAATTCGTCTGATTCATCATTTTCATCGGATTCGTCAGCCAGCTCGAATTCCGGTACCGGCGCGTTCTCCGGCTCCGGCTCCGGCTCCGCCTCCGAATCCGAGCCGGAGTCCATCCCGTCCTCCGGCACCCCGGCCTCGTCGACCGCCGGTCCGATCTCGACCGTCGCCACGCCGCTCCCGAGCTGCCGGCTCGCGCGACGGTTGCGACTGTGCACCGCCTTCTCGTGCCGGAGCAGGGTGAACCAGATCACGAGGAACCCGAGCGCCGCGCCGAGGACGCTGATCAGCACCAGCATCGCCCACTCGCCGGGTATGGCCTGCTCGCGGGTGCCCCAACCGTTGCCGTTCCATTGCAGCAGAGTCACCGTTCGATCCTCACCCGGCCCACCGGCCCCCGCAACCGCTCCGTCTCACGCAGCGTCACATCCCGTGCCGCTACGTCGCTGAATCGAGATCCATGCCGGAGCGCGGCGAGCGAAAGAAGGATCGCCTAGATCGGCTCGCCACCCTAGACTCGCCAATGTGGCGCAGGAAATGGCGGAAGAGTTGCCGGACTCGGGCGGTGCGGCGCACAATCAGCCGCCCGACCTAGCGCCGGAGGAACTTCAGCAGCAGACGACCGGTCGGCCCGGCAACCGGTGGGGGCCTCGGATCACCCAGTTGCTGGCGGTCGCCGTCATCCTGGCCACCTTCGGATTCATCTTCCCGCGCCTCGCCTCCTACGGCGCGGCCTGGGACGTCGTGCGCTCGATGACCGCCGGGTGGATCCTCACGCTCATCGGTCTCACCGTGCTGAACTTCATCTTCACCTGGTGGTTCATCACCGCGTGCCTGCCCGGCCTCGGCATGCGCCGCGCTGCCGCGATGAACCTGTCCTCGACCGCGGTGGCCAACACCGTGCCGGGCGGCGGCGCCATCGCACTGGGCGTGAGCTGGAACATGGCCTCCGCGTGGGGGTTCAGCGGGGAGACCTTCACCCTCTACACGCTGGTGTCCGGGCTCTGGAGCCAGTTCGCCAAGTTCGGCACGCCCGCGGTCGCACTGCTCGCCCTCGCCGCGGTCGGCGAGTCGAACCGCTCGCTGGTGCTCGCGACGATCCTCGGCACCGCCGTCTTCCTGTCCGCGCTCGCCGCCGTCATCGCCGCCCTGCACAGCGAGAACTTCATGGCCGTGCTCGGCCGTTTCGCCCAGCGGGCGCTGAGCCGCGTGCTGGGCTGGTTCCACCGCACCGGTCCGCAGAACGTCGAGCAGGGCTTCCTGGACTTCAAGCACCGCGCCGCCCACCTGATCAAGACGCGCGGCTGGTTGATCAGCGTCTCCACCCTCGCCAGCGACCTCGGCGGCTGGTTCGTGCAGCTCGCCTGCCTGCGCGCATGCGGGGTGACCTCGGCCGAGATCACCTGGGAGAAGTCCTTCGCCGGCTACGCGCTGATCCGCCTGCTCACCACGATCCCGATCACCCCGGGCGGGCTCGGCATCACGGAGGTCGGCCTGACGGCCTATCTCTCCTCAGGCCTCGGCTCCGGGGCCACCGACCGCGTCGCCGCGGCCATCCTGCTCACCCGGGCCCTGACTTTCGTCGTGCCGATCCCCATCGGCGCGGTCAACTTCACGGTGTGGAAGTGGTTGCGGCGCAAGGACGATCCGCTCTCGATCACCGGCACGTCGACCGACGACGCACCGTCCGCCGACGCCTCGACCGCCGCGCCGCCCACCGATCCGGGCGACTAGCCGCCCGCACGCTCCGGTACCTCACCCGTTGCGCTGTCACCCGCCTGCCGTCGCTCCGACTCGCCGGACCCGGCGCGCTGGGGCACGCTGGACGGGGGCCGACCCAAGGAGCGGACGGATCGACATGTCAGAAAGCCAGGAAAAGTCGCAGCCGGACCTCGGCAGCATGCTCAGCGGTCTTCTCGGCGGTAAGGGCGCGGGCTCCGGCATCGCGGCCAAGCTGCTGCCCGCCGTGCTCGGCATGGTCGGCGGCGCGGGAGGCCTGAACGGGCTACTCGCCAAACTCACCAAGGGTGGCCTCGGCGAACAGGCGAAGTCCTGGGTCTCGCCGGAAGCCTCGAACGCCCCGGTGAGCAAGCAGGAGATCACCGACGCCCTCGGCCAGGACCAGATCGACAAGCTGGCCGAGCAGGCGAACGTCTCGCCGGAAGAGGCGGCCGGCGGCCTGGCCCAAGTGCTGCCGACCGCCGTCGACAAGCTCACTCCGCAGGGCGAGGTGCCGACCGAGGCGCCCAAGGTGGACGTCAACCAGCTGCATCAGCAGATTGCAAAGCTGCTCGGCAGCGCTGGCGGCAAATAGCCGGCAGCACGACACCGGACGGGGCGGGCCAGGGCCGCGACGACCCTGGCCGTTCCGCCAGTTGGGAGTCTCCCGATGATTTCCTCGACGCGCCGGCTGATCGGCCTCGTGCTGGTGGTCGCGGCCGCGGCGGCCGCGGTGTGCAGCGCGTTCCTGGGCTGGTACGGCGGTCGCGACGGCACCCACATCCGGGTGCAGGACCTGTTCGACCAGATCTCGCCGCAGACGGCGGACTCGCTCGGCTCGGTGCTGATCCCGCTCGCCGTCAGCGCGGTGCTCGTGCTGGCCGGGATCGTCGTGTGGTGGCGCTGGTTGTGGGCGCTGGCCGGCCTGGTCGCGATCGCCACCGTCGTGCTGTGGGCGACACGTCAGGCGCAGACCGTCTCCGGCCTGCACGCCGCCGCCATGGGCAACGGCCCGCTGATGGCGGCCTACGCGGGCGGCGTGATGATCCTCGCCTCGGCGATCGCCACCGCGCGGGGCAAGAAGGTGCATCCGGCGCCTGACCGTCTTTCACCCGAATGGACTCCCGCGGCCGGTACACAAGTCGGGCAGACAGAGGGCAGCAGTGAACCCCGGATCGACGAGAACGCGTGAGGTGGGCGGTCCCCATGCCCACCGTGCACAGCCCCAGCGTCTCCAAGGTGAAGGTGCCACGCATCGTCGCCGCCGGCCTCGGCGCGGCGCTCCAGGCGGCCGACGCCGTAGTCGAGTTAGGCGCCGAAGCGGTGAACGCGGCCGCGACCGGCGCCCACTCCGTCATGCGAAACGGCGACGAGCGACTCAGAGCGCTGGCCGAGAGCACAACCGGCCGACTCAGCCGTGCCGCCGACAGTGCCTTCAAGACTGCCGTCGACGGTGCCACCGCATGGACGGAACAGCAGATCGTCCGCCGCATCGCAGAGTCGATGAAGCCGTATCTGATCAACGAACTCGTGCCTGAGGTGATCGACGGCGTAATGCCGAAGATCCGCGCCGATGTCGTGCCGGTGGTGATCGAGGATCTCGCGAGCGACGACCGGATCCGCGCCATGATCGCTCAGCAGAGCCGGGGAATGTTGACCTGGAGCGTCACCGAGGTGCGGCGGGCGTCCGCCGAGGCCGACGACCGAGTGGAGACGGCCGCGCGCAGGCTGCTCGGTCGACGGGGCTCGCACGGATGACGGCCGACGACGAACCAGCGGCCCCGCTCCCGCACCGACCCGCCGAGCCGCAACTCGTGCCCGAACCCGCCGAACCGCAACGCGAGCCCGAACCCGCCGAGCCTCAATTAGTGTCCGAACCCGCCGAACCGCGACGCGAGCCCCGACCCAAGCATGCGAGCGTGCCGCGTCTGCCGCGCGACGCCTACGCCGGCATCGTCTCGCGCATCCTCGCCCTGGCCGTCGACGCGGTGCTGATCGCGATCGTCGCCCCGGCCATCGGTGCCGGCGGTCCGGCGCTCTGGGGAGCGATCGTCGGTTCGGCGCCGGACTGGCTGCGCGTGTGCGCCGGCATCCTCGCCGGTCTCGTGCCCTTCGCATACTTCTGGCTCTGCTGGTGTACCACCGGCCGTACTCTCGGCGGCGCACTGGTCGGTACCGCCGTACGTCGCCCCGATGGCACCCGCCTCAGCACGCTGCGTGCCGCCGAGCGGGCCTTCGTCGGCCTGCTGTTCGCGCCGTTCTGGCTGGCCGGGCTGCTCTTCACGGTGCTCGACCCGCGCCGTCGCGCGCTGCACGACGTACTCCTGCGCACTGTGGTGCTGCGGGTCGGCGGGTAAAAAGCCAAAGGAACCTTTGACATTGCTCAAGTGTCAAAGTACTCTTTGGCACATGGCGCTCAGTGATCCGCAAGCCATCAAGGCCCTCGGCCATCCGCTCCGACTCGACCTGCTTGAACTCCTCGCCGCGCTCGGCCCGGCGACGGCCGCGCAATGCGGCCGCGCCCTCGGCATCCCGCAGGCGAACTGCTCGTTCCACCTGCGCCAGCTCGCCAAGTACGGGTTCGTCGAGGACGCCGGACCGGGCACCGACAAGCGCGCGAGGTTGTGGCGGCTTGTCGTGCGGGGCGAGTCGTACGGGGTCGCGAAGGACGTGGATCCCGTCGTGGCGCGCGAGTTCGAACGCGTAGTGGTGGAGAGGGAGGCTCAGACGGTGCTCGACTACATCGCGCGTCAGACGGCCGAGCCCGACGAGTGGCGCGCCGGCTCCGGCGGAATGGCCACGACGATCGCGCTGTCGGCCGCGGAGGCGGCCGAACTCAAGAAGCAGTGGAAAGAACTCCTCGCGCCGTTCGTGGCCAGGACTGAGGCGAACGGCTATCAGCGCCGGCCCGGACAGCGCTACTTCCGGCATTTCATGGCGGCGACGCCGCTGCCCGACATCAATCTGGGGGACACAGACCATGACGACCCGGCCTGACGAACTGATCGACTTCAGCAGCTCGGCTCCGACCACCGGTTCGCTGGACGTGGCCTGGAACCACGGAGCGCGCTCCAAGCGGCGGTCCACCGAGCCCAGGATCCAGATCCATCGCTACGACGAGCACACCGTGATCCTGCGTCAGAGCAAGTCTGTGAGCTTCGAGGCTCCGTTCATCTTCCTGCTGTTCGGCAACGAACGGGCCCTGCTGCTCGACACCGGCGCCACCGCCGACCCGCAGCGTTTCCCGCTGCGCGAGACCGTCGACGGCCTGATCGACGAATGGCTGGAGAAGCACCCGCGCGAGGGTTACCAGCTCGTAGTCGCGCACACCCACGGACACAACGACCACGTCGCCGCCGACAAGCAGTTCGCCGACCGGCCCGCGACCACCGTCGTGGCACGGGAAGTGGAAGTCGTGCAGCAGTTCTTCGGGTTCGGCGACGCTTGGCCGACCGAGGCCGTCCGCTTCGACCTGGGCGGCCGGATCCTAGACGTGCTGGGCACCCCGGGCCACCACAAGGCTTCCATCACGGTCTACGACGCGTGGACCGGAATCCTGTTCACCGGCGACACCGTGCTGCCGGGCCGGTTGTACGTGTTCGACGTCGCCGCGTTCCGCGAGACGCTGGACCGGCTGGTCGCCTTCGTCGAGACCCGGACTGTGACCCACGTCTTCGGCTGCCACGTCGAGATGACCAACCGTCCGGGCCGCGACTACCCGTTGGGCTCCACCTATCAGCCCGACGAGCGGGTGCCGCAGATGACGGTGGCACAGCTCATCGCGGTCCGCGACGCGGCCGCGAGCCTCGGCGACCAGCGTGGCACCTACCGGTTCGACGACTTCATCATCTACAGCAAGCTCAACATCGGCGTGCAACTGAAGCTGATCGCTCGCGGACTGACGCACAAGCTCTGGGGGATGGCCGCCAGGTGAGGGGCCTCAGCTCGGCCAGATCAGCGCGAACGATCCGTCCGCTCGGCGCGCCACGTCGGCCATGATCGGTTCCAGCGGACGGGCCGCCGCCGCATCCAGCGCCGAGGCTGCCGTCCCGAACTCCGAGACTTCCTGAAGCGTCGTCAGAGTCGGCGGCAACATGGACGCCCTGCCCGCATGGAAGTCGGCGATCGCCGCGGCGGGCGGCGTCCACACTGTGCCCTCCGTCTCGCCGGACACCTCGCGGGCCGACTGCCCCGGCGGAAGCGCCGCGACGAAGAAGGCCGTGTCATAGCGCCGCGGCTCGAACTCGGGGGTGACCCAGCGGGACCACGCCCCGAGGAGATCGGTTCGCATCACCAGCGAGCGACGGGCCAGCAACTCGGCCAACGACGACTCGCGTGATTCCAGATCCCGGCGGTCGGCCTCCCAATCCGCACCCGAGGTGCTCGCGACCAGCGAGGATTCAGAGGGGCCGGCGAACAGCACCCCCGTCTCCTCGAAGGTCTCCCGCACAGCTGCGCAGACCAAAGCCCGCGCGTCCGACACTCCGCAGCCGAACCGCGCGGCCCACGCGTCGGGGGAGGGGCCGGCCCAGGCGCCGGCGAGCGCGGGATCGGCGTCGGCGGGATCGACCCGCCCGCCGGGGAAGGCGTAGCGCCCGGCGGCGAAGGCCATCGTCGTGGCCCGCTTGACCAGGTAGACGTCGGTCGGCCGCGAACCGGCGTCTCGCAGCAGCACCACGGTGGCCGCCAGGCGGGCCGGCTCCGGCGCGAGCTCGCCGTCGAGGTAGGCCGCGATCCGCTCCGACCATTCGGCCGGGGCGGGGAAATCCGCTGTCGTCATGTCCCCTCCAACGCTCCGACAAGCCGAAAGCCCCCGGCGCAGGGGGAGGGGTCGGACCGTTCGTGGACTATATCGGGGCGGCAGGAGGGCTCAGCCGACCGGTCGGCCGAACCCTCCTGCAGACCTTCCGCACCAGGGGGGATCAGCCGTGCTGGCGCCCCTGCCGACGCCGGAAGACGGCCAGCGCGCCGAGACCGAGGCCGCCCGCGGCGAGAGCGGCGCCGGTGGTGGCCGCGCCGTTGCCGCCGATCATGGCCGCACCGTCGCCGGTCTTCGCCGCGCCGGTCGGCGTCGTGACGGCGGCGACCACGGTGATCGAGCCGGTCAGCGTCTTGTTGCCGCAGGTGACGGTCACCGGCCAGGTGCCCGGCTTGGCCGAGGAGCTGACGGTGCCGACGCCGCCGGTGGAGTTGGAGAGCATGGAGAGGGCGATCGGGGCGCTGAACGCCGGCGACGTCGCGGTGCCGGTGCTGGCGGTGCAGGACAGGCCGAAGACCGAGACCTGCCCACCCGGCGCGACCGTGCCGGGCTGGACGCTGACGTCGCCCGAGGCGGCGGCCTGGGCGGCGGCGGCGCCACCGAGCGCCACCAGGCCCGCTGCGGCTCCGGCGGCAGCCAGCTGCTTGATACGCATGATGAGTCGACCTTTCGAATCGCGTGCCGCGCAGGTCGGTTCGCCTGCGCGGCGGCCTCCTTCCCGACTACCTGTCAGAAACGCTGACAAGTACGACTAATCACTCGAATGCCGAGCTGCGCTCCCTCGGACCGCTCAACCGCTCACCTGGCAGGACGCGAGCGGAAAAGAAAAAACGACCGGGGTCGTCGGAGATAAAATCTCCGACGACCCCGGCCGCGGTCGTTACGAAAAGCTCATTGACTCACAGAGGGAGGATGTCCGCCGCCTGCGGGCCCTTCGGGCCCTGGGTGACCTCGAAGGAGACGTGCTGTCCCTCCTGGAGTTCACGGTAGCCCTGAGTGGCGATCGCGGTGTAGTGGGCGAAGACGTCGGGGCCGCCGCCGTCCTGCTCGATGAAGCCGAAGCCCTTTTCCGCGTTGAACCACTTCACGGTGCCGGTTGCCATGCTTGTTCTCCTTCATGGAGTGGCCGCCCCGGATCCGAACCTTACAGATCCCGCGTCGCAGCCTTCACTCCATATGGATGCCAGCCTACCCGGAATAACCGCGACTTGTGACCAACACGGCCGAAGAGGGTGTCGGAAATCGTGACTTTACCGTGCTCACCACGCTCGGTACGGCCGACGAAGAAAAATCACCGTTACGGGTCGAATTTCGGCGAAGCGGCCTCCCGGCGCCGCCGACCGGCATAGGCTCGGCCCGACGACCGAGGAAACGGCGGCGAGCGCGGCGGTGACGGAGAGGTCGGGGTGGAGTCGGATAACGCCAGGGTACCGAGGGGCAACCTGCCGGTCGGCGGCACCAGTTTCGTCGGGCGCCGCGAGGAGCTCGACGTGCTGGCCGGACTGTTGTCCGGCGCGCGCCTGGTCACCGTCACCGGCGTGGGCGGCGTCGGCAAGACCCGGCTGGCGCTCGCCGCGGCCGCCCGCAACGCGCACCGGTTCCCCGACGGCGTGTGGCTGGTCCAGCTCTCCGCGCTCGCGGACGGCGACCTGCTCGCGCACACCGTGGCCGGGGCGGTCCGGCTGACCGACCAGACCAGCCGCCCGCAACTCGAGGCGCTGGCCGACCACTTCGCCGACCGGCGGGTGCTGCTCATTCTCGACACCTGCGAGCACCTGGTGAAGGAGTGCGCCCAGCTGGCCGAGGCGCTGTTGACCGCAGCTCCTGGCCTGGCGATCCTCGCCACCAGCCGGCAGGAGCTGTGCACGGCCGAAGAGCGCACCCTCCGGCTCGCCCCGCTGCCGCATCCCGTCAGCGCCGCGGCGGACGCCGTGGAAGGCGCCAAAGCGGGCGCCGACCCGTCGGCCGCGGAATTCGACGAGTCGGACGAGTCCATCGATCCATCCGGTGAGTCCGAGGCTCTCGACCTCGGCGACCTCGGCGATTTCGTCGACGCGCTCGACTCCGAGGCCGTCGCCCTCTTCGTCGAACGGGCCGCCACGGCCAGGCCCGGCTTCGCGGTCACCGCGGAGAACCGGGTGTCGGTCGCCGAGCTGTGCGCCCGCCTCGAGGGCCTGCCGCTGGCCATCGAACTGGCGGCGGTGCACGTGCGGACGATGTCGCCGCGGCAGATCCTCGACGGCCTCGAGGACCGGTTCGCGCTGCTCGGCGCCGCAGGTCGGCCGGGTCCGGTCCGGCACCGGCGGCTGCTGACCGCGATCGGCTGGAGCCACGAGCTGTGCGGCGGCGACGAGCGGCTCGCCTGGGCCCGGCTCTCGGTCTTCCCCGGCGGCTTCGACCTGGAGGCCGCCCGGGCCGTCTGCACCGACCGCAACCTGCCGGCCGAGGGCGTGCACGACGTGCTGACCAGGCTGGTCGGCAAGTCCGTGCTGTTGGACGAGGGGCCGCCGGGCACCGGGCGCGGTACGAGATATCGGATGCTGGACACGATCCGCGACTACGGCGCGCGCTGGCTCGAGGATCTCGGCCAGACGAAGGACTTCCGCATCCGCCTGCGCGACCACTACCTCGCGCTGTCCCGCCGCGGCGAGCAGGCCTGGTTCGGGCCCGACCAGGTCGGCTGGCATGCGCGGATGAGCCTCGAATACGAGAACCTCCGGGCCGCGCTCGAGCTGAGCCTGGGCGAACTCGAGGACCCCGATACGGCGCTGGAACTCGCCGGCACCCTGTGGTTCTTCTGGGTCGGCGCCGGCCGCTTCGCCGAGGGCCGCCACTACCTCAAGCGCACTCTGCAGGCGGGTGGCGCCCCCGGCGTCGGCCCGGCGACCACCAAGGCGCTGTGGGTCGGCGGCTACATCGCGATCCTGCAGGGCGACCTGCCCGCGGCGATCAGCATGCTGATCAGGTGCCGTGCCCTGGCACGCGTGGAGGGCGACGCGCGCGCCGAGGCGTACGCGGTGCACCGGCTCGGCTGTGCCGCGCTGATCGGGGACCTGCACGAGCGCGCCGCCGAACTGTTCGCCGACGCGCTGGCCAGGTACGCCACCCTCGGCGAGCTCAACAGCAACGTGATGATGGGCTGGGTCGAACTCGCCATGACCGCCGCGTTCACCGGCGACCTCGATCGGGCCGTCGAGCTGTGCGAACAGGCGCGCGCCCAGTGCGAGGAGTACGGCGAGCACTGGGCGAAGTCGTACGCCGTGTACGTGCTCGCCTTCGCCGCGTTCACCCACGGCCGGGTGGATCGGGCTGTGTCGCTGGCACGTGAGGGCCTGCGGATAAGCCACGCCTTCCATGATCCGGTCGGCACCGTACTGCCGATGGAACTGCTCGCACTGTGCGCCGCGAGCACGGGGGCGACCGTACAGGCCGCAATCCTGCAGGGCGCCGCCGGGCGGATCTGGCGGACGGTCGGCGTCCCCTTATTCGGCTCGGTGTATTTCGGCGCCGCGCACCACAAGTGCCGCGAACTCGCCCAAGCGGCCCTGGGCGAGCACGCGTATCAGACGGCGTACGACCGCGGAGCACGCCTCGACCTGGACGACGCCGTCGCCCGGGCCCTCGACGTCCACGTGCGAAGCGGCGCGGGGGTCAACGGAACCGTAGACGGATCCGTGAAAGGAGGACCCGTGAACGGATCACCGATCTGGCCGGATTTGTCAGTAGGTCGGGGCACGATGGAGGCATGACTATGACAGGACGTCTCGAACTCGTCGCCTTCGACGCGCCGGATATCGACCGGCTGGCCGCGTTCTACACCGAGCTCGCCGGCTGGCAGATCGTGGACCGCGATGCCGACTGGATCGTCACTCGTTCCGGCGACGGCCAGGAGGTCGCCTTCCAGCTGGCCCCGAACCACGTACCGCCGCGCTGGCCGGGGCAGCAGCTGCCGCAGCAGTTCCACCTCGACCTGCAGGTGGACGGCATCGAGGCGGCTGCCGAGCGGGCGATCAGCCTCGGCGCCACCCGGCTCGCCACCGGCTCGAGCTGGATCACCATGGCCGATCCGGCCGGCCACCCCTTCGACCTCTGCCAGAAGGACGGACTCGGCTCGGCGACGCAACTGTTCGCCGTGACCATCGACGCGCCCGACGCCTCCGCGCTCGCCCGCTTCTACGGCGAGCTGATCGGAATGGCGGTCACCTACGACGGGCCGGAGGGTTCGCTCATCGTCGGCGACGGCAAGAGCGTGATGTTCCAGAAGGTGGGCGAGTACACCCCGCCGCGCTGGCCGGACCCGGACTATCCGCAGCAGGCGCACCTCGACATCCAGGTCGACGATCTCGACGCCGGCGAAGCGCGGGCGGTCGAGCTCGGCGCCGCGCGGCTGGAGGGCGGCAGCAAGACGTTCCGGGTGTTCGCCGATCCGGCCGGACACCCGTTCTGCCTGACCCAGAACGTTGTCTAACCTGGCGCACATGACCTCACTCAGCACTCTGCGCGACCCGCGGGTCGTGGCGGCCGTTGACCGGATGTTCGCGTTGGCGGACCGGGACGAAGAACTGATGAACCAGGCGGCGGCCGGCCGACCGCCCGGCTTCGTCCCGACCACGGCGCAGGAGCGCGCCGACGAGTTCGACGAGCTCTATCTGCCGATCTCCCCGGAGAGCGGACGGCTGCTCTACTCGCTGATCCGGGCGGTCCGGCCGCGGACCGTCGTCGAGTTCGGGATGTCCTTCGGCATCTCGACGCTGCACCTGGCCGCCGCGGTCCGCGACAACGGCGTCGGACGAGTGATCACCACCGAGCTGTCCACCGGGAAGATCGCGGCCGCCCGCCGGGTGTTCGCCGAGACCGGCCTTGCCGACGTCGTCACGGTGCTCGAAGGTGATGCATTGCAGACTCTGCCGGCACACATCGAAGACGGCGTCGACTTCGTACTACTGGACGGCTGGAAGGATTTGTATCTCCCGGTTCTGCATCTGCTCGAGCCGCAAATCGCCTCGGGGACACTGGTATTCGCCGATGACGCGAACTTCAAGCAGGTGCAGCCTTACCTCGACTATGTGCGTGATCCGGAGAATGGGTATCAGAGCGTGAATTTCCCGGTTGGCGACACCATGGAGATCAGCTGCCGGCTCTGACCGGATCGGCGTGCGATGCCAACAGACCGCCGGGGCCGGGTCACATGGACCCGGTCCCGGCGGCTGCGCGGCGGAAGCTCCCCTCCTCTAAGCTTCAGCCGTTCGCGCACAGAAGCGGTCGGAAGGGCAGCGCCGGAGCGCCGTTGGCGAGGATGCTGTTGCTGTCGCCCTGGTGCAGGTTGAGGTACCAGGTGCCGTCGGCGGGCATCGAGGTGACGCCGGTGACGGTGCGGGTCTGGTCGACGACGTTCCCGTGTCCATCGGCCTGGAAGTCCATCAGCATGTAGAGCACCGAGCCCTGGGACTGGCAGCTGCCGGAGTGGATGTGCGCCGCGTGCATACCGGGGGTCAGGCCGGCGGCGTCGAGCGTGACAGTGAGCGTCTGCGCGGCCGGGTTGTAGGCGACGGTGGCCCGGCCGGCCAGGTCGCCCTGGCTGTTGCCGTTGGCGTCGACATCCACCGCGTGCAGGCTCAGCTGGCGGCCGTCGCCGTCGAGCCGGCTCGGCAGCTGGTCGGTCTGGGCGATCGGCTCGTGGGCGATCGCGTTGCTGTTGTCGCCCGCGCTGTACTGGCCGAGCCGGATGACGAGCCGTCCGTCGGAGGGAATCCGGCTGACTGCGCTGACGGAGTTCACGGTCACGTTCGCGGCTCCGGTCGCGTCAGCGGTGAAGCCGGCGAACCGGACCGCCGACTGCGAGCCGTCCGGCGAGTCGATCTCGACGTTGTGCGCCGAGCCGGGAGTCAGCCCGGTGACGACGAGGTGCGCGGCCAGGGTGCCGTCAGAGTTCTGGCTCAGCGTGACGTGCCCGGTCGGCATGGACTGCAGGGTCAGGTGCTTGACGATGGTCTTCGTGCTGCTCGGCAATGCCAGCATGCCGTCGGTGTTGCCTGCGGAGTCGGTGTAGAAGCCGACCAGGTCGCCCTTGTCGTTGACGCCGTTGACGGTGGTCGCGCCGACGCCGTTCGGGTCGTCCACGGTCTTGAAGGACCCTGACTTCGTCCAGGTGAAGCCGTGCGTCTGAGCGCTGCTGCCGGTACCGGTCTGGTAGGCGCCGACCACTTCGCCGTGGTCGTTGACGCCGAAGGCCTGGGTCATCGTGGCGCCCGGGTAGGCGATGATCGTCTGCCGCCCGCCGTCGCTGAGCAGGAAGCTCTGCTGCGTGCCGCCGGAGCCGGTGAAGAAGCCCGCGATGTCGCCCTCGTTGTCGATCGCGGTGGCCGTGACGCTGGTGGCGCCCTGGCCGCTGACCGCGACCGTGCGGAAGTGGTGGCTGTGGATGCTGTACGTGTAGCCGTGGTTGTTGCCCGCTGCGTCGGTGTAGAAGCCCACCGCGTTGCCGTCGTCGTTGATGCCGAGCAGCTGGTTCACCGGCGGGTTGGCGTTGTTCGTCGTCGGATACGACACGCTGTGGTAGTCGCCGTCGACGCGGTAGAAGCCGGTGTTGTCGTTGGTGTTGTTCGCGTTGTTCATGCTGGACCAGAAGCCGACGGTGACGTCTGCGTCGTTCACGCCGGTGACCTGGGTCTGGACGGATCCGGGGAAGTTCTCGTTCACGAAGTTCGTCAGCCGGCCGTCGTTGACCCGGTAGCCCTTGTTGGCGTGGCCGGCGGCACCGGAGCCGAAGTACCCGGCGATGATGCCGTTCTGGTTGATGCCGAGCAGCTGGTTGAAGGTGGGGTCGTTAGGGTCGTCCACCGTCTTGAAGGCGTAGCTGGTCGGCTGCACGAAGGCGGCGGCGTTCGCGGACTGGGCCTGGCCGACTTCGTTGGCGGTGGCGACGTTCCCGGCATTCGAATTGCATCCCGCTACGGTGCCCACAGCCGCTGCCGCGACGACGCCGATGATGAGCTTCTTCATGGTCTCTCCCCTGGTCCCTGAGTGGATTCGCACTTGCCCTGCTACAAATGTGCTCTCGGGGACGGCGGAAAGGGATCATGCAGGCATGCGTCTGCGTAGGGGGTGCAGGCAACCCCTCGGGGGTTCGCCGCGAGACACCCCGAGGGGAGGCACGCGCCCTTCCCGGCGGTGCGTTCGTCGTGCTCTTATAGCCGTGGCTCCTACGGCTGTGCTCTTATGAGCCTGGTTACCGGGACTCGAGGAGTGTGAGCACCGCGGCCACCCGCCGATCGAGTTCCCCGGCGTCACCCAGGCCCAGCTTCGAAAACAGGGAGTTGATATGCTTCTGGACCGCGCGCTCGGTCAGCACCAGCGATTTGGCGATCGCCGCGTTGCTCTTGCCCTGGGCCATCTGCTCGAGCACCTCGCGCTCGCGCCGGGTGAGCCCGGACAGCGGCGAGCCGTCGGCCCGCTCGGTCCGGGTGACCAGGGCCTCGACGAGCTGCGGGTCGAGGGCGGAACCGCCGGAGGCCACCTGCCGCAGCGAGCGTTCGAGCTCGGACACGTCGCCGATCCGCTCCTTGAGCAGGTAGCCGGCCCCGGCCGCGCCGCCGCGCAGGAATTCGTACGCGTACTGCGGGTCGGCGAACTGGGTGAGCAGGATGATCCCGGTGCCCGGATGCTCGGCGCGGATCCGTGCCGCGGCGGTGAGCCCCTCGGTGCTGTGCCCCGGCGGCATCCGGATGTCCGTGATGACGACGTCCGGACGGTGCTCGTCGACCGCGGCGAGCAGTTCGTCGAGGTCTGCGACGGCGGCCACGAGCTCGACCTCCTCCAGGGCCTGCAACAGGGCGCAGGTCCCGGCGCGCAGCAGATAGTTGTCCTCCGCGAGCACGACGCGGATCGCCACGGCTGCTCCCCTCATCCGGTCGACTCCGGCCCACGCCGCGTCACCGCGTCGCCGGAGGCACGCCGATGACGCAGCTTCCCACGATAGACGTACCACCGCCGTTGTCCACCGCGCGGACCCGGCTGAACGCGCTGTATCCGCTGGTCCGGTGGACGCTCCAGGCGCTGTTCGCGGTCGCGTTCGTGATCGCCGTGTACGAGGCGCTGGTCGCCGGCGAGATCCGGATCTGGCCGAACGCGCTGGACAGGTGGATCCTGCCGATGTGGGTGCTGGCGGCGACGCTGTCAGGGCTCGGACTCAACTCGGTGCGCCGACTCGCCGCGAACCTGTTGCGCGCCGCCTGGCCCTCGGCGGCCGAGGACCCGTACGCGGCGCTGGCCGCCGCCGTCGCGGGCGTGCGGATGACCGCGCCCTCCGAGGATGCGTTGGCGCGCCTGACCGAGATCGCCGTGGCGGGCACCGGGGCCCGCACGGCGACGATACGGCGAGCGACGCCGGACACCGTCGCGACTGACGCCACCATGCCTGTGTCCGGCGCCGGCGTGGGCCCATCCGCAGCGCTGTTCCCGATCTGTGCGGACGGCAGGGTGCTCGGCGAGTTCGTCCTCGAACCGCCGCCGGGCCGCACCCTCACGAAGGGGGACAGGCAGCTGGCCGAGTCCCTGGCGGATGCGGCGGGCTCGGTGCTGCGCGGCATGGAACTGGCAGAGCAGCTCGCGGAGCAGTTGCGGCGCCAGGAGGTGCAGGCCGAGGAGCTCGACCGGTCGCGTCGCCGGGTCGTGGCTGCGCGGGACGACGCGCGAGAGCTGCTTGGCCGCGAGATCCAGGGATCGGTCGGCGAGACTTTGGCATGGTGCGGGGGACAGGCGGCCGAGCTGTTGGCGGAGTCTGAGCCGGCGGGCGACAGCAAGGAGGCCGTCGATGCGCTCGTGTGGGAGCCCCGGCTCGTCGAGTTGACCGAGCGGGTCGACGCCGCAATCAAGGACTTTCGCCGCATCGTCCACGGCTTGTACCCGGCGACGCTGACAGACCACGGACTCACCGCGGCACTCGGCAACCTCGCTGCCGACCTGCCCGGGCGCACGACGTTCTCCGCTCCGCAGCTGCCCAGGTTCGAACCGCGCTTCGAAGCAGGGGTCTACTTCTGCCTCGCTGCGCTGCTTGCCCCGTTCGGAGCCGGAGATCGGCATGCGGCGCGGATCGAGATGGAGCTGGACGACAGAGCCATCCTGGTACGAATCAGCGCACTGCCGGACGGTGAGACGGACGCCGCGGGATGGGACCCCGGCGCCCTCGACGCGATCCGAGATCGGGTCGCAGCCCTCGACGGTGAGCTGCGGTTCGCCGAGGCGGACGCCGAACCGCTGGTCGAACTCGTCATCCCGCAGGGGGCGATCGCATGATCGGTCGGATCTTCAACCGCGCAGTGACGTACGGCCTGCTCGTCGCGGCGATCGGAGCGGCGTACGTCTACGGCGTGGCGCACGTGGATGCCTGGTTCGGCCTCGACTCCGACTGGCTTGCGCCCCCGCAGGTAGCCGCCGCCGGACTCGTCGCGGTCGCGTTCCACCCGATTCGGATGAGGCTGGAGTCCTGGGCGGACCGACTCGTCTACGGCAGGAGAATCAGCTCGGACGCCGCAGTCGCGCAGATCACGGCGCTTGGACGCAGCGCGGGCGGAGGTGATCTCGAACTGTTGGAGCTCGCACGGATCGCCGCGGTCGGCCTCGGCACCGGCACGGCGACAGTGCGGCTGAATCTGGCCGATGGCAGCCGTGCGACTTACATCTGGCCGCCCAAGGTCGACCCGTCAAGTGAGATGAGCGAGTCCAGCGAAACGAGGGAGCTGCCGATCAGCTATCAGGGCACCGTGGTCGGCGCATTCGAGCTGCCCGCGACGAGCGCGCACGCACCCGCACCCCGGCGCAGAGCACTGATGAACAGCCTGGCGCAGAGTGCGGGCGTAGTCCTGCACAATGCGAGCCTCAACATCGAACTCGAACACCAGCTCGCGGTGACAGCGCAGCACAGCGCCGAGATCCACGCGTCGCGCTGGCGCATCGTCGCGGCCCAGGACAGTGAGCGGCGCGAGCTCGAACGCGACCTGCACGACGGCGCTCAGCCCGGGCTCACCGCCGTCCGCCTAGGTCTGGGCCTGGTCACACACCTGGCTAAGGCCGGTCGGACAAAGGCGATGCACAAGGCGCTGACCGACCTGTGCACGCAGATCGAGAACGCATCGAGCGGACTGCATCAAATGCTCCGCGGACTCGACCCGGAAGTCCTGCGCGAAAGGGGGCTCGCGGCCGCCGTGCTTGAACTGGCAGACGAGATGGGGGTGCGCGGACACACGCAGGTCGAGGACGCGACGGCCGGCCTCAGGCTGCGCGCGGACTTGGAGGCATCAGCGTACTTCTGCTGCGTCGAAGCGTTGCAGAATGCAGCCAAGCACAGCCCAGGGGCACCACTGAAGGTGCAGTTCAGGCACGACGCGGACACCGGGAGACTGTGCTTCGAGGTATGCGACGAGGGCCCCGGCTTCGATGTGCAGTCCGAGCCGCGTGCTGGTGTCGGCAGCGGCCTGCAGAACATGGCGGACCGCATGGCGTCGGTGGGCGGCGCGGTCGAGATCACGTCATCGGAACGCGGGACGGTGGTGTCCGGCTGGGTCCCGGCGACAATGCTCGCGGTGCCGATTCAGGGCGACGCCGGTTCAGAATAGTGTGAGCGATCCCAGAGCTGAGGCACCCTGACACTTCCGGCCTGGTCTTGAAAGTTTCACCACGGGTCGCAGTTGGCTGAGTCCTTAAAGGACGGCTCGTTGACAGGTGGGACGAGTGATCCCTACGTTCCACCGTCGACAAGGCAGGACGGAACTACCAGGACCAGCCATGGGAACGCTCCCATGCGGGTCCTGATCCAAGACGACGAGGAGCTATGACCTACCCACAGGGATCAGAGTCGGGCCTGAGCCGCCGGGCGGTGTTGCGGGCCACGGCAGCGACCGCCGGCGTGCTGGCCGCCGCGGCCGCCACGGGCGAGTTCGCAGAGTCCGCACAAGCCGCCACGACCTTCGTCAAGGGAGCCGACGTCAGTTGGGCGGCGCAGATGGTGGCGAACGGATATTCGTGGCAGAACGCCGGCGGGCAGACCGAGGATCTGCTGACCATCCTCAAGGGGTACGGGATCACCGCGGTCCGGCTGCGTACCTGGGTCAATCCGTCCAGCGACCCGGTCAACGGGCACTGTTCCATCGACGAGGTCGCCGCGTACGCCAAGCTGGTCAAGGCGGCCGGGATGTCGGTCCTGCTGGACTACCACTTCGGCGATACATGGAACTCCGTCGGCGTGCAGAATCCGCCTGCCGCGTGGGCCTCCATGACCTACAGCGAGATGCTGTCGGCGATGAACACGTACGTATTCCACACGTGCAATGTGCTCAAGACCAACGGAGTGACCCCGGCGTGGGTGCAGATCGGCAACGAGATCAACTCCGGGATCTGCCACCCGGTGGGCAGCGTGTCCAAGCCGGCCCAGATGACCGGGCTACTCAATGCCGCGTACAACGAGGTCAAGGCCGTGTTCCCGTCGACGCAGGTACTCATCCACCTGGCCCAGCCGCAGAACTATTCATCCCTGCAGACCTTCTTCAGCGGCTACTCGGGCAACGGCGGTAAGTGGGACATGTCCGTGTTCTCGTCCTACGGCAGCGCCAGTGTCGCTGCCGGCATCGTAGCGAACATGAAGTCCATCTCGTCCGCGTACGGAAAGCCGTTCATGCAGGTCGAGTTCGGCGGTTCGGTCAGCAACGTCTCCTCGACCGAGTCCGCGCTCGTCGCCTACCTCACGGCGCTCAAAAGTGCAGGCGGCCAGGGGATCTTCTACTGGGAACCCGAGGTGATGACCCCGTTCACCACCTACAACATGGG
>Ga0073928_10003519_pt1 | contig 24648 bp, 18 predicted proteins | sample PaiPotPPA55metaG_FD_76969 | JGI IMG/M metagenome (GOLD analysis project Ga0073928, IMG submission 76969) | Iron sulfur acid spring bacterial and archeal communities from Banff, Canada, to study Microbial Dark Matter (Phase II) - Paint Pots PPA... ...
CAACTCCGGGCAGCACTGCTCCCGGGTTATAACCCTCGAGCAGCAGGCCGTAGATGCCGATCAACAACAGCCCGTAGGCAATGGTTGGATGAGTCAGCACCAACAGCACGCGCGTGCGCCAATCCGGGACGACGCTTCGCACCGCCAGTCCCCGGGTATCGAGCACCAACTCGTGATCCGCGGCTTTGACCTTGCGCCCTTGTAGCTGCTGCAATAGATCCGGTACATCTTTTGCGACAATTTCAATCACGTGCTGCTCGAGTGCATCGTTCGCGGATAGGCTCGCCGCCCCGCGCACGGCTGCTTCAGCCCACTCGGCATTGCGGCCACGCAATTGCGCCAGCGAGCGAATGTACGCGACCGCATCGTTGACGGCTTTGCGCTCGCCGGCGGTGCCTGCAGGAATGTCCTCCCGGGCTTCTTGTTTCTTGTCTTGTTTTTGTTTCTTGTCTTGTTTCTTCTCGTCGCTGGGATTGGCCGGCGGCGTGCCCGGCTCACCGCCAATCGAAATCGGTGTCGCCGCCCCCAGATTGGTTGCAGGGGCCATCGCAGCGAGGTGGCTCGCGTAAAGGATGTAAGTTCCCGCACTCGCCGCCCGCGCACCGCTCGGCGCGACATAGGTCACGACCGGCACCGGCGAGGCGAGTATGGCCTTGATGATGTCGCGCATGGAGGTGTCGAGTCCGCCGGGCGTATCCATCTGAAGGATGACGACGGCGCTGTGCTCGTTGCCGGCGGCCGCGAGCGAACGCTCGAAATAGAGGCTCATTGCGGGCCCGATGGGACCGCTCAACTCGACCAGGGTCGCGAACCGGTCGGTTGGCGCGACCGGCTCACTGCTGCGGCTCGATGCTGCGCTCACAAACAAGAGGACGATGGCTAGCCACTGCGCGATGCGGCGCAATGCAATCCGCCTGGAACGAACTCCGCTCACTGCCCGGCCCCTCTTGGCGGCGGCCCCGTGTCGAGCCTTCCGATGGTAGCCTGAAGCAGGACGCGGTGCTTCACTAGATCCTGATGTAATTCAATGGCATGCGAGATGCGGCACCGCGCGTCCGACGGTTCAGGCGGGCAGCGGACCCGTGTACATGGCGGGTTCTCGTATGACGCCGCCGACTTCGTACTGTTCGATCGAGTGGGCAATCCATCCGACGGCTCGCCCCAATATGAACAGCGAGTCCTTGCTATCCAAGCCGAGACGACGTCCCAGATAGACGTTGGTCAGTGCAAAGTCAGGTTCGAGCCCCTTGACATCGTAGACGACGGCGATGGCGCGTTGAAGTTTCCGGTAGTCGGTATCGTCGGCGAGAATCTCGTTGAGGCGCCGAAGCACGGCGCGCGCGCGCGGGTCGCCATTCTTGTATAAATCGGACCCGAACCCCAGAATTTCCTCGCCCTCGCGCATCCGCCGCACCATCGGATCTTGCGGATCCTGCGCGCTGGCCACTTCGTTGAGGAGGCGGGCAAGCCCTTCGTGCCTGCCGATCTTGGTCCTGCGCCCCATGGAAACTGAAAGTCCCGTTAGAACCGAACGATAGGGCGTGACCCCGGTGCTTGCTACGGCGCGCACCGCATAGGTTCCCGGTTCGAATCCGTGATCGGCCGACAGAACCATGACGCGGCGGATGAGGTCCGCCATATCGTCGGAGGCGCCGAGCCCGCGCGCGACAGTCACATGCAGTGGATCGCTGCTGGGGGAGCGCGCTTTGACCAGGAATGCCGCCAGCCATCGAAGCACGTCAACCCCGGTTTGGCACATGCCATCGCGAGTGAGGTCATAGGCACGGGGGTTGGCGACCTCGATGAACGGGAACAGCGCCGTTGCGCGATCCGCGGAGCTGGCTCCGGAAAATAGCCGCAGCATCTCCGGAAGTTGAGCGGGTGCATTAGGTAGTGCGCCGGTGAAAAGCGCGGACCGCTCGGCTTGCCAAAGCAGCGCCGCAACGTCCTCGATGCTTCGAGTCTCCGACAGCTGAACTGCGTTCTGGCCGCGATAGTGAGGCCCAAGTTCCGTGATGAGGGTGATGTCGGTCTCACGACGCAGTCCCCCTGGGCGCTCGGGCGCAGGGGCCACGCCGCCTCCCGCGACTCGTTCGATATCGGCCCTCCAGTACCGGTTTCGGCGAGACCCAGGAACCGGTTGGGAGCGGATTCGCTTCCTGCCGACGTAGGCGTACAGCGTCGAGAGGTTTACGCCAAGCATCTCCGCGGCGGTCTCGGCAGAGACATAGAGGTCATCTTGCATATCTATATATGTACTATTTTTATCCAGATTGACGAACACATCCAAGTATCTCACGATTGAGATCAATAAAACGTACATGTGGATAAGAAGCGTCAATATATAGGGGGAGTTATGTCAGTGTCAACGATCAAAATTCGAGTTCTGACCGGCCGCATGGGCTCGCGGGCAGCGCTCGGTACAGTCCTGACTGCCGTGTTCTACCTGCCTACCGCGCTCGCAGAGGACGCAACACCGCAGTCGGTCGCGCCAGGCACCCAACTTGAGGAGGTGCTGGTCACCGCGCAGCGGCGGGAATCCAAACTCCAGGACACCCCGATCGCCGTATCTGTCATCGACGGCAGCGAAATTCAGCGGGAGAACTTGGTCAACCTCAGCGAGATCGCCGCAAAGGCGCCGAGCATCACATTCAATCAGGTGAACCACTCCGAGTCGTTCATTTCCATTCGCGGGACGACCATCGGCAATGACGCCGCCGGCATCGACCAAGGCGTGTCCGTCTTCATCGACGAAGTGCCGACAACCGGCTTTGGGGATGACAGCCCTGATCTTTACGACTTGCAAAGCGTCGAAGTGCTCCGCGGTCCGCAAGGCACGCTGTTCGGCCGAAACGTAACGGGCGGGGCCGTGCTGATCCGCACCGTGCCGCCGAGTTTCACGGAGTCGGGGCGCGTGACGGCCACGTACGGCTCCGACAATCTGATGGAGGTGCAGGGGTACGACACCGGCCCGCTCGTCGGGAACGTCGTGGCCGGCAAAATAGCCGTGGACGTTCGTCGCCGCGATGATTTTCTGACGAACCTTGTTCTTCACGACAAGACTTACGGCGAGAACCTGGGATCGTTCAGAGGGCAGCTGTTATGGACGCCGAGCTCGGAGGTACGGGTGCTGTTCGGAGGCGACTACCTGGACGACACCTCCGCAGGAAAGACGCAATGGCTGGTGGGTAATTTTCAGCCCAGCCTTTTCCCTACCTTGAGCTACAGCCCGGACAATACCAATCAGGGATCGAACGCGCGCACGGACAAGAAAGTGGGCGGCCTTCTGACCCACGTCGATTGGGATCTGCCGTTTGCCACGCTCACGTCCGTCACGGGCTATCGAAAGGTTGACGAGCACGTGCACTTTTCGACTTCGGGCGATCCGTTCAACAGCATCATTTCCGATCCGGTGATCAACGACAATCAGATCTCCGAGGAGGTTCGGTTCACGTCGCCGGCCGGCCAGCGTCTCACCTGGGTGGGCGGCATTTTCTATCTCCATGCCGACCGCGCCTACCTGCAGACGGTGTCCTTCGATGCCGTCCCCGGCACCCGGCTGAATGCACTGGCCCAGTTTGGAGTTCCGAGCCTTGCGCGGTTCTTGAGTCCCTACGTCAATCAGGCGAATCAGCACGTCGCGGTGGAGAGCAAGGCCGGATTTGGCGAAGCGACATATGAATTGACCTCGGGTCTCAAAATGACCGTCGGTGCACGCTACTCGAGCGAGTCGAAGTCCGGACATACGGAAATCAGCAATACGAGCGTGCAGAACCCCGACTTAAGCTCCGGGCCTTATTCGAAGACCTGGAACGCGTTCACGCCAAAAGCGCTGGTGTCATACGAGCCTGTCTCCAACGTGATGATGTACGTGAGCGCCACAAAAGGCTTTGAGAGCGGCGGCTACGATACCAACGGCACCACGAACGCAGAGCTCGCCTCGGCGTACAACCCCGAATATGTATGGAGCTACGAAGGCGGGATCAAGACGACGTTTCTGGACAAGCGCCTACAGATCAATCTGGCTGTCTACGATGCCGAGTACAAGGACTTGCAAACGCGCAATTTCGATCCGATCTCCGGCAACATCATTGCCGGAAACGCTGCGAAGGCGCGCGTACGAGGCAGCGAGCTCGAGGTGGAAATGCTGCCGGTCGAGTGGCTGACTCTCGGGCTTTCGTACTCGTATACCGACGCGAAATACCGCAGCTACTTGGTCCCGAACGCTCCGCCCGCTCCGCCGACCGACAACTCCGGCCACACCATTCCATTCACGCCGCGCAATGCGGCCAACTTCCGCGCAGAAACTAACTTTCCGGTTCCGGGCGACGCCGGCAAGATTCGCATCGGCGCCGACGTCACTTACCGCAGTGCCATTCAGTTCAACGATGCCAACAGTACGCCGGATTTCATCCTTGCCAAGAGCGCGTATCACGGCGTGCTGAACATGCATGCGACATGGTCGTCCACCAACGATCGCTCTGAGGTGACCGTGTGGGCGAAGAATCTCACGGACAAGCGGGCGATCATCAACAACGCCGACCTGTCCAATTTCTTCGACACGATCGCGGAATACAACAAGGGAGGCTATGTGTCGATCGACAACTGGAACGATCCGAGAACCGTGGGGATCAGCCTGACGAAGCGATTCTGACCCCTGGATTGGATCGACGCGATGCCCGGCTCGCGCAACGCACCGCGCCCGACACATCATTGCACCGTGAGGACGAAGGAGTATTCGCTTGAACGAGATTCGGTATGTAGCAGCGACCGGTGCTTTAGGGGTGGGCGTCGACGCAGAGGCGCTCGAGCAGTCGCTCGACTTGCGTCCGCACTTCATCGCCGCCGACGCCGGAACCACCGATGCCGGCCCCTTTGCACTTGGTTCGGGAAGCGCCGCGTTTCCCCGCGAAGCGGTCAAACGTGACCTTGCCCGGGTCCTCGTCGCGACCAGGAAGGCGAATATTCCGGCGCTGATAGGCTCGGCCGGCACGGCGGGCGGCGACCCGCACGTCGAGTGGGTTCTCGACATCGCCCGCGAGATCGCGGAGGAGAACCATCTGTCCCTTCGCACGGCGGTCATTCGGTCAGAGCAGAATCGCGACTACCTCCTCGGCCTGTATCGGGAGGGACGCGTCCGCGCGCTCGATCCTGCTCCTGAAATCGACGAGACAGTGTTCTCGCGCAGCGCACGAATTGTCGGCATGATGGGCGTCGAGCCTTTGCAGGCGGCGTTGGACGCGGGCGCCGACTTCGTGCTGGCGGGACGTTGCAGCGATCCTGCGTTGTTCGCCGCGTTGCCGACTCTGCGCGGCCTTCCTCCGGGTCTTGCATGGCACGCGGGCAAAGTGACCGAGTGCGGAACCATGGCATGCGAAGGCCCGCGCGGCGGCGTGATCACGGCGACCGTGCGGGAGCACGAAGTCATTTTGCGGCCGGTCGGCGAGGGGCTGCGTTGCACTCCGCAAAGCATCGCCGCGCACAGCCTCTACGAAAACGCACATCCCTACTTGCACAAGGAGTGTTCCGGCACTCTCGACTTGACGCATTCCAAATACACCGCCATCGATGATGTTTCCGTCCGCATCACCGACAGCGGCTTCATTCCGTCGAGTGACTACACGGTAAAGCTCGAAGGCGCGGAATTGGTCGGGTACCAGTCGATCATGATCGGAGGCATCCGGGATCCGTTCATCCTGCGGCGGCTGGACCAGTGGGTGGCCGAGGTAAGGGCCTACATCTACGGAGCGGTGGCGCGGGTTCTCAAGCTGAATCCGCCGGATTGGACCTTGACCGTCCACGTTTACGGGCGAAATGCGGTGATGGGCGCCATGGAACCCAACGCATCCGAGATGCCGCACGAAGTCGGGATCGTCGTCGAAGCAACCGCAGCCACACAAGAACTGGCGACCAAAGCCGCTCAACTTGCCCGTCAACCGTTCCTGCACCATGGCGCACCCGAATGGACGAGCGGGACGACGAGCTTCGCATGCCTGCACAATCCCGCGCACATCGACCGCGGCGCCGTATATCGATTCAATCTAAACCACGTCGCGGTTCCGCGAACCAAGATGGAAATGTTCAGGACCGAGTTCGTTCAGCTCGGAGCACGGCCGCTATGAAGCTTGCCGAACTTGCGAGCCTGATTCGCAGCAAGAACGCGGGTCCTTTCGTTCTGACGTTCGACATCGTGTTTCCCGACGACGAAAGCTATCTTCGCGCGAAAGAGTCGGGTGCGCTGACCATCGCTCGCTTCGCCGAACTATTCCGGTGCCAAGAGAAGCACGTGCTATTCTTCGAATGCGATAATGCCCGGGCGTTCAAATTCAGTATTCCCCGGCCCATCGTGCAGGGCAATCTCGGCGATGGCGACATGCACGGTGGTCAGCAATTCATCCCCCTGATGGACATCGAGATTCGATGACCGCAATTCAACGGCCCGACATTGGCGCGCGGCTCGACCGGCTGCCGCCGACCCGCTACATATGGTATCTGGTCGGACTGGTATCCTTTGGCGCGTTCTTTGAAATCTATGATCTGGCCCTCACGGCGCCATTGAGTCTCGGGCTTCTCGCCGCCGGGGTGTTCCATCGGGGAGCGGCGGGATTCTTTGGCTACACCGACCAGGCAACGTTCGCCGCCGCGACCTTTGCGGGCCTTTATGTGGGAACGCTGGGGTTCGCCGCCGTGGCGGACCGCATGGGCCGCCGGACGATATTCACCTTCGCGCTGCTATGGTATGCAACAGCGACGGTGGTGATGGGCCTGCAGAACAGCGCGTTCGCCATCGACCTGTGCCGGTTCGTCGCGAGCATGGGGGTCGGCCTCGAACTGGTCGCAATCGATTGTTACCTCGCGGAACTCATGCCAAAAACAGTACGGGGGCGCGCATTTGCCTTCAGTGCTTCGATGCAGTTCCTATCAGTGCCGTTCGTCTCGGTGCTGGCTTGGGCTCTGATCCCGGGCACGCATCTTGGAATTGCGGGATGGCGTTGGCTCGCATTCGTTCCCGCCGTGGGCGCATTGCTGGTCTGGCAAGTCCGCAGAGCGCTGCCGGAATCGCCGCGATGGCTCGAGGCGCATGGCCGTGCGGCCGAAGCTGACCTGGTCACATCAAAGATCGAGCAATACGTGGCCCGCGACCTAGGGTCTCAAGTTCCTCCAATCCATCCGCCGGCCGTCGAACCGGCGCGGGGTGCGGCCAAGGCAATTTCCCTCTGGGCGCCTCCCTACAGGCGGCGAACCATCGTGCTGATTGGGTTTCACGTCTTTCAGACCATCGGCTATTTTGGTTTCTCAAACTGGCTTCCGACCCTGCTGGTGTCGCAGGGCATAGAAATAGGCAAGTCTTTGGCGTACACCGCAGTGCTTGCATTGGTGCCGCCCATTGCCCCGCTGGTCTTCAGTTTATTTGCCGACAAGCTGGAGCGTAAATGGATGGTGGCCGCGGGCGCTCTTTTGGCCGCCGTGGCGGGCTTGGCTATGTCGCGCGTCACACAGCACTCGAACTTTGCCGTGTTCACCGCGGTTGGAGCCTTTGTCGCAATCGGCAACTCTCTGATGTCACTGTCGTACCACACGTACCAAAGCGAGTTGTTTCCCACCCCTGTGCGGGCACGCGCGGTCGGGTTCGTCTATTCCTTCAGCCGCCTTTCCGCCATATTCTCCAGCTACATCATCGCCGCGACGCTCGACCGCACGGGCAGCGTCGGCGTGTTCGTCCTCATCTCGTCGGCAATGGTGGTCGTGGCACTGATCGTCGGCCTCTTCGGACCCCGGACGCGCGGGCTTGCCCTCGAGCAGATATGAGCGCGCCGCCGCAGCGCCAAAGCGGCCTTATACGACACAAGTCTCGTGCTCGGTATGCGGAATGCCGGCGAGGACATCGGCGTAGAGCACGTACATCGCCTTCGCCATGCGTATGACTGCAACCTGATCGCGCGGGTCGTCGATTCGAAGCATCAGGTTCTGAAGGAACCGCACGTGTTCGACGTCCATTGCACGACGTGAGAGCAGGTAGCGGAAACAACTTTCGGGCAGCTGTAGTGTCTGCATCAATGCGCGAACGCTTCGCGATGCGAATAGAGCGCTCGTCGATTCGAGGACGAATATCATGCCGAAAATGCCGATCGGATTGATGCGCCTGACATAGTCGTATGCATAGGCGACCATGAGCTCAGTTGCGAATCGCGGAGTCCCGAAGCGGACCAGCTCAGCGTCTCCGCCGGACTGCGCTATGTCATCAAGAATCCATTTTTCATTCCCGGATCTATCGGCGATATATCGTCCGAGCACCACGCTCAACCAAAGCTTCTCTGGCGTCAGGGATTCATCGGCCAAACGCATGAGGCCGATCGTATGCTTCACGTGATAGTAGGTTTCGGCCAGATACTGAAGGTAAGTCGGCAGCGAAAGTCGACCGGCAAGCCCGTCGCGGAACTGCGGAGTATCCAGCAGACGCGCGCGCGCCGGAGCCGTTGCCGCGACCAGTCTCTCGAAGAAGCTTACAAAGATTCCGGGTTGCTTGAGGTTCATCGTCCTCCTCATGATCTTGCGAGTCGGCGCCATTCGGCCGCAATACGGGCGTCATCGGGCGAGGTGCTGATCCGGCTCTTCGTCCGGCGGGATGTTACCGTCGCGCACTTGATATTCACGCCGCTGCAGCCAAGCATTGCGCAGAAAAGCATACGGGTCGTAAGCGTTGTCGATCATCTCGTCGGTACTGAGCAGTCCGGCGCGTTTGTCGACGGCACTGACGACCGAGAGGCCCAAGTCGATGTTGCTGTTGAAGACGTAGGTCCTCGGGGTGGTGAAGTGATCTATCACTTTCGCCGGCGCATCGCGCACGGTGGATGGTCCAAAAATCGGCAGCATGAGGTACGGGCCGGAGCCCACGCCCCACTTGCCCAGCGTCTGACCGAAGTCCTCGTCATGTTTTTCGAATCCCCAGTGCGTCGCCGGGTCGAACAGACCGCCGACCCCGACCACGGTGTTGATGCCGAAACGGGCAATATCACTGAGACCGTCGTGCACCTTACCCTGCAGAGCATCATTGAGGATGGTGATGGGATAGTCGATGTTCGCCAGAAAATTGGTGATGCCCCGGCGTACCGGCTTCGGCGTCACCTTGACGTAGCCGCGCGCGACCGGCCGCAGAATGGCGTGGTCCACCGCCCTGTTGAAGGCGTAGACGGAGCGATTGGCGCGCTCGAAGCGATCGCGAGGATCGGGTTTGCTGCCGGGGGGCAGCGTCGCGCAGCCGCCGAGCAGCAATGCCGCCGCAAACGCGGCGGCGATGGTCAATTTGTCTATTCGCATGGAGGCCGTTCCTCGAGTGGAGAGCAGCGATCCTAGCGATGGCGTTTTCGCCCTTGATGTGTGATTTTCGGGCCTGGCGCTACAATGTGTCCGTGCAGACATAAAGGCCTGATATCCGGACATCAGCCGGCTATAAGCGCATGTTGTCCTTGGAGAATGTTTTCAATGCCCCACCTTCTGCTCGTCGATGACGACGAGGATATTCTGTCCTTGTTGACGAGTTTCTTTCACAAGCACTCGCACACCGTTTCGGTGGCGCAGAATGGTGCGGCGATGTTCGCCGCCCTGGAAAAGGAGCCGGTCGATCTCGTCATTCTCGATGTCATGCTGCATGCCGAGGACGGCTTCACCTTGTGCCGGCAGCTGCGCGCGGCGTCGCCGGTGCCGATCATCATGTTGACCGCGATGACGGACCACACGGATCGCGTCGTGGGTCTTGAAATCGGGGCCGATGACTACTTGACCAAGCCTTTCGACCAGCGCGAGTTGCTGGCGCGAGTCAAGGCGGTGCTGCGCCGGACCGCCGAGAAGGCGGCAGCTCCCACGCGGAGCGAAACGCGGCCGGTACTGTGTTTCGGCGGCTGGCGTCTCGATGTCGCCCGGCGGGAACTGCGCTCCGCCGACAACGCGCTGGTGCTGCTCTCGGGCGGCGAATTCGATCTGCTGCTCGCATTCGCGGAGCATCCTCAGCGGGTCCTGACGCGCGATCAGTTGATCGATTTCGCGCGCGGCTCAATGCATGTGGCTTACGACAGAAGCATCGACGTACAGGTGAGCCGCCTTCGCTACAAGCTGGAGGAAGATCCGAAGAATCCCGAGCTGATCCGCACGGTCCGCAACGGCGGCTACATCTTTGCGCCCGTGGTGACCCGCGGATGAAGCTCCCGTCCTGGGCGTCGGACACCATCGCCCGCCGATTCGCCGTGACCGAGGTCCTGGCCGTGGCGGTGACGCTCGCGCTGGTCGGTCTGTTCAGGACCTTTGGCGGCGTGTGGTCGGCTGAACCATTGGAGCGATCGAGCTTGCTCGATGAGGCCGCCGACATCGTGCGTATGATCGATGCGGCTCCGCCCGCGATGCGGCAACCGCTTGCGGCGGCGGCCGGAAATAACGTGTTTCATGCCGGCTGGTATGCCGCAGGATCCCGTGCGGCGGCGGCGCTCGAGGCCGCGCCGCGCAGCGACGACGAAAAAACCCAGAAGAGGATCAGCGCCCGCGTGCAACGAGCCGCTGTCGTTCTCAGGCCCGACCGCGCAGGATCAGTGCCGCCGGGAATCGTCTACGATCGCAGCGAGCCGCTCGTGCCGTACATGCTGGGCGTGCAATTGAACGATGGGAGTTGGCTCGTCTTCAGCGTGATGAAAAGAACCTGGGGGATACCTTTGGCGGATCGCTGGGTCATATGGCTCTGCTTTCTGGCGGTGTCGATAACCATCGTCACCGTGTTCGCCGCCCGCCAGTTCTCCAGGCCGATCGAACGGCTCGCCTCGGCTGTGCGCCAATTCGGACTCAACCCGCAAGCTCCGCCGATCGCCGAGACAGGGCCGAAAGAACTGCAAGAGGTGGTCAAGACTTTCAACGCCATGCAGGCGCAGATTCAAAAATTCGTGGCCTACCGCACCATGATGTTGGCGGCTATTTCGCATGATTTACGCACTCCCTTGACCCGCATGCGTTTGCGGGGCGAATTCATCGAAGATCCCGAGCAACAGGCGCGGCTGTTCAGGGATGTGGATGAGATGCAACGCATGGTCGATGAAGCGCTGGCCTTTTTCCGAGACGATGCGGTTAGCGAAGAGACGACCAGTTTCGATCTCCCGCACGTTCTTCTCACCATTGCGAACGATTACGCCGATCAAGACATCGATATCCGCTATACGGGGCCCGCACACGCCGTGTATCGAGGCCGGCCGTTCGCCCTGAAGCGCGCCTTCACCAATTTGATCGACAACGCCGCAAAGTATGCGAAGACCCCGGAGATTGAACTCTCCCGCGAAGAAACCGCATTGGTCGTGGCCATCAGGGACCGGGGGCCCGGCATACCCGCGGATGCCATCGACAACGTGTTCCGTCCTTACTATCGGATTGATAAATCGCGCAATCGCACCACGGGCGGTGTCGGCTTGGGGTTGACCGTGGCACAAGCCATTGTCCAAGGCCATGGCGGAGAGATCATTCTCAAGAATCGACCGGGGGGCGGCCTGGAGGCCCGCATCGTATTGCCGGTGGCTGCACGCGCCGGCGAATCTCTCGAAGCCTGAACGGGTGCACCCCGCAATGCGGGCGCACCCGTCATGCAGGTATTTCAATGCATACACAATATGTCGAACCCGATGAATCACGCACATCGAGGCGAAAAGACATGCCTGCACCATCACCGGCAACCTACATCACTGCGAGTTGCCCGCTCCTCAGTCCATGCCGAACCGCCTTCGTCAAGTGTCCTTGTTTTTACGCAGATGGCAATCCGCAAAGGACTGCAGACGGGTCTTAAACGACTTCGGTGAGTGGAAAGACCTTCAGCATCGATTGCCCGCACCGTCTCCATCCGAAGAGAGGCTGCTGATCATTCGTTTGGATGATATCGGTGACTATCTCCTGTTCAGGAACCAACTGCGGATGTACAAACGATCTCCGCGCTGGCAGAAGCATGTCGTCACCCTGTTGGGAAATGTATCGTGGGAACCGATATTTTCAGAGTTTGACGCGTCCGCGGTCGACCATACGGTGTGGGTCGATAAGAGAGAGTACTTGGTCAACTCTTCGTACCGGTTGAACCTCTGGGACACATTGAGGAGAAGAGGATTCGGGATTGCCATAGCTCCATCCCGGACGCGGCCCCTGTTGCTCGATGATCTTTGCATGTTGGCAGCCGCTCCGCTTCGCAATATGGGGTCCGCCAATACCCACATTCATTCACGCTGGAACCAGATTTCGGACGCGTTGTACCAGCAAGTATTCACGCCATCCGATACAACGGTCCATGAGTTCGATTTCAACGCCCAATTTACCGCTTGGGCGAGCGGGCTCAGATACGAGGGGCACCGCCCTCGAATCGATTCCCGCTTCGATAAGCCGGATCCAAACCCCTACATTGTCTGTTTTGTCGGGGCGAGCGTGCGCAGCCGGCGCTGGCCCGTGAAGCGCTGGATTGAATTTATAGATCTGTATCGCCGGCATTACTCGAGCAGAGTGGTTCTGGCGGGTCATACGGCCGCGGAAGTCGAGATGGCAAGAGCGATTCGGGAGCGCACCGGCACGGAGAGCATTGCCGGTACCGCGTCGTTGCTGGAATTCCTTCGTTGGGTGGCGGGCGCCGAGGCCGTGCTTACGAACGACACGATGGCTGCACACCTGAGCGCCACCGTCAATCGGCCGACGGTAATCATCGCCAATGGCGTTCACTACACGCGATTTAGCGAGTACTCGACTGCCGGAATCGAGAACGTCATGACAGTCTACCCGGATGTTTTCAATCGGATGCGGAAGCGTAGCGCACGAGTGTCCTACAACTATCCGGATGCGGTGTCTGCCGACATCGCCTCGATCAAGGCAAGCGCGGTATTCGAGACGTTGCAGACGGTTTTGAACATATCCAGTTCGGCCATCCCGCACGGATGATTCCGCACGGTCTACTTGGCCCATGACCTCCACGCCGCACTTGCTTTGTGTCGACGATGACACGGATATTCTGGCGCTATTGACCAATTTTTTTCGAAAGCACTCGCACATCGTTTCCACGGCGACGAACAGCACCGAGATGTTTGCCATTCTGAAGAATCAGCCGGTCGACCTGGTGATTCTCGACGTCATGCTGCAAGACGAAGACGGCTTCAGCGTATGCCGGGCGCTGCGCGCCGTATCCCAGATACCGGTCATCATGTTGACCGCGGTCGCGGATCACACGGATCGCGTGGTGGGCCTGGAAATCGGGGCCGACGATTATTTGACCAAGCCGTTCGATCAGCGCGAGTTGTTGGCGCGTGTCAAGGCGGTGCTGCGCCGCACGGCGGAGAAGCCGTCGGTGCCTACCCGCAGCGAAACCAGGCCGGTTTTATGCTTCGCCGGCTGGCGCCTGGATGTCGCGAGGCGCGAACTTCGGTCCATGGATGGCTCGCTCGTCCTGCTGTCGGGCGGCGAGTTCGAGCTACTACTCGCCTTCGCGGAACACGCTCAACGGGTCCTGACGCGCGATCAGCTGATCGATTTGGCGCGCGGGGAATCTCACTTGGCCGACGATCGCAGCATCGACGTGCTCGTGAGCCGCATTCGGCGCAAACTGGAGCCGGATCTGAAGAATCCATCGCTGATCCGCACGGTTCGCAACGGGGGGTATATCTTCACCTCTGCCGTCACCCGCGGATGAACGGGCGGATGGGATCGGCAAGCCACGACGCGATACACAATAAGAGAGCCCGGCTAATGCTCCGGTTGTGATTCAGACGCGCAATCGTCGACATATCGAGTTATGCATGTCCCGGCCGTGCGGCAGCGGTCGAACACGCGTTCAGCCTTGCTGAGCGTGATCGCTAGAATGAGGTAAAACATCGATTTGTTCAGTATCCGCCTGGCTCGCGAAACGTTGTCCGAAGGAATGCTCTGTTGCTGCATCACGATCCGACTCCTGAGTGATCATTGCAGCATCTTCAATCCTCTTGTTTGCCGCAGGATGTGCGGATTGCGTCTTCACGCTCACAATGTGCGAGGAATGAATACGGCGACGCGCGGGTTCACGACCAGGCTCGCATACGCCACATAGAGGGCATGCGTCGCAGGATCGAATGTCAGAGTGTGTGCGCCGTAATGCAGATGGATGGTGTCGAGTACTCTGTATTTATTCGGCTCGTCCTGCTGCACGACGGCCAGAATCCCGGATTTTCCGGTCGCGTAGATGCGATTCAATTCGGGGTCGAACGCCACGGAGTCCGGCGCCTTGCCGATCGGCACGGTGGCGACGACCCGATGCTCGTTCAAGTCGAAGACCGCCAGCACGGAATTCGCGTTGCATCCGATGAACAGCCGGCGGTGGACCTCATCGATCGCCATCCCGGTGGGCGCCTCACAACCCTGCAGCGGCCAGCCCTGTACAACGGCACGCTTTGCGATGTCGACGGCAACCACCGTACTGGTATCGTGGAGATTCTGGTATAGCAGCTTCGTCGATGTGTCGAATGCCGCGTATTCCGGCGCGCCGCCCAGCGGAATGGTGGCAATCGTGGCCTGTGTGGCTGGATCAATCAGCGTCGCGAGATGCGAATCACCGCTGGCGACATACACGAGCTTGTCGAACTCATCGTAGAAGAGCGCATCCGGATCGTCCGCGACCGGTATGCGTTTGATCGTGGCCATCTTGGCCGGATCAAAGATATCCACGGTATTCGCTTCGCTGCGCGTCACAAAGGCAAGATGACTCGAGGGGTCGATGACGACGCCATGTGCGGCAGGGTCGCCCGTCAATTTGCTTATATCGGTGACCGTGGGCAAAGAGTTCTTACGGAGATGGATGCTGTACACATCGCCGGTGCTCTCGCTGGTAACGAATAACTTGTCGTCATTCACCGCCAAATAGTCGAGCACCGAGAGCAGGCCATCGGATGGCAACGGCACGTAGCCTTGGAATATCAGGCTGGAAGCACTGCTCGGTGTCCCCGGATAGATCAGATAGCCGGCTACCGCAATGGCCACTGCCATGACGACGCCGAGGCCTCCCAACACAATCTTAATCAGCGTTTTCGTCGTGCTTTTCACGTCATCCCCCAAAAGAGCTTGTTATGCGGTACGCGAAGGGCGGACCCGCCTGCCGGCAAAAGACGGCTGAACGGGAGCGGATACTAGGGAGGGGTCTTTGCTGATTGATGTCGGCTTTTTTTGCCGGTTGCCACATTGTGTGCGTCCCGACACAAATGCCGGATCGGCGGCTCCGCAGCTCATTTGTTGCAACACCAACACATTGTAGCGATGAGCCTGAAAAATCCGACATCAAGGACGCATAACCCCTCACTACGATTCCCCCTGACCGCGATCGCAGTATGGCGTGTTCACGGCCTCAACCACTCACCTAGGGGATCTCAATGAACAATTGTCTCGCGAAAGATAAACGCCACGCGCTGCCGTGGGCCGCTCGTCTTTTTGGCGCTTCCATGCTGACGATCGGTATGTCCAGCCATTCAATGGCGGCAGAAACGGCTGCGGAACCCATTGACCAAATCGACGAAGTGGATGTGACTACCCGCAAGCAGTCCGCGCTCGACGCGGAGGCGATCAGCCTGTCTGACACTCCGGATGCCGAACCGTCGGTCGGAGGGAAGACCTCGATCGTCATCGGTCTGGCAGCCCGAGTGGCGCCCGTATACGACGGATCGAAGACCACCAAGACGAGCCCATTCCCCTATGTCGATATTCATGGATTGTTCCACGACCGGGTGTTCATCTCGGACGTCCGCGGAATCGGACTCAATGTCGTGGATCTTGGCGCTTTCCGCGCGGGCATGTCGCTCAACTACGTGGGCGGCCGCACGAGCAAGGATGCCCCGCGTCTCCAAGGCTTACCGGATATTGGCGGGGCAGCTGCCGTAGGGGCATTCATGACCTACTCGGTGAAACCCTTCGCCTTCGAGTTCAAAGTCAACCGAGAATTCGGATCCCAACCCGGGACCGAGGTGCAGCTCGGAGCCTCCGTTGGGATGGCGCCGACTCCGCGGTGGCATGTCTCGTTCGGCACGCAAATCAACTGGCACGACAGCAAGTTCAATCAGAAATATTTTGGCGTCACGGTTGCCGAAGCCGCGCAAGCGACCGCGGTGGGAAACACGATGTCCGCTTACACGCCCGGATCGGGTTTGGGCACTGTCGGGTTGACCTCGACCAGCGTCTATGCACTGACGGAGCACTGGGGTTTGGTGACGCGCCTCGGACTCAGGGACCTCATCGGCTCAGCCGTGAAGAATAGCCCTCTGACGGAGCGCACGTTCGGCGTGGATTTCGCGGTCGGTGCGATCTACAAATTTTGAGGAGCAGTACGAGTTGTACGGTAAATGCGGCAGTTCGCGGACCGACGCAAATCAGCGACACCGACGGCAGATTGGCCGGTTCGGATCTTACAACTGTAACAATGGCGGCGGCGATCAGGGTCTATGCGCTGATCCTGCGCCCCTGCGCAACGGTGCTTATATCTTTTCTGCGGCGGCCATGATAACTTTGCAATACAAAGTGTACGCATGACGATTCCTCAAAGAAGAACCGTGGACCGAGCCGGTGAAGCCATCCAATGGCCGGAGCGCACATCCGCTTCGATCTTCGATAGAAAAATCGCGAATGCGATCGCGGACGCCGGCGCCGCCACTCATTAGACAGGAAATATCCCCGCCGATGTCCGCTCTATTTCCGAGCCCGCACATTTGTGACGGCGCACCCCGTAAACCGCACATCGAACTGAGAAGATGGCTGATTAGGATCGCTGCTTTCAGCCCGGAGTTGTTCTTGATCGAGCGGAATGATGGTTTTTCACGCGCTGCAATGGCGATAGGCGGATCGGTCCACGTGACGGGCGTGCCGATCGTTTGCTCATGAACGAGCCTGGCGAGATCACACTGCGGCCGGCCGCACGGCGGTGGCTGAGCGCACTGTCCTTAGGGATTGTGGCGGTATACGCCTTGTTCTATATCGTTTTTTTGAGCCAATCTGGCCCGAAGGACGGAGACCAATATTTGGTCTTTCATAGCCTGCAGTACTGGAATGCCTCGATGTTCGGCATGGCGAAGCAGTGGACGCCGCTCATGTGCTCTGGCTTGTCGATGGCGGGCGAACCGCAAGTGCCGTTCATGTCCCTCAGCATGGCATTGAGCTATATGCTCGGCCCGCTGTGGGGAGTGAAGCTGGCTATCGCAATTTATCTGTTGGTGGGATTCACGGGCGCATACCTCTATGCCGGCCTTTGGCTCAAGTTAAACGCACAACGTACTCTTGCGGCGGCATTGTTCGTCGGCAACGGGTTCTTTTTCTGCCGACTGAGTTACGGACATTTCGATTTCATACCATTTTTGATTTTGCCGATGATGCTGTGGGCGCTGCATTTTGGCATCGAATGGAGCAGGGAGGCGTGGACCGCACGCAAACCGGTACGGTTGGTGTTGACGGCATTGCTGATGGGGGCTGCACTTGCGTTGGCCATTGACGGCTCGCCCGTGGCGATCATTCATCTCTTGTTCTGGATAGGACTGTACGCCCTGGTATTGGCCATTACCGCCCGATCCGCGATGCCGGTTGTCCTTTTCGCTTGTGCAGTCGCCTTGGCCATGGTCCTCGACGCAGGATACCTCTGGCCCATGCTGCAAGCGCAGGGGGCATTTCCGCGTCTCACACAGGATAGATTCACGAGCGCATTCTCGCTTCTGTGGTTCGCACTATTGCCCTTGCGCGGAAAGGTGCTGCCTGCAAACGGCAACGGCCACGAACTCAGCGTATACATAGGTCCGGTCTTGGTGTATTGCCTATGGCGCTACCGGCACTGGCTCGCCGCCAATCTACCCGCAACCCTGCGGCGCCCATTGCTCGTGGTCACCCTGGTCAGCGTTGTGCTGGGTATGGGAAGCCTGAAGGCATTGCACGTCCCGGTCTGGCTGAGTCCTTTCGATGCATTGCGCCCCCTTCCCGGATTCCGCTCGATTGGCGTAACCGGCCGCTACTGGGGATTCCTGGCCCTCCCATTGAGTCTGCTGAGCGCCGCGGCGCTATGGAAATACGTTGCGGAGTTTGGCGAGGGCTGGCGCCTGCACCTTGGCCTCGGTCTCGCATTGATCTTCCAGCTTGGCTTCCAGGCGGAAACCTTGGCCTCACTTTGGCTGCACTCGCCGCATTACAAGGTGGCCTCGCAGGGCAACTATTTTCGGCGCGGCCCGGAGGACATCGATTACGTCGCGATCCAGGACAACCATCTGCAAGGTCAGGTCATCGCGCCGACTCGCGGCGTGAGCAACTGTTATGACATGGATGATTTCACTCGAGCCGAAACCGGTTCCGGCAGTAATCTCGTCATGCGCGTGATGCAGGAGTGGAAACCATCGAATGCGGCGCCCGCCGTCCACGCCCGTTTTTCAACGTGGAGCCATATTCGTCTGGCAGCCGACTGTCCCTTGTCCGGAAATGATTCTTCCTGCGCGACTTCCTCGACTGAGCGAATGCAAGTGGTCCTCCGGCAGGCCTATCATCCGTTGTGGCACGCCCCGGGGTGCGACACCTACTCCAGCAGGCGCGGCAACTTGATCGTGGATTGCCCCGCCTCACGGGTGCGCGAGGGAGCGATTGAATTGGATTTTCGCGACGCAACGAGTGATTTCGCAGCGCACATTTCCACGACGACTTGGAAATCCTGGCTTCTGGCGACCGCTACAATGATGATGCTATGGTTTGCCATCGGGATGTGGATTCGCGGCCGCGCCCGAGGTGGTAGTACCGAAGTGATTTCGTTGTTCCCACCTGGGCGCTGACGCTCCATCAGTCGCGTCCCTCTTTGTCCCCTTCACCGTCTCGCCTGTGAACGCGCGTCAAGAAGTTGTCGACGACGAAGTCGGCCACTGAACTGCCGAGCCTTTCGCCGGCATTTTCATCCGAGCGAAAATGCTGGCCCGCGTAGATACGGCTCAAGGAGGCCTCATTTTCGGCGTCCGCGAAGCTGTCGAAGGAGCGGACGACCCCGGGAAGCACTTCAGAAGTGACGTTCAAATGAATCTGACTGTTGCCGAACAAGGAGCGCAGCACGAACGCGGCGCCGGCACTGATCGAGGCATGTGCGCCCGGGTACGATGGATCGGCGGCAGTCTTACCCGCTTGCGGAAGCCAAGTTGGATCCGCCGCCGTGTCGGGGTTGCCGTCCGTGGCGGCGGCTCGAATCGCAGTCACCGGCCGCCACAGATTGTATGTGTACTTGGTGTCGTAAAAGGCGATCACTTCATCTGCAAGGGTGAGATTGAGCAGCGCGAACACACGGGCGCTCTGTGCCGTCGTCAGGTGATGCGCCTGAACCGACGCCTGGGCGATCTCGTTCCAATAGTTCTGAATCGCTCCGTTCCAGAAGCGGCCGATGAGCGCTTGATCTGCCGTAGCCGCAGTGCTGTTGGCGATGCCCAGCGCCTTCACTTCGTTGAAGCTGGCGGTGTACTCGGCGCTGGTGAGGGCCGGAGGCGGCCCAAGGCGGAATTGCCTCGCGCGTTCGAGGGCGAACGGAGTCACTCGAGGCCAATGCGTGAACACGGGTTGCGCCGGGAAATTGGGCGGAGTGGACTGGTAGTCTCCGGGGGCATTGCCGAAGACGAAAGGAATCGGTGTGGCCGCTGACCCATCGTCGCTCCGCAGAGTCAGGATGGCCTGCGCAACCGCCTTCCCTACGTCGATACCGGTGGTTTTGTCCACCCCGTCCGGTATTTGCGCCAACGATTGGTCGTATTGCTGATCGAGCGTGGTTTGGAACGCTGGATACAGCGTGATGAGTGTCTCATGAGCCGCCGCCGAGGCCGCCGCTTCTTGCGAGGCGTGCGGCGATACATGTTCGACGCGCACGAGGTAGGGCTTGTGGGTCGCGTCGATCGAGTTCACTGCGTCATAAACCGCAGCGTGCATGATCGCGAAACTGCGTGTCGGGTGTACGGTTGCCGGCTGCGCTCCCACAGTGCGGACGATCGTTAGAAGGGTCTTGTTCCATTGGATTACCTCATCGACCGACCCGGCCGCAGAGTCAGCGTAGGAAGCGCCGCATATAAACGGGGTTGTGCACATGAGTGCGAGCAAGGTCCAGAACCGCAGCATAGGTTTCTCCTTCCAGTGCGTTTGGGTAAAGCCATTCGCGCGTGACTACGCCCGAGTGGTCCCGCGTACGGTGAAGACTTCGGCAATGGAGGATTTATTCCCGCGTCCCTAATCTAGGGTCGGTTTTCGGCTCTCGCGGCTACGCCGATCAGAATCAACGTTGCCCCGATGCAGAGGTAGGCGAACAGATTGCCCACAGCCACATACACCGTATGCCCGCCCGGCATCCAGGGCGCCGTGACCACGACGCCGTCCTCGCTGCGCGGGTTGCGATAAGGGTCGTTGGCGTAGGTTTTCTGCACCAGGCGGCCGTTGGGATCGATGAGCGCTGAAATGCCGGAGTTGACGGCGCGCACCATGCTCACGCGCAGCTCCACACTGCCGAATACCGCCAGCGCCAGGTGTTCCCATGGCTCCGTTTCGGCACCGAACCATGAGTCGCTGGTCAGATTGACGAGAAGATTCGGATGCAGCTGCCCGACGCCGCGCAAAAATCCCTGCAATATGTCTTCGTAGCAGATCACCGGCCCGAGTCTCCACTCCGGACTCCCGGGTTCCCGCAGAGTCAGCACGCCGGGCCCCTTGCCCGCGGTGAATCGACCGGTGCCGGGCGGCAGCAACTTCCGCAGCCAGGGAAAGGTCTCGATGCCGGGAATGTACTCGCCGAAGGCCAGCAGCCGCACCTTGTCGTAGTGCCCCGCCGCCCGTCCGTCGACGTCGAGCAGAATGGCCGAGTTGAACGCATCGTCGTGGGCCGCGTCGACCATTTCCGCGCCGATGACGACCGGTATGCTCAAACCGCGGCGGATCATTCCCAAGGACTCAGGTTGAAGATCGGCGGTGAAATCTCGCGGCAGCGCCACGGGATAGCTCCCCTCGCTCCACACCACGAGTTGCGCGCCGGCTTGTTGCAGACGGCGGGACTCGGTTTGCAGGGCGGTCAACTGGCGAACGGCTTCGTCACGAGAGAACTCGCCATCCACGGTGTAGGCAAAATTCGGCTGCACCAGTCCGACCTTCAATCGCGGCGCCCGGCCCGCGATGTCGTCCACTTGCCGCATGCGCACCGCCCCGAAGATGAGCGCTGCCGCCATCAGCGCCGCCGCCGCCAGCGCAGGATAGCGGGCGGCGCGGCCGTCGACCGCCAAATCATAGAGCGCGCCATTGACCAGCATCAGCAGGGCGGTCACGCCGAGAGGCCCGGTGAGCTCGGCGATCTGAATGACGAGCGGCTGCCAGGCTTGGGAGATCCACTGGCCGCAGGGAAACAATTGCGGTACCACGAGCTCGCAGCTGACCATGGCGAGGGGCGCGAGGAGGGTCATGGGCACGCGGCGCCGCCCGCGAATACCGCAGACGATAGCGGTGAAGAGCAGGAAAATGACGGCGCGCGCCGCGCAGAACACCAGGAGCACCAGCGCCGCGGCCCACCAGGGGAAGTCCGCGAAGCGCTGCATCACCTCGATCAGCCAGTAAAAGCCGCCCCCCGTTTCGACCACGCCGGCCCACCAACCGAGGAGGAGGGCCTGCTTGAAGGAGGGCGCCCGGTCGACGGCGAGCAGCATGGGTACCGCAGCGACCCAGGCGAGGCCATAGAGATCGAAGGGTGTGACCGCCAGGAACCATAGACAGCCGCTTAGGGTGGCGAGACCAAGCGCGCCATATAAATTGAGCTTAAGCATGCTTAATCCAGGGTCAATTGAGTTCACGGCCATCGGGCCGTCGGGTATTCTGAGGCCCAATCATGCAAGAAAGATACGACCCCGCCGCCGTCGAGGCGGAAGCACAACAGTATTGGGATCGGGAGCGCTGCTTCGAGGCCAAGGAAGACAGCACCCGCGAGAAGTATTATTGCCTATCCATGTTCCCCTATCCAAGCGGCCGCTTGCACATGGGACATGTGCGCAATTACACCATCGGCGACGTACTGTCGCGATTCATGCGCATGAACGGCAGAAACGTGCTGCAGCCCATGGGTTGGGATGCCTTCGGATTGCCCGCCGAGAATGCAGCCATGGCGAACAAGGTGCCGCCGGCGAAGTGGACCTTCGACAATATCGCCCACATGAAGGCGCAGCTCAAATCTCTGGGGTTCGCCTTGGATTGGAGCCGGGAACTCACCACCTGCACGCCGGAGTACTACCGTTGGAACCAATGGCTGTTTCTGCGCATGCTGGAAATGGGCGTTGCCTACCAGAAGACCGGGGTGGTCAATTGGGACCCCGTCGATAAGACCGTGCTCGCCAACGAGCAGGTGATCGATGGCCGCGGCTGGCGCACCGGCGCGCTGGTCGAGAAGCGCGAAATTCCGATGTACTACCTCAAGATCACGGCCTATGCCGAGGATTTGCTCGACGCCTTGAAGGACATGCCGGGATGGCCGGAGCGCGTGCGCGCCATGCAGGCCAATTGGATCGGCAAGAGCGTGGGCGTGCGGCTGGGGTTTCCGTACGACATCGGCGGTGCCGGCGTGCTGCATGCATTTACCACGCGCGCGGATACGCTCATGGGCGTGACCTTCTGCGCGGTGGCGGCGGAACATCCGCTTGCGGCCCATGCCGCGCGCGGCCAGCCCAAACTCGCAGCGTTCATCGAGGAATGCAAGCGCGGCCCGGCCATCGAATCGGAACTCGCGACACAAGAGAAGAAGGGCATGCCCACCGGCCTCACCGTGCGCCATCCCATCAGCGGCGAGGCCATACCCTTATGGGTCGGCAACTACGTGCTCATGAGCTATGGCGAGGGCGCGGTGATGGGGGTGCCCGCGCACGATGAGCGGGACTTCGAATTCGCGAAAAAATATCATTTGCCGATCAAACCCGTCATCGACGTGGGCGGCCGCGAATACTCCACCGGAAAGTGGCAGCCTTGGTATGCCGAACATGGCCGCTGCATCAATTCGGGACCGTATGACGGTTTGGAATTTCAGGCCGCTGTCGATGCGATCGCGGCGGACTTGAGCCGCTTGAGGTTGGGTGAAAAGCAAACCACCTGGCGCCTGCGCGATTGGGGGATCTCGAGGCAGCGATATTGGGGCTGTCCGATTCCGATGATTCACTGCAGAGCATGCGGCACCGTGCCGGTGCCGGACGAGCAGCTGCCGGTGATATTGCCGACCGATCTCGTGCCCGACGGCAGCGGCAATCCGCTGCTCAAGGACGCAGCCTTTCTCGCCGTTGCCTGCCCACGATGCGGCGGAGATGCGCGGCGCGAGACCGATACCATGGACACCTTCGTGGACTCCTCTTGGTACTTCCTGCGTTTCGCCTGTCCCGACAATGACAAGGCCGTGCTCGATTCACGAGTTCAGTATTGGGCGCCCGTGGATCAATACATCGGCGGCATCGAGCACGCCATACTGCACCTCCTGTACTCGCGCTTTTGGACCCGCGTCATGCGCGAATTGGGCGCGGTTGCATTCAAGGAACCGTTCGCAAACCTGTTCACGCAGGGCATGGTGCTGAACGAGGTATTTTTCCGTAAACCGGACGCGGGCCGCGTGGAATACTTCAATCCCTCCGAGGTCGAGATTCGGCTCGACGAGACGGCTCAGCGCCGCGTTGCGGTGCTGCGTTCCGACGGCGAAGAAGTCGAGTCGGGCGGCATCGTCACCATGTCGAAGTCGAAGAACAACGGCGTCGATCCGCAGGCGCTGGTGGACGAATTCGGCGCCGACACCGCGCGTTTGTTCACCATGTTCGCCGCGCCGCCCGAGCAAACCCTGGAGTGGTCGGATGAGGGGGTTCAGGGCGCCTATCGATTCATCAAGCGTCTGTGGAAAGCGGTGCATGACCACGTGTCGCAGGGTGCGCCCGCGCCGCTCGATACTGCGGCTCTGAACGATGTGCAGCGGGGGATTCGACGGCAGGCGCATCACACCTTGGCGAAGATCACCGACGATATCGGGCGCCGCCGGACCTTCAATACCGCGATTGCCGCGGCAATGGAGCTGTTGAATGCGCTGGCGAAGTTTCCGCAGAGCTCTCTGCAGGATGGCAGCGTGATGCACGAGGCCCTGGAGATCGTGGTGCTCGGGCTCTCGCCCATCATCCCGCATGTGACTCATGCCATGTGGCGCGCCTTGGGGCATGAAACGGCACTGATCGACGAACCCTGGACGCCCGTCGATGCTGCCGCACTGCAAACATCCGCGATTGCCATGGTCGTGCAGGTCAATGGCAAGCTGCGCGGCCACATCTCCGTCGCCGTCGGCGCCGATGAGGGCACGGTGCGGGCGGCGGCGCTCGCCGACTCCCATGTGCAAAAGTTCATCGGCTCACTCGAGGTGCGCAAAGTCATCATCGTGCCGGGTAAGCTGGTCAACATCGTGGTGTAATCGCACCATGGCCATCGTGAACAGTCGCCGGGGGAATTCGCGCAACGTTGAAATTCGCTGCATGCGCCGCGTCCGCCGCATGTACCGCGTGCGCAGCATGTGCCGCCGGCGCCAGGGGCTGCGCACAGTTGCGGCGTTCGGCGCGGCGCTGGCGTTGACGGCCTGCGGCTTTCGGCTGGCGGGCAGCGATCCTC
>Ga0073928_10003520_pt1 | contig 24642 bp, 22 predicted proteins | sample PaiPotPPA55metaG_FD_76969 | JGI IMG/M metagenome (GOLD analysis project Ga0073928, IMG submission 76969) | Iron sulfur acid spring bacterial and archeal communities from Banff, Canada, to study Microbial Dark Matter (Phase II) - Paint Pots PPA... ...
AACACGCAGACTTTCAAACATGACGTTTTCGCCGAAAGCGATGCCTGCTCGAGACCTGCGCTCCGCGAATCGGTATGCAACATGCGATGGCCTTCACGCTTTGTGAAACGAGGATTGCCAAGGAAGGATTGTCGAATTTTGACCCGGAAGATCTCCATGGATCACTTTCAACAGACGGCGAACTGATCGGCAGGTCAGTTTGAATTGACAGGGCCGTTATGCTATGAGTTTGGGCAAGAGCGCCCTTGTAGACGGAAATCCCGGCTGGATGGCTTTGACTTCGAGCTCTGCTGGTGTCCGGTTTCCAAGATGTATAGTGAAAAGCGGCATCGGGCGGGCAGTCGAACCGGAGGTGGCACATGACACGTCGCATGTTCCGCGCTGGTCTTTTGATCCTCTCAGCATCGATTGTTTGTGCCTTGGCATTGGCTTCGAGTTCAGACGCCCAAAGCCAGGTGAAGCCCTCTTCCGCGGAGGACCACCTTAAGCGAGGGAACGAGCTACGGTCGAAAAAGGATTGGGACGCCGCAATTGCGGAGTACCGCGAGGCCCTCCGCCTCAACCCGAAAAACGCCGATGCCCACCGATTCCTTGGCGCCGCGCTGCGAGACAAGGGCGACTTCGATGGGGCACTCGCCCAGGAACGCGAAGCCGTACACCTGAACCCGCAAAGCGACCTCGCCCACCAACAGCTTGGCCTCGCGCTAGGAGACAAGGGCAACTGGGATGAAGCGATCGCCGAACAACGCGAAGCCCTCCGCCTGAACCCGAAAAACGACAAGGCCCACGCAGCCCTTGGTGAGGGCCTCTTAGGGAAAGGCGACTTGAATGGGGCAATTTCCGAGCAACGCGAAGCCCTCCGCCTAAACCCGAAAAACGACAAGGCCCACGCCACCCTCGGTGTGGCGCTCGGAATCAAGGGCGATTTGGATGGAGCAATCGTGGAGGAACGCCAAGCGTTGCGCCTGAATCCGAATAATGACCTTGCGCACAGCAACCTGGGCGGGATACTCGCGGGTAAGGGCGACTGGGAAGGAGCAATCGTCGAGTTGCGCGAATCCCTCCGCCTGGACCCGAAAAACCACCTCGCCCATTTCAACCTCGGCGGGGCACTCGAGCGTAAGGGCGATCTTCAGGGTGCCCTTATCGAATACCGAGCGGCCCACACACTCGACCCCAACGATGGGGACTATAAACAGGCATACGAAGGGCTGCTAAAGAAAATCAAGTGAGCTGGGATAATCGGAGACCCTGTCGGTAAGGCATCAGAGATCAGCCAGCGGTTTGGCTAAGCCGTCAGTGTGGCGCCCCGCTGGCTACTTGCTGATGACGATTTCAACACGGCGATTCTTCTGTCTGCCATCCGGATCATCGGAGCCGTCCGGCTTTTTGTTGGGAGCTACCGGCCGGCTGGCGCCATAACCCTTGGTCGTGAAGGATACGTTTCGCAGGCTTTCCTTCTCGACGAACCAGGATTTCACCGCTTCTGCGCGCTGCTCGGATAGCTTCTGATTGTGTGCGTCCGAACCTATCGCGTCGGTATGTCCTTCGAGACGAGCCGTGCCTTTGGCTTTCTCGCGAACGATGTCCGCCGCATGCTTCAAGGTGGATTGCGCTTTGGGCAGGATGTCGGCCTTGTCGAAATCAAAAAGGACGTCAGCGGCCAAATCGATTCGCACTTCCGTCGCCGACTCCTTCACCTCGAGCGCCTGGACCTTGCCGCCCAGGTCCTCAACACGACTGCCCAGGTCCTGAACGCGGAATACGAGATCCAAGACCTTTCCCTTACCTTCGGTTTGCGCGCTTTCGCCGGGATTCTGTTGGGCCTCGGCAACACCAACCCCGATCATTAGGGCGCACAACATCAACCGTACCCAATAATTTCTCATCTGCGCCTCGCGGCCCTCATCAGCGGGTTATCGGCACGTCTTCGAACGGAGGGAAGTGCGGGATCTCCACCGTGATTTTCTGCACGTCATCGGGAGGTGCGGGAAACTTTGCCCACAGCACCGACTGCGAACCGACATTAATGTTCGCGATGTTGCGGCTGCACACGCAGGATCCATCCGCATCACGCACGACGAAGTATTTCTTCTTGTTTGCTGCATCAATCAGGTGAATGCCGCCAACGTTGCCGAATTCTTTGTCGCCTTCGCCGAAGCTGTAGCCGAAACCGAAACTGTTGTTGGACTGATTGATCAGCGCGAATTTCAGGGTGAGAGCGTTGGAGCTGCGCTTGAGTTCCTGAATTGTTAGGGTTAATCCCGGGAACTCACCTTGCGTCGAGGGCAGCGCATTGGCACTCGGAGGAGGCGCGGCCTGCGCCGCGGGCTGCGCCGCCGCCTGCGGCTGTGGGGGAGGTACGGCAGCCTCTTCCTTCTTGCTACAGGCACCCAGCATCGCAATCGAGGCGAGCAGCAAGAATGTCGTGACAACATGCATGATTCTAACTCTCAACATCGTCGAATCTCCTTCAGGAGACGCCGCTGCCGAACTTGATATTTGAGCCGGTGTGCTCATACCTGCTCCTTTTTGGAATCAGTGACTCGAGAGGCCCGTTGGGGACTGGAGGAGCAAATGACGCCGTGAGATGCGCCTCGTCGTGCGAGCTCAGGGGGCCGCACGACTCAGAGACTGCAGCGTGGGCAGCCCCTCATGGGGCGCATGCTAGCGCTCCTCTCTCCGATTGTCTACTGCATTAGAAAATCGGTGGTGTCCTAATTTGGGGGCGGAGGGGTCTAGAATGGCCTCTATGCTCCTCAACCTCTGGGGCTTTGTTCGTTCTGTCGCTCGCCACTGGGGTGTTCTAGTGACGAGCGGGGTTTTCATTGGCCTGGTCGGGGTATGGCAAGGAACGAATCATCGTGTCCCACCCGCAGTGTATTGGGGCATTGCCCTTATCGCCATGTTTATTGCTTTTTACAGGGCATGGCTTGATGAGCATAGAGCAAGTAAGGGTAGCAGCAAGCACGGCCCATCGGCCAGCGTCAAAGCCGAGGCTGAGGTCATAGAAATTACCAACGACGGAGATGGCGCGTATTTCTCAGTGCCTATAGAGATTCGGGGGGCGATAAACGGCAATGGCAAAGACGTCTTTGCTAAATGGGCTCATACCGGGGAGGTTCGGGCGTGGATTGCAAAAGGGCAAACTTGTCGCTTAGACATAGCCCGGTTGAAGTGGAGCGCTGGGAGCGTTACTAGCACGTGGATCATACCGACAGTCGCACCGGGTAACGTTGTCCGAGCGGTTGAGTCTTTTTATTCAAGTTGCGCAGTTTCTAAGCCGATTATTAGGGCCGAGGACATCGTGATTTCTGGGATGGTGGTTGCAGAACCGGATTTGCAAAACGGGATTCAGCGATTCCAGGTAGTGCTCCGCGCCTTCGACGCCATAAGTGTAATACAGAAATAGCTTGACAAGCACCTATTTCTTGTAATACAGTAATGGCATAGGGAGAACGCAAATGGCAAACGTCCTACCGATGGAAAAGAAGGTCGCAGTAATCAGCGCGCTCGCGGAAGGCTCCGGGATTCGGCAGATAGAACGCATTACGGGCGTTCACAGAGACACAATCATGCGTCTAGGCGTTCGCGTCGGAAAAGGCTGCGCGAACGTGCTAGACCGCAAAATGCGTGGGCTTACCTGCCGCCAACTGCAATTCGATGAGATTTGGGGATTCATCGGCAAGAAAGAGCGTCACCTGCGCGTCGATGATAACCCGGAATTTGGCGACGTTTGGACGTTCTGCGCGATTGACCGCGATACGAAGCTAGTTCCTTCCTTCAAGGTCGGGAAGCGCGACCTAGCAACCGCCGATGCCTTCGTCGCTGACGTTGCTTCGAGAATGCGAAACCGCATTCAGATTTCGAGCGATGCCCTTGGCGCTTACGTGCAAGCGATTGAATCAAACTTCGGCGCGGACGTGGATTTCGCGCAGATCGTAAAGACCTATATCACCGATGATTCGCATATCCCAGAGCGGAGATTTAGCGCGCCAGAAATCGTAGTGACGGAAAAGAAGCGCGTCACGGGAATGCCGGATATGGGACTCGCTTCGACAAGTCATGTTGAAAGACTCAACGGCACGACTCGCCTTCACATGCGCCGCTTGACACGTCTGACCTACGCTTTTAGCAAGAAACTCGAAAACTTCGATGCAGCGGTCGCGCTCCATTTCGCGTACTACAATTTCGTGAAGCGTCACAATTCGATTCGCTGCACTCCAGCAATGGCGGCAGGAATCGAGCGGGATTTCTGGACGGTTGAAAATCTCGTGGAGGCAGCGGCATGACATTCGAGCGCAAATTGCTTGTGGGCCTTGAAGAAATACGGGCGATTGTCTTTGAATGCATAAAGCCATCTGAAACAGGTGGCTGCGAATGCAAGTCGAGGATTGTGCTTCGTCCAGAAAACGTGGGCAGCGTGCCGAAGGAATGTCCGCGCGGCCACGCTTGGGACTGGAACGTTCCGGTAGAGAACGCGGCATTTATTTCTGCGCTGCCACAATTCGTAGATTCTCTCAAAAAGCTACGTCAGGCTGGCCGAGAGCAGCAAGCGGGATTTAGGATTTTTTTGGAGTTTGACGAGCCGAGCGAAGCGGAATAGCGATGGCATCTGAATATATCGCGGAATTGCGGGAAGTCATTCGTCGTTTGCATGGCGTCGAATCAACGCACGTTGAAAGCGTGCCGGTCAAAGAGACGCATAAGGGCCAGACAGTTTGGGAGGGTGTCGTAGAAGTTTTCGAGTTAATCGGGCATCCGAAAGCGCCAAAGGTTTACGCGTGGGCGCACAAAACGGACATTGGAAAACCACGCCACGTTACCGTGCTGCATATCCATCCGGTGACTTCACCGATTCTCGCGGTACGCGCTGCAATCATTCAGGAGTTTCGGGATGTCGAAACAGAAAGCTAAGAAGGTCGGACGGCCACGTATGCCGAAAGGTGAGGCGAAGGGCCGCATTGTTCCCGTGCGCTTCACGGCAGACAGTCTCAAGGTGATGGCAGCGGCAGCGAAGGCCAAGAACCAGACGCTATCGGAATGGATTCGGAGCACGTTAAATGCCGGAATCTAACGCAGCGAATTTCAAATTAGGACACTACCAGAAAATCGGCAGTGTCTCAGTTTGTGTGAACCTACCTGACGGCAGCGAGCAAGCCGAACGCAACAAGCGGAATCACGAACCTTGTAACGAGCATTAAAGCCCTCCGCGAATTGCAAAATGTCCTAGGAATAGTCAGGATCGCAGGCACATCCTAGCGTGGCCGCTCCGGGCGTCAAGGTTCGACGGCGGAGCTACCAATGCAATCAAGATTTCGGTGCCCTTTTCACGCTCACCACGTCGTGTTAGCGTGGCGGAGCGATGAACATGGACGTCGGGGCTCTAACGAGTAGCGCGATGTCACCTCCAGACTCCAAAATGCGATCGAAGATCGGTCACGTCGCCATCTGCTTCGTGTTGGCTCTCGGAGTCTGTGCTGTTGCGTTCGCGATGAGTCGCTCTGGCGCCATGGCCGACATCGAGCTCTGGGGTTACGATTTCCTCGTCAATCATGCCGGCTATAGCCCGCCGGACCCTAACATCGTGCTCGTCGATTTCGACGACGCAACCGTTTTGGCGCTCAACCAGTTCCCTATACGCCGAAGCACCATGGCGCTCGTCATTGACAAGATTGCGACGGGAAAGCCGCGCGTAATTGGGCTGGACGTTTTTCTCTCCGAGTCGCGCGGAGCAGAGGAAGATGCGGCGATGCAAAAGGCGCTGACCAGCGCCGGAAACGTTATCATCGCCAGCCAACTCGCAGCTCGGGGATTGCCTGCCGTCATCCCGATGCCATTCTTCTGTTCGCCCGAATCGGATGCTTCAGCCGCTGGTTTTTGTGAGGAGGGAAAGCCGGGCGCCATGGGCTTTGCATTCGTCAACATGCCCATTGATGCCGACGGTTTCATTCGCAGTATGCGCCTTCTGCCCGATTATCCCGACGCGCCTGTGTCGTTTCCTCTGGCTCTGGCGCAGCAGTACAGCGGCCAGGCGATTCATGCGGGCAAACACAATGCGGTGATTTTCCTCGGGCGTGAGATTCCGTATTTCGATCCCGACCTCAAGTCGGCGTTGATCGGCAGGTGGAATCCTTGTCCGGTGAAGCGGCTTTCTGCAATTGACGTGCTAAAAGGCCGCTTGGACCTCACACACGAATTGGGTGATAAATTGGTCCTTATCGGTCAAGGCAGTGACGCGGCCCGTGACCGGCACTTCACTCCGGTGTTTCGGCCTCCGCAGCGTGCATTTATTTCTGGCACGGAAGTGCATGCGGCTGCGATTGCTACTCTGCTTGACGGACCGACCGTTTCCGTTAGCCGGCGGTCGATTGCTTGGGGTGTGATTCTGGCTTCGGTGTTGCTCGCAGTCTGGCTCACGCTCCGCCTTCCACTTCGCTACGGCTTGGCCGGTGTCGGTATCACGATGATCGCGTTGTACGGCGGTGCTCATCTTGCGTTTGATTTCGGGCACCAATGGATAAAATTCCTCACGGGCGAGCTAGCTGTGGCCATCTCGCTTCCGGTAAGCCTTACATATCAATTTATTCGAGAGCGGTTCCGCAGCGCATCGGCGTTAGCGGAGCGCCAGCAGATCATGCAGATGTTCTCGCGATATGTTTCTCCCGAGGCCGCCGCACAGATCTGGGAACGTAGATCCGAGCTGTCGTTGGCAGGAGAAGAACGCTCCGCCACTGTGATGTTCACCGACATTCGCAACTTCACGCAACTCACGGCCGGCAAGTCCTCACCCGCCGTGCTGACCTGGCTGAACCACTACCTCACGGCGATGGACGAAGTGATCCGCGAGGAGGGCGGTTTCCTAAATAAATTCATCGGCGACGGTCTCATGGTTCTTTTCGGCGTGCCGCTCAGCGAAGGTCTGGAGGAGGACGCGTGGCGCGCGGTCCGTTGCGGGCTGCGGATGTTGGAACGCGTCGAGCAAATGAACAAAGAAAATGCACCCGATTCGGCGTATCTTCCCATTCGTATCGGCATCGGAATCCACACGGGAGTCTTGACGTGCGGAAGCGTCGGATCGCAAAGCCGACTCGAATACAGTGTTATTGGTGAGACCGTGAATCTTGCCTCGCGACTGGAAAGCGCCACAAAGGAATTCGGAGTTCCGCTCGTCTTTAGCGCGAGCACCTACGAAGCCATCCGCGCGCGTGCCTCCGACGTGCGCGATTTGGGTTTGACGAAACTGAAAGGATTCGATTCTCCGATTCACGTTTACACATTAAATGTTGGCGCGGCGACACTTTCGAGGATCCAGGTTTCAGCAACTCCTCAGAGGTGAAGGAATGAAGAAACTTTCAGTGCTTTCTGTTCTTCCATTAATGATTGCTCTTGCGTGCGGCGGTCAGGCGCAAGAACCGACAGGTTCACAGGCCGGAAAACCGGCGAACGCGGATTCCAGCGCAAGCCACTCGAAACGCGTGCGCGCCAACCTCTCGGGATTCGAACTAGCACCTGAGCATCCCTCGACAGATTCTTCAGTCCAGATCGGCGGCGGAACGAGGGGCGGCGTGCCCGGGCCGTTCTTGTATGCGCCCCATCGTGCCAAGACTTACTCCGCCAACCCAACTTTCAACTGGGGCCAGCTGGGGGCCATGAACGAATTCACGTTTCGCGTTTATGACTCGAGCGACAACATCGTCTTCGAAGAGACAGTCCACGGGAAAAGCTATACCTATCCCGCCACCGCTCCTGCGTTGAAAACCGGGGAAACTTATTCGTGGACCGTTCAATTCTCTGGCGGTTTGATGGCAGAGCCATCAGAGCCTGTCGAGTTCGTCGTCCAATCAGTGGAAGAGCGCAAGGCTTTGCAGAGCGCGCTCGCGCGGATATCAGGACACGGCCTTCAAGATGAGTTGCGCCGCGCGCAGATTTTCGAGGACGCCAGACTGTGGTATGACGCCGTCGCGGCATACTCGGACGTGATCACGAAATTCCCGCGCGAGCCCGAAGCTTACAAGCGACGCGGAGAAATCTACGATCAAATTCCCGAAACGCGTGATCTTGCCGAAACGGACTTCGGTCACGCGGAAAAATTGCAAGGAGGCGACGCACCGAAGAAGTGACTACATCAGGCCGCCCGCAATGTGGTTAGCGGTGGCACTCCCGAGCCTAATTCGCAATCTAAGTCTCATCGGGCGATTTCGGTTCGAAAATTCCCCACTTACGGAATGTCGATGTAATTCCCACGTTTATCCCGACCTATCTTATCTTAACTTTGCCATCACACCTGTACCTCCGGCCAGCATGCAAAAACTACGTAATATGGTCGAATGGCCTCAGGACCGGCAAGCGACTCCCCCGCAAGGATGATCCAGAGGTGATCAGAGAGCGCTACGGAGTAAGCGCGTTGCCACCCGTTCTATTGGCTGCGGCTGAGAGGTGCTTGTGCAGAGTCGAAACAATGGCATCCGCTTCAATATTCTGTTAGGTGGCGTGTCCTTCGTAACGCGACGCATCATCTGTCTAGCGATTGTGTGCCTGGCGACCCCCGGACTCCTTCACGCTCAAAACTCTACAGGCACTGCCGGAAATCCGCAAAGCGAACCAATTTTTCTTGAACTCGGTAGGCCGATCGAACGCGGCATGCACGGCGGTGAAAAACATTCGTACAAGGTTCACGCCGAAGCCGGCCAATTCGTTCACGTCGTCACGTTACAACAGGGAATTGATGTCGCGGTGACGCTGCTCGATCCCAGCGGAAAGCAAATCCTGACCGCCGATTCGTTGAACGAACAGTATGGACCCGAACCCGCCTCGATCATCGTCGAAAGTTCTGGCGACTTCCAGTTTGACGTCTCTGCGGGTTCCGGTGATGCTCCGGCAGGACATTACCAGATACAACTCACGGATTTGCGAGCACCAGTAGAAACGGACCGAACCCGGATCAAAGCTGAGGGAACTTACAGGGATGGCGCCTTGCTCTGGTTGCGAGGTACCGCGGAATCTGCAAAAGCGGGGGCGGTGAAGTGGCAGGAAAGCGCCGCCCTTTGGCAATCAATTGACGACAAATATGGCCAAGCACTTTCGCTGTACAGCATGGGTGCAGATTATTCCGACCTGGGGGAAAACCAGAAAGCACTGGATTACCTGACCCAAGCCCTTTCCCTCGAGCGCGCCGTCGGAGAGCGCCCGCTGGAGGCGTTTACACTGACCTTCATCGGTACCGTCTACTCCGCCCTGGGGGAAAAGCAGAAGGCGCTCGAATACTACACGCAAACGTTGCCCATTCGGCGCGCGGTGGGCGATCGCAGCGGTGAGGCGGCTAGCTTGGGCAATATCGCTCTGATTTATGCCGCACTGGGACAGAATCAGAAGGCACTGGAATACGACACCCAGGCCCTGCCACTCGAACGCGCCGTGAAGAACCGCCAGGGCGAGGCGGGTATGCTCAACAACATCGGTGCAATTTATAACGACCTGGGAGAAAACGAGAAAGCGCTGGAGTGCTTCACCCAGGCCCTACCGCTCGAGCGCGCCGTTGGGGACCGCGCGTTGGAGGCGGCTTCGCTGCATAACATCGCCGCATCTTACAACGACCTCGGCGAAAGACGGAAGGCGCTCGATTACTACAACCGAGCGCTGCCCATTCGGCGCGAGGTGGGCGACCGCTACGGCGAGTCGGCTACCCTGAACAATATTGGCGCGGTCTATGACGCTTTGGGACAGAAGCAGCAGGCGCTGTCGAATGAAATAGCTGCTTTGTCCCTGGCAAAGGCTATGGGTAATCCAGAATTGCGCGGCAGGATTGATTCCTCTCTGATGAACTATTTTCGCGATCTGCAGCGTCCGGAAGTGGCGATCTTCTTTGGAATGGATGCGGTGAACTCATACCAGCAGATTCGCAAGAACATTTCCGGGTTGGATAAGGACTTGCAGGCTGGCTTTACGAAATCGAAGTCGGCAACCTACCGCAAACTGGCAGAGTTGTTGGTGCAGACCGATCGCCTCGGCGAAGCAGAGCAGGTTCTCGATCTCCTTAAAGAACAGGAGCTGAAGGAAGTAGTGCGCGGCGCGGGCACGGATCCGTCGGCCAACGTCGAGCCATTGAGGCTCAGCGTAGCACAGCAGAGTGCGCAGAACCGGTTGGTCGCTCCCGAGAAGGCGGCCGAGGCTCTTACAGGTTTGAGTCTCGAGTATGCCGCGTTGGTGGACAAGGAAAAGCGCACGCCGGCGGAAGACGCTCGGTTGAAATCGCTGGAGGCGAGTATTGAGCACGGCAACGGCGAGGTCTCGGCATTCTTCAAGAACACGCTCTATCCGGAACTGGCCCAGAAGTCGGGCACGCAGGATGCGAACGCGCTGCTGAGCAAAGAAAAATCGGAGGTGAGCCGACTGCAGAATACGCTGGCGGAATTGGGACCGCGGGTGATGGGCATACGGCTGCTACTTGGAGAGGAGCACGCGTATGCAATTGTTGTAACGGCACACACGCGCGAGAAATTTGAACTGAAGGCCACGCCGGCGGAGCTGCGCAACAAGGTGTTGCAGGTGCGTCGCGACCTGCGTTTTCCTTCTTCGAGTCCGGGGCCACATCTGGCGGAGTTGTATGCGATGGTGGTGTCTCCGTTCGGAGATGAGCTGAAAGCGTTGGAACAGAGTGATGTAGGACAGGATCGTGTTCCGACGCTGCTGTGGTCGCTTGACGGCGTGCTGCGTTATTTGCCGATGGCGGTGCTCTATGACGGCCAACACTACATGATCGAGCGATTTAACAACGTCTTGTTCACTCCCGAGAGTTACGGGCATATGGCAACTTCCTCCGACACAAACGCCGCCAGACTGCGCGTGCTGGCGATGGGTTTGTCCAAGAGCTACGGCGGTCTGCCTGCATTGCCCGGCGTGTTGCCGGAACTGGAGGCCGTAGTCCACGATCCCGCCGTACCTAATTCACATGGTCCGATGGAAGGAAGGCTGCTTCCGAATGATCAGTTCACGCTCACTGCGCTCAAGACAGAGCTCGGCGCCGGAAAGAGTTTTACAGTTGTGCACATAGCCAGCCATTTTGTCGAGGAGGCAGGCAGCGGCGACGAACCGTATCTGATGTTGGGCGGGGAGGACACCGGGGAAACAGCGGGATATGAGTTGACCTTGTCGAAGATGGAGGATTCCTCTATCAGTTTCCACGGAACGCAACTGCTGACTCTCTCGGCCTGCAGCACCGCGAAAGGCGATGCCACGAAGGACGGCCAGGAAATGGACAGCCTGGGAATGATTGCTCAGCAGAAGGATGCAGAAGCGGTGCTCGCCACACTGTGGGATGTGAACGACGCCAGTACAAGCCGACTTATGAGTGATTTTTATGCGCGATGGGTAAAGCATCCGGCGGCTGGCAAGGCGGAAGCATTGCGCCAGGCGCAGCTCGGGCTCTTGCGCGGGGACACGGCTGAATCACCTAAATTAGAAATTGACCACGATTTTCAGAGCGGGCAGGAAGCAAACTCTGCGGCGCATGGAGCGAGCTACTCTCATCCGTTTTATTGGGCACCGTTTGTTTTGATCGGAAACTTCCACTGACAATCGAAGTGCCATCTCTGGTCCTGCGATTCTTGCTGTACGCGCTCGGCAGACCTGGAGCAAGCACTAACTGATGCCTGGCAACCTTGCAAGATCGTGGTCACAACAAAATGTCGATTTTGTTGCCTTCCCCGGAAGCCCGGCGATAAGAATAGAGGACTTGACTTGGCAAAAGCTGAGACCACTGGTTCGTTCTTGCTGAAGGAATTGATACCTGTCTCGCAGAATCTCGGGGCGCTGGGGACCGCGGGCCTTCAGGCTCTCAATTACATCGACCGGGGCGAGCGCGCGTCTGAGTCGTGGAAATCGGATCAAGTTGCGATGACTGCGCGGATGAAAACACCCAGAGCCGACGTGCTACTCGCGGTCGGTCCGGCTGTGCAAACTCTCGTCGGAGCCAGCGCGGCAGCGCGCAAGACCGGTCTGAAGTCCACAAATTAGATCACTTGTAACGTGCCGATTCGGAGCCTGAGCGGAACAAAAGAACACAATCGCAATTTACGATCTCACTGAATACACGATACATATGTTAGTTCGTTTCGCAAAATCAGTGCCCAATACGGTCGTCGTATAACTACATGTGTAGTACTTACTAATGTTCGATTTCCGAAATGGCAGGAGGGGGTTTTAAGGTGTCGGCCGCCGGAGACGTCGGATGCGCTCCAAAGTCTCGAGCAAGTCCTTCGCCTCCCGTGTATTAGAGCTACGATAGCGAAGGAGCGTTTCCAGGGTGGGCGCGGCAGGTTCCTGAACGTCCGATGCGAATTCAATCTCGTGGAGATATTCGCCGACCTCCAGGAGGCACTTTTGGCTATCGATTTCCTTTTCTATGTAATCGAGAAACACCGCCTTGAGCGCCCTTTGTTCTGGAGCCTCGAGTGCGCGTTTGTCCAATAGGGCGGACATAAGCTTCACCGCAATCTCGGTAGGTTCCCCAGCATAAATGCGGAAAAGTGCCGGCAAATCTTCATCCGCCTTCAAGTCGCGCTCGTGGATTCGCTCCCTCAGTCCTTCAAGCACCAGTATGCATTTGTCAGGGCGCAATCGATGACCGTCGTTGCGGGGATCCCGCGACAGGCCGGAACGGAAGAAGTACTCGACTACCGTACTTTCATAATTGCCGATCCAATTCAATGTTTTTGCGACTTTTGCTTTTTCAAATTCGCGTGTGAAGGCCGCGTCGATTCGTTGTCGGATCAACCGATTGAACACAAGATCAGCGATTACCTCATTTTCAGACAGGCCTTCCGGTTTGAAGTCTTCCACGAGACCGAGGCGAATGAGCGCCGCCTGCTTTTGCTCGGAGGGAAGAATCCTGCCCGATTCGATCCAATGTTTTGCTGCATTTTGACTGGAGCGTGCTTTTCCTCTCTCAGTTCGTGGCCCGGTTGCGTTAGCCATATTACTCTCGAAAGGCGGTCAACTCAGGCGACCGCGCTCCAATTAAGAATCGTTGACCTTGAAGACAGCAGCGGCGTGCACGCGGGGTCCGCCCGTCGAAGCCGCCCTCTGCTCTTATGTAGCACTTGCGTGGCACATGTGTCGCAGAAATCTCCTTTGCCCTCGAACAAACTAGGTTTTTTCTTATCCTAGTAGTCAACAGGACTTTCCTGCAGCGATTACGATCTTGGTTGGCGCGGAGTATCGGCCAATTAACTGGACTTTAAGCGCCTATTTGTTTTCATGGTGCAAGACAGCGCTGAAGAAGCCAACTTGCAGGCCTCGAGCGGCTTTACATCCTAAAACCCCTTCGCTCAGAGCATGGTGTCCGTCGCAACAAAGCTGGCTCGTTGTGCCACGACCGAAGAAATGAAGAGAAATGGAAGAGATCCCTGCAATCGGCTCATACGCGCGATGGCGTTGGCCGAGGGCATTGCTCTTGTGACAATGACCAAGAATTCAAGCCTGCAATCAGATCACGACGATCTAGTAAGTGCCGGGCGAGAGTCGTCAGCGACGCCTGCAGTTTCTCCCGAAACTGCCTTGCGAATGCTCTTGCCGGCGAACTCCCGCCCTCGACCCAATCTGAATGCTCCTTTACTCGTTCAAATTGAACTGATCTACAGGCACGCGCCGCGGCGGGACAATGCAACATTACGACCGCCTCTTGCTTCACCCGTGTGACCACAAGTCGTTTGAAGGAACGAATCCCACGTCGGAAACGCAACAGAACGGAACTTTGTTGCTTCCGATTCGCATCTCAAACAAAGGACAGAAATGAGCACACAACGAAGGGCTGAAAAGTCGAAAGAAACGCTCGCCGGTGTTCTGGCGCTGTGCCGTTATTAGACGGAGAAATCATGCGACGCAACCGAAACGAAAATTAAGCCCTCGACGATCATCGGAGAGGGAAACCTGCCAGGCCCTTTCTAAGTCTGAGTCTCGAACGGGTTATAGCCGAGAAGCCCGAGAGAGTGAAGTAGGAGAACGATTCTGCGCGCCAGCCGAACATCGCGGTTGCGACGCTTACAAAATTATTTTCGAGGAACTGGACTTTCTAGTGATTGACAAAAGTTATTTCGCCTTCCGAGAAACCCGCAGCGGAGACGTAGGTTTGCGAAGTCTTCGACTGTGTGAGAGTGGGCGCCGGCGGCTTCGCAGGACGTGGCACGGCATTCCAGTTCACCGGAAAAGCGGTGGGAGCTGGCGTTGGTGACGGCGGAGAGACGCCCGAGTACCATAGAGTGTTCGCAGCCTGGACGCCGTTCGAGCCGCTTGACCCATGAATCAAATCTCCGAACGGCCGCACGGCGTTAACTGGAGAGCTGCCTGGATCGTTCTCAAGTCCGCAATTAAACAGGGCTGACGGCGTGGAGCATGGCACGCTCGCTGCCGACGCCTCGTGCCCATCGTACGTATTATTCGCCGGGGCACCGTTGACTCCATTTGGTTCGGCTGTCCCAATATCAGCCGTCGATGGGACATCGGCGTGAGTGAAGGTAGAGGCGCAACCTGTACCATCACCCACCGCTTGGAATTGTGTCGAGGACAACCCAGTCGCTAGAACTCTAAAAATCTTCGTCGGATTTTCTAGGTAAGTCCCTATGGACAGGTTGATGACGCGGAAGCACACACCGGCAAAGAAATTGTTCGCTGCCGTGAACGTCACCACATTTGAGGTGATTGAGAAATTAGTTATCTTCGGATAGCCGCCGCAGCCTTTTAGGCCCCAGTTGTTCGGGTTGCCGGGGTCGGTATCGCAATCGTTCAGCGACCACCATGTATAGCCAGTTCCTTGAAGGATTCCGCCAGCTCCAGGAGTGGCTTGCAGAAAGGTGAGCGTGTTGAATAGGGCCAGGCCGCGCGCTACCTGATTGGATGAGAATACCGAGCTGCCTTGGCAACTTGTCGCTGTGTTCCCGAGAACGTTAGCTACTCCCGAATCGGGACACGAGTTTCTGAGCATCTGCGAAACGATCGGGCCAGTGTAGTACGTTGTGAAGTAGTTCCACGCCGCCGTCGTGAACGGTCCACCGAAGTCTACCGAATAAGCCCAATCGTAATATTGATTCGCAGCCTTGAGCACGGCAATCGGCGGAGGAACGAGCCAGTTTCCAGTTGTCTCGGGCGAGCCAAACATCAGATTCGGTGTTGAAGATTTAGAGGCCGTGCGAACGCCGGAAAACATGGCTGCGTGATATTGCGGAGTCCAACCAGTTTCGATGTCGGCAGCAAATTGCGCGTTGGCGCTGATTGTTGGGGGATTGCCTCCAGCGTTTCCGCTCCTGCACGCATAACTCTGCGTCCCGATGGTTCCTGCGCCGAGAGGCAACAGGCACACAGAGTTCGTCCCGACCCAAGAGCTTGTGGCGTCCTCATCCATCAGCCCAGTGCCACCTCCGCCCGGCCCAGATTTCGGCCAGCCGCCCCAGATATAATTGACGGTAATCGCCACCCCGCTTGCTGGAGCGGTTGTAAACGTGACCGTCAGAGAGCCACTCGAATAGGTTACCGTGCCGCTTACGGTCTGTGCTCCCCCGGCATTGTTCGCGCCCTTTATCAATCCGGTGCCTGCCGAACCGCTGCACCGCCTTTCAAATACCGGGCAATCTCCGGCTACCTGAGCACCGTTGACAAGAATCTGTATTGAGTTCGGGTCTGTATTTGCATGAAGCGTTACCGGTCCGAAAGTAGTTGCACTTCCATTTCCAGTTCCCACCGTGGCGGATGGAGAACCGCTGCCGTTTGCAACCCAAGAGAAGCTATAGCCCACCTGTGTTCCGCTCGAACCAAGCGTTGTATAGCTCGATCCCCATCGCGAATTAAGAGACACGCCCGAGGTGCCCCCAGCCACGTTTGGATTGTTCCCATATTTGTTTGCGATGAAATCCCCTAAGCTGCAAGGGCTGGACAGGGAGCATGTTCCGGGAGTCGATGCACTGGGAACCTTCGAATAAACCGGCACATCGTTGTAGACCCAAATGAATCCGTCACGATTCGTATTCGGATTCATAGTCTGGATAGGCGATACGCCGATCAGCGCCCAGCCTGTAGAATTGTTGTTGTGCCCCGCTGGGAAGGTATCGAAGTCCGGTGACGGCCCGAGGCACGCGCCTCCATCGGAACCTAGCGCCGAGAATCCCGCTTGGAATGGACTTTTGCGAATGGTCTGGTTCTGCGAGATGGTGAGGTACTGAGTGTTGAACGTCACCCACGATGGAGAAAATGCATCAATGCAATTCGCCGGATTACTGTAGAAGGCATTGGCGAAGTATCCCGGCCCCTCGATCTCCCGCAAATCCTTGCATGCGTCGGCGACGCCTGGATTGCTGTTTAGGTTATTCGTGCAGTACACGTCCGTTTCTGTGATGTTTATCTTCGCCATCGACGTCGAGCAGTCGGTGCAGGTGAACGTGTCGCCGTAGGCGTTGAAGTTCCAACTATTCATTTCCGCAAGGCAGTCATTCGCCGCCGTCTGCGCGCTACCGCTATACTTGGCTGTCAGCAGTGGCCCACCGGAAAGACACGTGCCAGCCGTGATCCCTTCGAAGAACATGTTGTTGCCAAGCGGAGTGCACCAATACCACTTCTGCGGAGTCTGCGAGGTCTGGAGTTGGAAGTACCAGTTTCCGGGAACGAAGAAACCGCCGCTTGAGGCAGCGTGGGAGCCGGAACCCGTGAAAGTGAGCGTCGTTCCGCTCGCCACGGTGACGGTGACTCCTGACGTGGTAGTCGGTGTGTTGTAGAACGAATCGGTTACGGCAGTTAGGAATCCGCTCTGCCCACTGACTATCGCAGCCGTGCTAGAAACTGTGACTGTGTACGTTCCGCTGGAGAGCACCACGTTTGAAATGGGCAAGCGGTAAGTGGTAGTTCCGCCCGGAGTGGTGACCATCGCCGGAGGCCACGCAGGGTTGACACAAGGTTGTGCCGTGGCTCCGCCGAACACATCTGCTGGATAGCCAAACGTTGGCGGAGTGGCTTGCCCGAAGGTCGGCAGGGCGCAGAGGAAAATGAGTGGGAGCAAGTGTCGAATCATCTTCATTGGTTCAATACCTCCACTATTCCATGACGCTGGCTTGCGGAGCTGCCCGTGCTCGCCGCCGAATACGCAAAGGTAATTTGCAGAAACAGTTGCGTTGTGCTGTTTATCGTTCCGACCGTTGTCGTATTTGTATCTCCATAAGGAATATCAGCAGCTGTAGATGATGCGCTGGGATAAAGAGAAAAAGTTGCCTCCTTAGCCACCGCCGCCGAACATGCCCAAATTCTCATGCGGAAAGAGCGAACCAGAATGCTATATGTGAACCGTTGAAGGCTATCGTGTAAGAAGTTGTAGGCGGGGTTATTGAGCCGGGAATGGATGACGCCGAAATCTGCGCTTGTGCGAATGGAACCACGCCCATGTATCCTTCCAAGAGAGTCGCCGTTGCAACCGTCACAGCAGAGACTCCGAAAGTGTAAAGGCCTGCGCTCAGGGGGCAGCTGGTGGCGAAGGCTATTTTTACAATGCCTGTAGTCGGAAGTGGAGCGGCTGTCGTATTGCAAACCAGAGTCCCGCTTGCGTTATAGATGCCGATTTTGTAGTTGTTTGTCGCATCTGCTGTTCCCACGCTGACCCAAACGTTATTAAATACCCCTGAATAGGGAAGCCAGAAGTCGTCGCCACGAGTGGTTCCCGCCGTTGCTAGTCCAATGGAGGCGCCTATATTCCCGTATGCTTGGAAAGCGTTGATGTTGGGTGCCGTGCTCGAATTGCATCCGAAAAGTCCGGTTGCGGTGGTGAACGTCAAGGCGCTTGTGCTAGCACTGCAACTCGGGAAAGCCTGGATCGTTGGCATAACTGGAACGAACCATTTCGAGTTGTCCGTGTAATTAAGCGCAAACCAGTTTGGCGGGACAATCTGATTGGCGTTTCCGTTGATCGTGCCGCCGCCGGTCGCAGGCGTTTCAGTCACAACGCCGGTATTGATATTGGATAGACCAAAGGTAAAGCTGCCCGTGAATCCGGCCGCAGTCGGATTCGGGATGGTAACTGCGATTGGCGAAGCGTTACTCTCCGTAGCAATTCCAGCACGATCCGTTGTGAGAATCGTATCTGAGGTTCCAGTCGCCGCGCGAACGGGAACGCCGGCAAGTCCATAAGTCGCCGGTCCAGCAACCCCGCCGCTTGGTGTAGATGTCAATATTTGCGTCACGCCGTTAGGAGACGTCGGGCCGGCGGGGAGGCCGCCTCCTGCGCAGGATACATCGGTCAATGTGATCACACCGGAGGCTTTCGACCACCCGGCGCAATCCGAGTTCGTAATAGATGTGCTTGCTGGAAAAATGGCGAAGATATTATCCACGGAGTTTGCAAACCCATGATAGTTCTTATTAGTGGTATCGAGGCCAATGTCACCATTGGCTGAGGTTGTCAGGCCGGCGCCCGTTCGAATTTTAAACAACGTAACACCGCTGAAATCCCAAGTATTCCCGGTAGCGGCAAAAGTACCCGCGTTTGAGTTCGTCGAAGCTGTCAACGCGCCGAATGCCAGAGAGCCGCTCTTACCCTTAATAGCAACCATCGCAGCCGTCCATTTATCCGATGATAAAGTCGCAGTGGCAGCTATTGAGCCAGCCGCCCCCTGCGCTATATCCGATGCGAGAGCGTTCGTCGATGTGAGAGGTGGTCCAAGACTGGAGAAGCCGCCGGTCGGAGTAAACGTAAGGTTGCTGAAAGACTGGAAGAATCCGAAAACGAGGTCTGCTGCCGAGGTGGTTTGAAAGCCGCTGCTCGCTGAGCCGGAGTTTCCGTTCGCGGCGGAGGTATTGTCGATCGGCGAGGTCGCATCCTGTCCTGAAACTTCAATCGCCCAAGCTTCCGCGAAGACAGCAGAACCGAACGTAATCGTGATAGTAGTCGAAGCCCCGCCAATAATGTTGTTGGCATAGAAGCAACTGAAAAGGTTGAAGTTGGTGGAGGGCGAGGACGTGAACGGGAAGGTCGTATATCCAGTTCCAGTCGGCGTGAGAGCGAATGAATCGCTTTGCGTGTCACTAACCGCAATGGAACTGACGGTGTTGTAGAACACGCAAACGAGGAACATGTCCCCATTGTTCGTCGGAGTGAAGACGAACGTGTCTGTTGATGCCGACCCGAAGTAAGTTCCTTGTGAATGGACGACGGAGGGAGTCGCTGCCCGAGACACTGCGGGCAGCAAAAGAATTGTCAAAAACAAAAAGAATGCTATGGTCGCCCGTTTAATCATTTGTAAAACCCTCCCATTAATGTGCCATCGCCTTTCTACCAAGAAACCCCCTTCCTGAAAAACCGCCAGGAGTGTACATCGAGAGCCGAAGCGTGACTATTCTACATTGCACACTTCTCTAGAATTCTACTGTGTGATATGCCATTAGCACCCCTGCTGCTTGATATTCGGATATTCCTGCAACTGTGAAAAAATCGCCCGTAATTACGATCTAGAGTCCCCCTGGTATCGAGATACCAGGCAGTTTCGACGGACGTAAAATGTCGGGTCAAGGGAAACAGATGCACGGTAAGGAATTGCAGAGATATAGGCGGCTATTCGTCGAGAAGCATGTGGAGTTACTGACCGAGAGCACGGGTGCGGTGATTCCGTCTGCTAGGGGCGTCGAGGGTGATCCCGCCGACCACATACGTTACAGTAGCCCCAACGAGCAACAGCCATGCCGCAAAACGGGCTGCTATTCATAGTGGTGTAGAATTTCCTTCGACGGAAAAGCCGTGACATTCATCTCTTTGCGGATGTTCCTTCTTGACCCCAACGATCCGTTCCGGACTAGGACAACCTGAAGACGGGGTTAGCGGCGTTGTTTGATTTACGATCTTTGTTGCAAGAAATCAGTACCGCATCTCCTGGAGCGAGGTGTACTTCATGAGACTGCTCATCACGGATCAACAGCAAGCCACCACCATTGACAGCGGGTGGTGCCTTCAAACATAAGAGCAATTGAATGTCACCAGCGCGATCTTGGTGCGGGTTAGTGTAGTGCTTCCCTCTAAAACTGGACACCTCATCTAGGTAGAATCAGGTCCTCCAAACAGGAGGCAACATGGGCAGGAAACCACGCTTTCTTCGGTTTAGCTTAGCTCCGGCAACTTCTGATTAAATCACTTGTTCGGTTTTTTAACCGAAGGGTTGCCACTTCGAATCTAGCCTAGGGGCCAACCCTTAAAATCTCAACGAGTCGTACGTCCCAACTGGTCCAGCGCGCCCTTGAGTGCAACAGAATGTCGGTTTTGTTGCCTTCCCCGGAAGCCCGGCGATAAGAATAGAGGCTTGACTTGGCAAAAGCTGAGACCACTGGCCCGTTCTTGCTGAAGGAATTGATACCTGTCTCGCAGAATCTCGGGGCGCTGGGGACCGCGGGCCTTCAGGCTCTCAATTACATCGACAGGGGCGAGCGCGCGTCCGAGTCGTGGAAATCGGATCAAGCTGCGATGATTGCGCAGATGAAAACACCCAGAGCCGACGTGCCACTCGCGGTTGGCTCGGCTGTGCAAACGCTCGTCGAAGCCAGCGCGGCAGCGCGCTGGCCATCTGAAGCCCACAATAGCCAGATCTTCGGAGGTAACCAACCCACTCGCCAGAACTCGGCGACCGTGAAACTGAGAAGCATCGGAACTTTTTGCGCTGCGATACGAGAATTGATTAGGTTTCATTGTCTTCTCGAGTCTGAGCCAGGACTTTCTGCAAGTAACGATGTCCTTCACGGTCGTATTCCTCAACGCCAATCCTGAGAAGTAGTTCACAAATCTGAGAGAGACTTCTCGCCTCTTGTTTCGAAAGCCGCTGCAGCTTCTTTTTCAGTTCAGCCGGAATGCGAAACGCCAATGGCGCGTCCTTTTTCATCGACGCGATTGTATGAGAAAGGCTTCGCTCTGCCAACAATTGGATTGACAAATCTCTTTGTATGTATGAGTATGTATGCGTATCTCGTACATAAAAGGAATGGGCATATGAAACGAAGAAGACGAGTGAAGGACTGGCGTCCTCTGTTTCGAGCGAATCTGGCACTCTCCAAGAAATTGTGGCCTGGTCAGATTTTCAAGGCACAGCTGAAGGCCTTGGAAAACTTAACGTCGAGTCATGGAATATCCTTAGGATCCGGTGACTTACAGCTCTTGGAAAACCGTTGGTATGTCACCCATTCAGGACTTCTCAGTCTTGCCGAGCGAAAGGGATGCACGGGGATTCGAGTCGAGCCTGTTCAACGCTTTTGTGACCCTCTCTCGAACCGTTGGGTGTTTCGAGCGATCGTGTTTAAGAAATCTGGATCAAACGGCTTCGCTGGATTTGGCGACGCCGATCCCTCAAACGTTTCACCTCTTGTCCGTGGCGCCGAAATGCGTGTTGCCGAGACGCGAGCCGTCAACCGGGCTCTCCGAAAAGCTTACGGAATCGGCCTGTGCAGTGTCGAAGAGCTCGGGTCGTTCTCGGCTCCGCAGAAGCCCCTCGCAGCCACTCCGCATTCAAATGGTCATTACGGATCGAACAGCTCCGGCAACGGCCAGCCGCGATTGCGTGACCAACTGTGCCTGCTCATCCGTCAGCACAATCTCGATCCTGCGCTCGTGAAAGCATACGCCGCCGATTTCTGCGGCACCGAAACCCTCAAGGAAGCCAGCCGCGATCTGGTCGAGTCCTTCATCTCTCAGATTGCAGACTCCGCGAAGAAGGACCGAGACGCCCTCGTGTGCAAGCTCAATTCCTACGCTCAACCTGTGGAGGCAAAACCATGAAGCGACACATTCCCGGTCTGCATTCTCGCCAGCAGGATGGCGAAAGTCCTCTCGAAGGCTTGTTCCTGGTTCGAGTCGATTCGTCTTCCTACCGCTGGCATCCGCAGAAACCGTTTCTCTCGGTACGGTTTGTTGTCGTTGAGCCTGAACCGTTTCGAGGACGGTCACTCTCGGGTCGGCTGTACTGCACCGAACGAGCCTTGTGGAAGCTGAATTGGTTCCTGCGCGATTTCGGCTATGACTCCGATCTGCTCAGCCAAGATCAAGTGGATGAAAAAGCTCTGCTCAAGCTTCGTGGAGTCGTTCGGACATCCCATGTCACCCTGAACGGCCGGTTGTTCCAGAACCTGGAAGCCTTTGCGCCCGCAGCGGAATGGGGCGAGTTTTCCTGCGAAATCGTCGACGGGAAACAGGAGCAAAGGAGCGGCGATGATCTTTAGCCACACGCAGATCAGCCAGTATCTTCGCTGCCCCAGGAGCTACCGCTATCGCTATCTCGACGGCTGGCGAGAAAAGGAAACGCGTGCTGCGATGGCCTTTGGGCGCTGCTTCGAAAAGGCTCTCGCGGCTTACTTCACCCAGGAGGACTGCACGGCTGCGCTGTTCAAGGAGTGGGGCGCTTTCCGAGACGCTCCATTCGAATACAAGAAGGGAGAGTCCTGGGATCGCCTCGTTCACCAGGGAGTCCATCTGCTCGAGCGGTTCGCGCAGGACGATCGCGTCAAGATTCCTCACCCGAAGCAGGATCTGCAGGTGAAAAAGAGCCGACCTCTTCCCGATGGCAACGAGTTCGTCGCTTATATCGACGCCCTCGGCGAACTCGACGGCACCCGGTGTCTGATCGATTGGAAAACCACGGCGAGCCGCTACCCGGAAAAGCCGGAAGGGCTCTTGTCACTCGATCCGCAGATGATCTGCTATTCCTGGATCAGCGGAATTCGGGATGTCGCGCTCGTCATCTTCGTTCGAAAGCATCTTCCTGAAATTCAGTACCTGAGGACATCCATCACGGACGAGCAGCGGCGCGAATACGGTCGTCTGGTCGGAACGACGGTCAGCCAGATCGAATCAGGCCAGTTTCTTCCCCACAGCGGCATCCGGTTCCCGCAAAACGGATGCGTGAGCTGCTCGCATCTGGGGCTCTGTCTCGGCAGTCAGGAATTGATTACAACGAATCTGATCCGAAAGCCAGGAGCAAGCGACCTTGATTGGCTTGACGAGCTTGTGGATTGACGGGCGCACACGGGTGCCTCCCGAACTCAATCGCCGACGGGCCCTGATCGTTCTCGAGAAGATCGATGAGATCTTGTCCTGGGAGCAATCGAAGGAGCGAGAGCGCGATCAGCGGTTCGTCGAGCTGGGGCAGCACCTCTGTGAGGTGCGCGCCGGGCAGTACTGGAGACTCGAAAATCTGACTTCGTTCGACGAATTTCTGGAGAAACGCTTCCCCGAATCACGCCGAAAAGCTTATTACCTGCTGGCGATCCACGAGCATCTGACCCGCATACCGAAGCAACAACTTCGCGAAGTGGGATGGGCCAAGGCAACAGAACTGGTGAGGGTAGTGCGCCGAGACGGGGCCGAGTTTGACTGTGCAACCTGGTTGCACAAAGCCAAGGAGCTTCCGAAGGAAGAGTTCAAACGGGAGGTGGAACGCTACCTAACCGGCAAAGAAACGGAGGCGTGGGAGATCATCTATTTCAAGCTGTACAAGAGCCAGTTGCCGGTTGTCGAGCGGGCGCTTGAAATCGCAGCTCTCATGCTCGGCAGCGACAAATCCCGGGGTTATTCGCTGGAAATGATCTGCGCCGATTTCCTGGCGGGTGCTGCACTCCAGACGGGAGGACCCGAACAAAATCACGGATGCTCAGCAGCCAGCGGTGTCTCATTCGCAGGCTCTGAGCAGCCCGCTTCGACCGAGAAGTCGGCGATATGAATAGTTCCATCTCCCCCAAAAGCCCTCGCATTCGAAAGACGCCGGAGCAATATGCAAGGGTGCGTCGGGAAATCCTGGAACGCGATGGTTGGCGCTGTCAGAAATGCGGATGCTGCCACAATCTCGATGTTCACCACATCAGGCGGCGCAGCGCCCTTGGGGACGACGCAGAGACCAACTTGATCACGCTTTGTAGGGAATGCCACAAGATTCTGCACAGATGCTAAGACTGGACACCGCGCTTTAGTATGATCAGAGCCTCCCAAACAACAGGCACTCTTGGATTTCGCAGCCCGATTTTTCTGGTGTCGAGGGTCTGGTCAAGAATCGGATCGAGAATCGATTCATTTGCAGGTCTACGGAATGATTTCGATACCGCTGGATTTCGGGTAGTCCGCCGTGCCTTTGATGTAGGAGACGGTGATCTTCCCGGTCGCGTCCGCCGGGCTGGTGAACTGCTCCACCAGCGCCTTGTTTGCCCCACCGGCCGTAGCAAAGATGTCGAAGTTGCTCAGCACCGTGCTGCCGTTGATCGCTACGTTAAACAACCTGGCCCCAGCATTCGCAAATGCGATCTCCGCAAAGTGCAGCCGAACTGTGTAAACGTGTCCGACGACGAGACTGGGAATCGTATACGTGAACACCCCCCAGCGTTCGTTCTGATATACCGCCGCAGGCGCCGGATTCGTCACCCCGCTGGTGTTGATCGTTGCTGTAACCGTCGACGTGCTCCCACCGCTGAAATCTTCATCCGGCACCCACGTGCTGACCCCTCCGCCACCTGAACTGACCTGTAACAATGCCGGTGGGGGCGATGCAGGAATGATTTCAATGCCGCTGGATTTCGGGTAGTCCGCTGAGCCCTGAATGTAGGAGATGGTGATCTTCCCGGTCGTGTCCGCCGTGCTCGTGAACTGCTCCACCA
>Ga0073928_10003523_pt1 | contig 24631 bp, 19 predicted proteins | sample PaiPotPPA55metaG_FD_76969 | JGI IMG/M metagenome (GOLD analysis project Ga0073928, IMG submission 76969) | Iron sulfur acid spring bacterial and archeal communities from Banff, Canada, to study Microbial Dark Matter (Phase II) - Paint Pots PPA... ...
GATCGTTTGAATGCGCTAGTGTTCGGCGGTTTTGCGGCGGTGGCGCTGGCCATTGCGGTCATTGGCGTCGCTGGTGTGCTGGTGTTTTCAGTGAGTGGCCGGACGCGCGAGTTCGGAATCCGGCTCGCACTCGGCGCGCAGCCGCGGAATCTTCTGACCAGCGTGATTGCCGACGGTGCGGTGATGGCGGCTGTGGGCATTGTGGCGGGCGCGCTGTGCGGTTACGCGATCGCGCGTCTGGCAAGCAGCTACATCGTGGATGTGAGGATGCCGGGTGTGGCGCCAGTGATCGCGTCCGCGGGGGTGTTGCTGCTGGCGGCGGTTGTAGCATCTTTCCTGCCAGCGGCCCGCGCTGCGCGCATCGACGTGATGGAGGCTCTGCGATCGGAATGAGAACGTCGCATAAAAACTTCCGAGTTATGATCTGCGGCGCAGGCGGTCCAAAAGGGCGAAGAGAATCACGCCGAAAGCTGCGGTGACCACGGAATCGATCAAGAGGCGCAAAGTGAAGAAGGGCGTGGAGTGGTTGAGCAGAACGCGTTGCGTGATGGCGAGAATTACTTGATGGAAATGGAAGAATAAGAAGATCAGGCCGAAACGGCTTAGCGGATGTTCGGTATCAATCCGGGCACCAACCGAAGAAGCAAGATAGCCCACGATCGTTTTTGCAATGCCGTACATGCCGATGGGATTGTCGTGGCTAAGGGCGTTCTGCAAAATTCCGATGGCACCTCCCAGAAATAACCCCGAAACAGGATTGCGTCGGCTCACTCCGAAATAAATAGTCACGAGCAGGGGAAGATCGATTAGCTCGGACCATCTTCCGTATTTATGCAGGAAGGCTTGAAAAACAAGCGCGAGCAAAACGGTGCCGATGATGGTGCCACCGTAGAATTTATGGACCTCTACATTTGGCTCCGAGTGCGCTCCGACATTGAGCATGTACGCCATTATCGTCGAGGAGCAGGCGACTTCGCCCCCGGAGTTTTGTTCAGCGGAGCTACAGCTTGAACGGGAGTAGCAGCAGGTTTGAATTTGTTTGGGTCGGTCACCACTCCGGAGGATCTGGATGTTGTCGGCGGAGTGGCCACTTGCGCACTCGTCTGCGCGGGCGTGGCCTCACCGGCCCCGGAGGCTTCTTCAGACTTCTTGGGGACGAGCTCCTGCTGCGTGAGCAGCACGATGACATCTTCGAGACGGTCGAGGCGGGCCGCAGGGCGCACGGAAATTACTTGAAATGGATTTCCCGGTTTTGCTTCGTCCACGTTGCCAATCAGCAAGTCTTTGGGAAAAATACGATCTTCGCCGGAAGTGACCAGGGCATCTCCGGACTGAAGTTTTTCTTCGTTGATGACGTACTCCATGTGCGGCTCGGGATCTCCGCTGCCTTTGACCACGCCATGCGTGCGCGAGGAGGCGAAGAGAGCTCCCACTCCGCTGTCCTTGTCATTGATCAAAAGAACCTGCGCGGTGGAGGGAAAGACTTCGACGATTTTTCCGACCACTCCATCGGGAGTGATGACACCCATGTTTCGGCGTACGTGATCCCGTTCACCACGATTGATAAAAAGTGTATGCGAAGTGGGATCGGCGCTGGCGCCAATCACTTGTGCGGCGAGCATGGGCGCTTCCAGATGCGCTTCGCGAAAATTGAGCAGAGTGGCAAGTCGATGGGCCTCAGCAGACTGGCTTTCGAGCTCGCGATTTCTGAGACGTAGCGTGTTCACGTCGTTGCGCAGGCGTTCATTTTCAGCGCGCGTGTTCCGCAAACCGACGTAGCCGCTCCAGACTCCGCCGATATGAGAAAAGGTCCAGGTGCCAGCGCGCTCCAGAGGCGTCATCAATTCCACGGCCCAATACCGGATCAGGCGTACGTTGTTTTCGCGCTTAATTTGAAAAGCGAGGAGGAGTACTTGCGCCAGGACGACGGTTGCGAGCAGGGCCAGCGGACGATGACGGGAAAAGGCGTCGATCATAACTTTAGGACCCGTTCAAAAATTCGCAAGAGGGCTTCCGCTTACGCCGCGCATCCTCATGTCGTGGTGCGGACGCAACCAGGCAGATCCCTCGCTTCGTTCGGGACGACCACGTTAAAAAAATAAATACAAATTCCATCAATCGATGGAGACCAGGCGCAACAAACGGAAATCGCTCAGCATCTTTCCGGTTCCGAGCACGACAGAGGCTAGTGGATCGTCAGCGATGGAAACCGGAAGGCCGGTTTCTTCGCGGATGCGTTTGTCCAGATTTTTGATTAACGCGCCGCCGCCGGTTAGGACGATGCCGCGGTCGCTGATGTCAGCCGAGAGCTCGGGCGGCGTCCGTTCGAGCGCAACCCGAATCGCATTCAAGATCGTGGAGATACATTCAGAAAGCGCTTCGCGAATTTCGCTGTCGTCGATGGTGACGGTGCGGGGCACGCCTTCGATTAAGTTGCGGCCTTTTACTTCGAGCGTCAGAGGCTTTTCCAAGGGATAGGCTGAGCCAATTTCAATTTTTATTTGTTCCGCGGTGCGTTCGCCGACCAGCAGGTTGTATTTTCGTTTTAAGTAATGCATGACCGCTTCGTCCATTTCATTGCCAGCGACACGGACCGAGCGCGAATAGACGATACCGCTCATGGAGATTACGGCGATGTCGGTGGTGCCACCGCCGATATCAACCACCATGTTTCCGGAAGGCTCTTCGATGGGCAGGCCTGCGCCGATGGCAGCGGCCATGGCTTGTTCTACGAGATACACCTCGCTGGCGCGCGCGCGATAGGCGGAGTCCTGGACCGCGCGTTTTTCCACCGGAGTGATTTCGCTTGGCACGCCGATTACAATTCTGGGATGAACCAGGACGCGGCGGTTGTGAGCTTTCTGAATGAAATAGGTGAGCATCTTTTCGGTGACTTTGAAATCGGCGATGACGCCATCTTTCATTGGCTTGATGGCCACCACGTTTCCGGGAGTGCGACCGAGCATTTCTTTGGCCTCACGGCCAACGGCGACAACTTCCCCGCTGTTTTTGTTGATGGCCACGATGGAAGGCTCGTTTACGACTATGCCCTTTCCGCGCGCGAAGACCAGCGTGTTGGCAGTGCCGAGATCGATGGCCAGGTCGGATGAAAAGAGACTGAACACCGACCGCATGTTGTAGCCGTTTTTCGTCACGTCTTGCGTTCCCCCTCAGTTGGGCATGCGGGCCGCGGCGGCGGCAAATATTTGGCGAACTTCCAAACTTGACAGCGCATCGTTCGTTTACGGGATGACGACTTGCACGCGCTTGGTGGCTGTACCGCCCCGGCGATTTTGGCCGGTGATGATAACTTCGTAAGAACCTTTTGGCATGGGCGGCAGAAAATGGCGGAACTGTCCGTCCGATTGAATGCTGGCGACCGGTTCACCGTTGATAATCAAGGCCGCTCCGGGCTCGGTGCGCCCAATGATTTCGACGACGTTACCCTGCAATACAGTATTATCCACCTCCAGGAGCATATCCTGCTCTTTCCCTTGTATTACGAGCGTGAATTTGTAGGGCTCACTTTGATCACTGGTGGCGTTCTTCGCGTCGATCGCGCGAACCCGCCAATAATAATCGCCGGGGTCGAGTCCTACGATGTCCACGCCCTCCGAGGTTGTTTTCTTATCCATAATAATTTTGTTGAACATGGCGGTGGTACTGGCCTGGAATTCATAGGACTTCGCCGTAGACACGGTTTTCCAGGAGAAATGAACCGGATCATGCTTGGGATTCGATACGGTGATGGCTTGCAGGTTCAGCGGCGAGTTCAATTCCGGGGGTGCTAGCACGTCGGTTTTGGTGATCGCCCCACCGGTGGGGAATGTGACACGTTGAAACTGGCCGATATCGAGGTGCTCGCCGCCGCGACTCAATTCCGCGCTACCAGAAGCGATGGTGATTTGCTGCTGTTTTGTGGCGGGATCGCTGCTGACAGCAGCGCGGCTATTCGCGCGCAACGATGCGACAGCGTTCTCGAAAGAAACTTCCGCCTTCGAACCGGGAACTTCCCATGCACCAGTGGCGAGGTCCACTTGTCCTGAACTGATGTGCACGCCGACTTGCGAGGCGTGATCCCGCTCTACGATATTTTCTTCGACGGTGACGAGGGTATCGCCCTTTACGGTGTAGGTGGTGCCGTCGGCGAAAGCCATGCGAGCGACGCCTTCGGGTCCGGTCTGGATCAAATCGCCTTTATCGAGGGTAGGCTGATAATCAGCGCTCTGCCACTCAACGGAATTTACTTTTTTTACTTGCACTTTTCCATCGAGGTTTACAAAGCGGGCTTGCCGTGCGGTGATGGTAGCCACGCCTGCATCGTGCGCGGAGACGGCTGCGTCGAGGCGCTTGACGAGCTTGCCGGAAAGATCGGGAAAGGCAAAATAGATGGCGGCAATTATTACGCCAATAATCAGCAAGGCGTAGATCGCCATGGTTTTGTACGTGACGGTGTGCCAATAGACCTCGACCCGCGAGATTTTAGGCTTGTCCGACACGGTTGTTTTTTGGTCTATCATGTTTATTAGGGCTAACTTGGAAATTTAGCACACGGGTATAGGCCATTCAACTCGGCGAGAAAAGAGTTGCGAAACTGCTAACCCCTCCTTGTTCCAATTCGTTAACTGGCCCACGGGCATGTTGGGGATCACTGTGTGGCGGTTCTGTCGAGGGCCAAGCGAAAAGCGTTCCAATCTGGCGCCATATTGGAGGTTGACCCCAGGCGGGCATTTTAGGGAGACTATTTGCTCTAGACCGTCGTTTTTGCTGCTGGGTACGGTGCCGCGAATCCTGCTTGATTTGGGAAGCAGGCGAAGTACTCTTGAGGCTGCGAGGAAGAAAAAATGAAAGAAATTATTGGCGAACTCCTTCCACCGACACGAGTCATGATGACTCCGGGGCCTTCGTGCATGGACCCGCGAGTTTACCGCGCGATGTCCGCGCCGCTGGTGGGGCATCTGGATCCGTGGTTTTTGGAAATGATGAATGACGTACAGGTTCTGCTTCGCCGCGTGTTTCAAACCGAGAACCGCATTACGTATCCGATCTCCGCATCGGGCTCGGGCGGGATCGAAGCCGCGGTATTGAATCCGCTGGAAGAGGGCGATGAGTGCATTGTTTGCGCGAATGGAATGTTTTCCGAGCGCATGGCGGTGATCGCAGAACGCAGTCCAGCGAAAGTGATTCGTGTGGAGGCGCCGCTGGGCCGCACAGTTGATCCTGAGGAAATAAGGCGCGCAGGCAAAGGCAAAAAGATTAAATTCGTCGGTTTGGCGCATGGTGAAACTTCGACCGGCGTGGTGCAGCGGCTGGAAAATTATCGCAAAGTTGCCGATGAGCTGGGAGCGTTGCTGATCGTGGATACGGTTGCGTCTCTAGCGGGGATCCCGCTGGATGTGGATCGCGAGCGGATTGATATTTGTTTCAGCGGCACGCAAAAGGCAATTAGTGCGCCGCCGGGTATGGCGCCGATCACCGTCAATAAGCGGGTGGAAGATTTAATACGCGCGCGAAAAACGCCGGTGGAAAGCTGGTATTTCGATTTCATGCCGATCATGACGATGTGGGGCGCAGAGCGAACCTATCATCACACGCCGCCGGTGTCGTTGATCTACGGCTTGCGGGAAGCGCTTCGGATTGTGTTGGAGGAAGGGTTGGAGGCTCGCTGGGAGCGACATCTGCAGAATCAGCAAGCGTTGGTTGCGGGAATCGAAGCGATGGGACTTGATCTATTTGTTTCCGATCCTGCCGACCGGCTGGTAACCGTGACGGCGGTAAAGATTCCCGCTGAGCTTGAAGATCGAAAGGTTCGCCAGCAGCTTCTGGATGAATTCAACATTGAGATCGCTGGTGGCATTGGCAAGACCAAAGGACAAATCTGGCGAATCGGGTTGATGGGTTATTCATCGCAGAATACGAATGTACTGTTATTTCTGGCGGCGTTGGAGAAAGCCCTGCTGGATCAGGGACGCCGCGTGCCCGCCGGCGCTGGTGTAGCAGCGGCGATTCGCAGCTATCAACGGGCGGCGCAAGCGGTGGTAGTGGGGGCGCGAAAGTAAGCGGGCGGAAAATCTGCATGGCTAAAACTTCTTATCCTACGATTCCAAATGCTGGCGCGATGAGCGACTTCGTCGGCGCGTTCGACGTGCCTTCGAAAGTAACGGACTACGTCTATAAGTGCAGGTTTTCGCACTGCTGGAACGGAATCGCGACGCGGCACGCCGACACCATGGATTGCAAATTTTTAGTGGATGGTCGCGGGGTAGTGCTGGGATTGGCGCATCCGGGTTTCGTGGAATTTCGGACGCGCGCGGGAAGGAATCTCTCCGACCGCGAAGCGAGTTACATTGCGGCTGAATATCTGCGAGGAAGGCTGGAGCAGGAAGACGAACACGCACTTTACGACGTGCCCGCCACCGAACTAACCCGCATCATTGAGAAACTTAATATCCGCTGAACTCGTGACTGGAGGGTTTGCGCTGAATCATGAAGGGTAACATTTTCTATTTAGTGGACGATTCCTTTTTGGCGAGCGAGCGGATGTAGTTCACCAGATTCCACATGGCGTCCGGCTTGGCTCGGTCCCCTTCTGAGGGCATTTCAGCTTTGCCATTCTTTATAATGTAGAAGAGCTCACCGTCCGTGCGGTCTTTCAGTGCGGCGGGATCGCGGTAATCGGCCAACTTCACTTTCATATCTGCCGCCAGGTCGCCTTTGCCATTGCCGTCTTTTCCGTGGCACATCTCACAGTCGATGTCATACATTTTTTTCCCCTGGGCGATCGAGGTGGCAGTAGGTTTTACGGGGTTGGCCATCTTAGTCGCTTCCGGGGGGATTTTATATTCGGCGCTGGGAGTATTTGCGCCCGGCTTCGATTGTTGCGCGAGGCCTGAGACGGTTGTCAAGAGCAGGATTGATAAAACACAAAAAGTTTTTCTCATGGGAGCCTCCCGCAGCATGAACCAGCGGATCCATTGCGGGCATTCTACTCCCGCAGGGGACAACGAGAAAGGCGTTGTTTTTTGTGGTGTGCGGGGAAGGTGACCAAGCAAATCAGGCGTCGGAGAGAGATTCGCCGGAGCCGGAGCCGTCCTGCAACTCGCCAACTTCGAAGATTTCGCCGCAATCGAGGCACTCGACGTACTGCGTGTCATCATCTTTGGCGATGAGCTGCGTTCGTTTGTGCTGGCAAGCCGGATCTGGGATCACAGAACCACCCATAGCAGAATGGATTATACATCTTAGCCGAGTCACGCTGGGAGTGTGGCAGGAGTGTTACAGGCTATGGGCATGTGCTCATAGAGAAAGAGCGCCGCGACGAAATATAGGTTCCCAAAGAGGCGGTGCTAGAGTTGACAAACGGGCGGATTGACACTATCAGTCTGTTTGCAACGGTAGAGCGAGGCGTACGTGAGCGAGGAACTGAGCGCCACCCAGAAACGTCTAGGAACCGCGTTGTTCTACGGAATTCTGATTGCGCTCGCCTATCTAGTTTTTCTTGTCTTCCAGCCATTTCTGGTTCCACTTGCATGGGCCATCGTTATGGTGGTGGTGGCCTATCCGGTTTACGCGCGGCTGGCGCGCAAGTGGGGGCGCACGGCGGCCGCTAGCGCAAGCACATTGGGTGTGACATTAATTATAATCGTCCCCGCCATCCTGGTGACCGGCGCATTTATCCGGCAGGGCGTGGAAGCTGTACAAGTGGTGCAACAACAAATTCAAAGCGGACACTTTTCCTGGGTAAACGATCTGTGGCTTCGCATTCAAGAGCGATTTCCGGACGCCAACGCAGGCGATCTGACCACGGCGATTCATCGTTATGCGGACGCCGGAGCTGGTTATCTGGCCACACGGGTGGGAACTGTGCTGCGCAACACTGCGGTGTTTTTGTTTGATCTGACCGTTATCATTCTATCCATGTTCTATTTTTTCCGCGATGGCGTTGCGATTGTGGCACGTTTGCGCCAAGTACTTCCCTTCGAGAAATCGCATCGCGATCGGATGATCAACGACGCGCGAGAATTAATTTTTGCGAGCGTGACGTCTAGCTTAGTTGCGGCGGTCGCTCACGGAGTATTGGGTGGACTGGCCTTTGGATTGACCGGAATTCACGCGCCGATTTTCTGGGCCGTGATGATGGGGTTTTTCTCGCTGGTTCCGGTGCTGGGCTCGGCGCTGATATGGGTACCGGCGGCGATCAGCTTGATGGTGAATGGGCATATTGGAATGGGCATCGTTCTAATGATTTTTTGCGGCGTGATCGTGGGACTGGTGGACAACATTATTCGTCCCTGGATGATAAGCGGGCGCGCGCAAATGGGCGGCTTGGTGGTGTTTATCAGCGTCCTGGGGGGCATCAGCGTCTTCGGCATGCTAGGCGTGGTGCTAGGGCCGATTGTGGTGGCTGCCGGAGCGAGCATGCTGGACCTGTACGCACCAGGCGCTGTTGTTAGAAACCCCAAACCCAAAGCGGGTGGGAACAAATTGGGCGGCGTGCTAGAGTAGCGGCCTTCGGAAGCAGGATGAAGAAAAATTCCAATTCAAAACACGTGAGCTTGCCGCCGGACAAATTGCGGTGGCATTGCGATCCAGCTCGCATTCCGTTTGAAACGACTTCGGAAGTCGACCCGTCCACCGGTGACACCGGGCAGGACCGCGCGTTACGCGCGCTGCGCATGGGTGTGGAGCTCACGGCGCCAGGCTACAATCTTTTTGTCTGCGGGCTTTCCGGGACCAGCCGCGGCGGAATGATCGTGCGGTTGATTGAGGACATGCACCCGAAGAGCGAGATCGCTCCGGACCGCTGTTACGTCAATAATTTCAAGAATAATGACCGGCCACGCCTGCTGACCTTGACCCGCGGACAAGCCAACGCATTCAAGAAGGAAGTGGAAACCGGAATTGACTTTTTGCGCCGGCGCATTCCGCAGGTGTTCGAGGGTGAGCCGTTCCAGCGGCAGAAAACGCGCATCGTGGAGCGTTTTACTCTGCGCGAAAAAGAATTGATGGACGATTTCACACGGCGGATCGCGAGAGAACAGTTTGCTTTGGGGCGCATGCAAGTGGGCGCTGTCGCGCTGCCGGAAATTTTTCCGGTGATCGAGGGTGCCATGGTGCCGATCGAGGAAATTCCCAAGCTCGTGCAGGACGGAAAACTGGAAAGTCCAGCGGCGGAAGAACTGGAGCGCAAGTACGATCAGTTCCGCCAAGAGTTTACGGTAGTCTATCGCAAGACGCTATCGCTTTCGCGCGAGCTGGCCAGTGAAATGAGCTATCTGGAGCAAGAGGCTGCGTCGGTGTTAGTGGATGGTGTGATCGAGGAGCTCAAGGAGAAATATCCGAGCACGCAAATCTCCGAGTATCTGGAGGAAGTGCGGCACCACATTCTGGATAATCTCGATCCTTTCAAGGAGCGCGAAGGGGAGGAAGAGCAGCCTCCCTCAGAGGGTGGCGGAGGCGCGCGCGTGGAACGCACGGATCGCGATCCATTTCGTGTTTATGGCGTAAACGTGATTCTGGCCCATGGCGAGGGTGAAAAATGCCCAGTAATTTTCGAGACGATTCCAACGTATGCAAATCTTTTTGGCACCATTCATCGCAGCTATGATACGCGCGGCGGATGGAGTTCGGATTTCATGGACTTGCGGGGCGGTTCGTTGTTGCGCGCCGACGGTGGTTATCTGGTGATGTACGCGTTGGATGCGCTGACGGAGACGGGGGTGTGGCGCACTTTGAAGCGCACGCTCAATCATGGAAAGCTCGAGATCCAGCCAGTGGACGTATTCTTTCCGTTCAGCACAGCGGCGCTTAAACCGGAGCCAATCGATACACATGTGAAGATCATTCTGATCGGCGACCGCGATATGTACGAGCTGCTTTACGATTTCGAAGAAGACTTCCGCAAGATTTTCAAGGTGCGCGTGGAATTCGACGAAGAAATGCCCTGGAGCGACGAAATCATTCGCGAGTATGCCGGGCGGCTGCGCAAGATTTGCAATGACGAGGCACTTTGCCCGTTTGACCGCACTGCTTTCGCGTCGATTCTGGAACACGGCGTGCGGCTGGCCGGGCGAAGAGGAAAAATCACCGCGCGCTTTTTCGATCTTGCGGATTTAGCGCGCGAGGCTTGCTATGTTGCGCGAAATGAAAAGCAGGCAGTCGTGACCGCAGAACACGTTCGCAAGGCGTTAGATGCGAAAGTGGAGCGGCACAATCTGACGGAAACAAAAATCCGCGAGATGATCGACCAGAATTTGCTGTTCATCGATACGACCGGGACTCGCGTGGGCCAAGTGAATGGATTGAGCGTGATCGAAATCGGAGGGTATCCGTTTGGCAAGCCCGTGCGAATTACCGCAACGGCGTCACTCGGTAAAGCGGGCATCGTCAACATCGAGCGCGAGTCAAACTTGAGCGGGCGTTTTCATGATAAGGGCGTGCAGATTATTTCCGGCTATCTAAGACGAACGTTTGCGCAGGATAAACCGCTGTCGCTGTCTGCGAGCCTTTGCTTCGAGCAATCTTATTCAGGCGTGGACGGAGACAGCGCCAGCTCGGCTGAAGTTTATGCTTTGTTGTCCGCGTTGGCGGAGCTTCCGATTCGACAGGAACTCGCGGTGACCGGCTCGGTGAATCAGCACGGCGACATTCAGCCCATTGGGGGCGTGAACCAGAAAATCGAGGGATTTTACGACGTGTGTAAATTGAAAGGATTGACCGGAAAACAGGGTGTGCTGATTCCGGCGGAAAATGTGGATGATCTAATGTTGCGCGACGAGGTAATCGAAGCGGTGGGCCAAGGGCAATTCCACATTTATCCGGTAGGCACCGTCGAGCAAGGCATTGAAATACTTACGGGCGTGGATGCGGGCAAGCGGAAATCTCGGGAAAAGTTTGGGCCGGGGAGCGTGTTTGGGAAGGTCGATTCCCGGCTGCATGAGATGGCCCATGCCATGCGAAAATTCCACTGAAGAATCCTGGCCATACATAGTCTACTGCTGGGCGCAGGAGCATGAAAAAGCAGATCCCTCACGCGTCCGCAAACGGCGCGGCCGGTTCGGGATGACCGTGGTATGGGTGGTCGCTTCGAGTTGTGCCGGCTGAGGGAGAGCTAGACCAAGCGCTTCATTTCGATCACAACTTCCTGAGTTTTCCCGTTTCGTTCAATCAAGAGTTTGTATTTGTGCCCGACTTGACGAAACAGATCGCGTACGGCATGGAGCGTGAGGTCCGCAGCGGGCTCAGAATCGATTCCAGCGATGATGTCGCCCTCATGAATGCCGGCTGCGGCGGCGGGCGTGCCCGGCTGAACGCGCACGATCTCAAAGGTCCTGAGGTTTGCGCCCTGGGCCACGATGGCGAGGCCGCTCATGTCTTCCTCAGCGAATTTGTTGAATTCCAAGTTTGCCTCGAGAATGATGCGTTGATGCGCAAGATCGAAAACCACGGTAAAACGGCGAAGAAATCCGGCGCCGATGGCACCTGCGCGAGTTTGGTCGCTGCCTTTGTCTGGCCTCGACTGAGAAAAAGCTGCTACTGGTTGTTCGACCACGTAGGGGCCCAGCTGAAACATTTTCAGGCGGCCAAGAAAGATCTTTGCGCCACCGTCGAGTTCTGGGTACGAGCTGGAAACAGTTTTGAAATGTACAGACGAGAAGCCCTGAGCCTCGGTGTAGGCGCTGGAAAATACGATAGCGGTATCGAGCGCGGTGTTCACCACAAAATTGGCTTCCAGCGACTTGTGGCCGGAGAGTTCAAACTTCGCGCGAATCAGCGGTGCAGTGCCAGCGAAGGTTAGTGGAAAACTTTTGCCCGGACCGGAATAGGCAAAAGTGGCGGGATCGTAAAGCTGCACGGTTTGCCTGAGATAATTGACCACAACTACAAGACGATCGAAAAAATCCGCTCCGAGAGTTCCGTGGTAAGGCATCCCCATCTGCAAACCGAAATCGCTTTTGCCAGCGACGGGGAGCACACTCATGGGCAACGCAACACCTGGAAGACCGAGTACGCAATTTCGCATGGCGGGCTGTGATGTGCCGGCAGAACGGGAGGGATTGGGCGCGTCGCCAGGATCCACCGACGTCGCGCTCGCGCTGGAATTCAGCTCGAACAGCAGGGGCTTGCCCTGATCTATCTTAACCGGCAGAAAAATGAGATCGCCGATGAAGGCGGCGGGGTTTGACGCGGCATTGCCACCGTACGCGAACCGGGCAGGCGCAGTGTTTTCTTGTGTTGCCGGCGCAGGCGATTGGCCAGGCAGCGTGGGTTGAAGCGCGAAGCCGATCATCGCGATAAAAATAAATACGACAAAAAATCCGTGACGGCGCGTCCGATTTCCTCGTCGATGAATCATCTGCGTCCAGGTAGATAGACTAGTGAAGATAATAATCAAAGTAAATTCCGCCGGAATCTTTCCACCATCCATTGGCACTTGCTTTCAGATGGCGATTGACCAATCCGGGTTTTATGAGGCGCAGCAGTTCCGCGCTGGGAGGATTGCTCTGGTTCGATGGTTTGGCCGATTCCATCTGCGCAATGAAACGCGCAATAATTTTATCCCACGGAATTCTTGCGATATCAGAGCCGCCCATGCCGGAAAGCTTTTCCGGAAGGAGCGCACGCAAACGGACAAATTCAGGATCGCTGACGACGGAATCCACCGAAGACGCCGCCGTAGCTTTGCCGTTCATTCGCGCTACGCTGTCGCGCACCATGGCTTTGCGCGGTCCCATGATGACGAATTGCGGAGTCACGGCGAGGTAATAGAAGCTGCGGCGCTGCTGCCCGGATTCCGGATCACGAAAGGGATAGGACAAATCGAGGTAGGTGGTGTCGGAGGAGGTATCTTCGGCAGCAATCTGTTTCGCGAGAGCAGCCCGCAGGAGGCGTAACACGTCCGCCTGCTTCTGAATGGCCATGGCATAGAGTTGCTGCGACTCGCCGTCTTCGGTAAACGAAATTCGATTGCCAAATTCGCCGGTAAACAGCTGCAGGGCGTCGGAGACCGACATTCCCAGAAAACCTTGAGCCATGGCCTCGGCGCCGAGTAAGCCAGCCGATTGCTGAGGGGTCATGGCTGCAAGCGCACCTCCGCGGACTATTTGATACAGCGACACAAGGTCAATTTTAGAAACACTGAAATACGGGCCCGTAGCGACGATGGGTTGCGTCTGGAATGTCGTGGTGCTTGCTCCTGCGATATCGAAGAAACTTCCGGCAGAAGTGTCGCCGAGTATCGCGCCGTGAGCGCGCGTTGTGTCGCTGGCAAAGCTGATGCCTCCGCCGGCCACATGAACCCTCTCTAAGTGCACGTTGCGGATGAACTTCGCCATGGGCTGATCTTTTTGATCGGCGGGGATCCATTTATCCGGATCGGGGACGTGGACGAAATATTCCACGGCGGCGTCCTTTCCCAGGTAAGGACGGATCGCCTGATATTCCGGCAGGTCCATCAGGGAGGAGTTTGGTTTTGCGGACGAACTGAAGCGGGTCACCAGATCCTGGATAGCGTCTTTCTGCGTAGTCACCAGAAAATAGTTTCCAGCTCGGGTGCTGTAGGTTGTGTTTGTGTTCGCAGCATCGTTCGCATTTTCGGTCCTGACTTCGATGGTGCTGCCACCGAAAGTATAAGTGGAAACCTGCGCCTTGGTCTTGCTACTGGCTTGCGCAAGGGCTTTCAACTTCAGCACTAAATCGGCTTTGCCGGTGCCGTCATAAACGAAAAACAGACTGGCCAGATGCGACGGATTAGCGGGCGTGCCAGCGGAAGACTGCGCATTTGCGATGAAGCCGAAGGCTGCCGGGTTATCCAGTAACGAGAGGAGGTCGGAGAGTTGCAAGGCGGGCGTGGCGGAGCTGTTCTTTTGTTGCCATTGCACAAAGTTTTTCGCGAGTGCCTGGCGCACGGGTTCGAAATCGGGATCTTCCAGGAGCTGGAGCACGTGATTTTTCTTATCGGAGTCCCCCAGAAACGATTTGCCGCGCCATTGCATATAGAAGAGCGTACTTTGCGGCAAGCGCTCCGAAATTGCAGGAGTTTGAGCGAACGACGGGCTCGCCGCAAAAAAGCAAAGGAGAAACACGGCGCCGAGCGCTGGGCCACTCGCATGATTACAAAGACGCGCTAGGGGGGCACCCCACCGTCCAGTAAGAGATACTATTTTGGCATTCACCCGAGTGTCCCCCAATTTTTGAGAAGGTTAAGGCGAAGCACGGCGATCCGAGCTAATATATTTCGATCCTACTTTCCAGGCGGCGCGCTAGAAGACGAACCGGCTGGCGTGGAGGCCGGCGCGGCAGAACGCGCTGACTTCGGAGTGCTCAAATACCCCTTGGCTTGATCCTTAGAGAGATCGAACACCACGATTTCATAAGGCGCGCGGGCGCCCCGAACATAAAACTGAATAGGCTCGCCAACAGTCTTGTCTTTTTTCTCGATACTCTTGTCGTCGGCCACGACATTGAGCGTGTACTTGAAATGCTTGGTGTCAATCTTACGAAGGGTTACTTGTATGGGGCCAACGTGCTCCGGTCCCTTGGAATTCTTGTTGAGGCTGAATTCAAAGATGTCGCGCTCGCCGAGGCGCTTGAGCTCCTCTACTTCGTCATGATTCCGCGCGATCAGCCCGCTCTGCACGCCTAAATCGCCGATGGTGCTCTGTAGTTTGCTTTTGGTGCTCTCCAAGTCTGCCTTGGTTGCATCGACCTCGGTCTTGGTTCCGCTGAGTTCGGTGGCCACCTGGCCAAATTTCGTAGAAGTGTCAGCTTGCACTGCGCCGATTTGCTGATGAAGCTCCGCGTCACTCTTCTGCTGATCTTTCTTGATGGATTGAGCGAGGCTGCGGGCGCGCGCGAGTTCGTCTTGAGTCAATCCGAGCTTTTGCGAAGTGACGTCCAGCTGGCCTTTCAGGTCTGCTACGCGCGAATTCGTCTTGTCGATTTGGGCCGCTAGCGCTTGGGTTTTGCGGTCGGCCTCGTCCAGTCCTTTGCGATAATTCTGACGCGCCGCATAACCCGCGTAAAGCAAATAACCGACCAGCGCAAAAGCGACGACGAACAGTAGCGTGACCCAGCGCGGCAGACCTGCTTCACTCACACGGGTTACCTCAACGGGAACGGGTGTGTTCGGATTCGAACTCATCGAGCCTCCTTGGATCAGAGCGGCCCAGCCGCTCCCTATGGGACGGAATTATGGCTGACGCTTAGCCGGAAGTCTATGCTTGGCGCGCGCGCTTGTTTCTTTCTCGTGCAGGCCAGTCAGCCAGCACGGTAGTGGTTAAGCCGCCTCGAGGCGTGAATTCTCCGGTGACGCGAAACCAGACCGGATGCACGGCCGCTACAAAATCGCGCAACATGCGATTTACCGCATTCTCGTAAAAAATCCCAAGATCGCGGTAAGCCAGCAGATACATCTTGATGGACTTCAGTTCCAGGCAGAGCTTTTTCGGCTGGTACTGGAGTGTAATCGTGCCGTAATCGGGCAAGCCGGTCTTGGGACAGACGGAGGTGTACTCCGGAAATCGAATAGTGATTTCGTAACCGGGGAAATGGTTGGGCCAGGTCTCCAGTTTTGGCAGCTTGGCATCCATACCGGCGCGCGCATGAACGGCAGTATAGTCGGGCATCAGAATTCCTTTCTCAAAACATTCTACACGCGCGGGGTTGCGGAACGGAATTTCTGGACCGTTCGGGGTTCAAACCTTGCTCCGCGTGGGGCTTTTATGTATTCTGCGGGCGAAAACAGGAGACAACTGGTCCGATGATTTGTCCGCAGTGCCGCAGCGCCAATGTTTTTCGGTCGCACCGCGACGGCGCGCTCGATTACATCCTTACGGTATGCAACTTGCGGCCGTGGCGCTGCCATACTTGCGATAACCGGTTTTATGCCTGGCGCGTGGCGGTGGCTTTCCAGCGGTTTGCGCATTGTCCTAAGTGCGGGAATTTCGATTTGGAGCACATTTCCCGGGAGCGCGTGGAGGACGGAAGTTTGCTTGGCCTAAAGCGCAGGCTGCGGTTCCCGGCCTACCGCTGCGATCCTTGCCGCGAGAGATTTTTCAGCGTGCGTTTCTTCAGACGTATACGTCCTTCGATGATCCGAGATGGGGTTGAGCGTTCGGTGGCAGGATAGTTTCCATCCTTCCGAAGACGATGGCTAAATCTTTCGTGTAGAAACAACTCCGCAGGCCCCGCCGCGTGTCAATGAATATCACCGGTCTGGAATCTCAAAGCTGAAATCGCGGCTGCGTAATCGTACTTGGCACTGGTTTGCGTGATTTCAGCCTGGGTCCGATTCAATTGAGCCTGGCTTAGCTCGATGATGGAACTGAGACCGAGCTTGTAGCGCTGTTGGGCGAGATCGAACGCTTGGGTGGCTTGGCTTAAGAGTTGCTGCGTCACGGCCAAGCGTTGAAAGGCTGAATTGGCATCGAGCCAGGCGCTTCGAACATCGCGCGTCACGCGATTTTGCAGGTCGCGAAGATACTGCTCTTGTGCGTGCGCTTGCGCGGTGGCTTCCGCATGCAGGGCATTGAACTGGCGTCCGTTGAAGAGGGGAATGTTGACGTTGAATCCAGCCGCGGCATAACGGCTTCCTAGAGGCTCTTGCCGTACGGGAGTAAGTCCGGCCACACCGACTGCTGAAATTGTGGGAAACCAAAGGTCACGCTCCGCAGCGGCGTAGCTTTGCGCCGAGCTGACGCCCAAGCGTCCGCCGATTAATTCCGGTCGGTTTTGCATGGCTTGAGAGATGAGCAAGGTGATCTCTGCAGGAGGAGCGGCGGGCGCCGACTCGTCCGCGAGTATGAAGATTTTTTGATCGGCATATCCCAGGGCGAAAGATAGGTCCGCATAAGAAGCCTGCAGATTATTTTGTGCCTGGATCAGAAGAAGCTGTGCCTGAGCCAAATCCACATTTGCGAAACTTACGTCGAGACCCGACTTCAATTTATTTTTTTCCAGCTCGGTTATTTGGTCGGAAACGAGTTGGCGATCCTTGACCGTTTCCTGGGCTACTTTCAAGACAGCTTGTGCTTTTAGAACAGCGTAATAGGCCTGATCCACTGCTAAAAGGATGTCGGCACGGGAGGTGACGACGTTTTCTTCCTGTGCTTCGGCGTGCAGGCTCGCACTTTTCACCAACTCGTGGGTGCGTCCAAAGTCGGTGAGGAGTTGTCCTACGGTGACACCGTTCGCATAGCGGTCGTAAATGATTGAGTTACTCAAAGAGCCGGCAGCCACGCGGCTGTCTGTCTCGGATTTAACCCCGGTCAAACTGCCAAACACCTGCGGGTAATACGCCGACCGCGCTTGTGTGACCCGAGCTTTAGCGGCATTCGCTGAGTACTGCGCAGCCTGAATTTGGGGCTGATTCTGGATTGCAATTTTCTCGGCGTCTGCCAGCGTGAGACTCGGGGGAGTTTGCCCCGAACACGGAATCGAACACAGCGTCAACAGGAAAAAAAATGAATGTAGGAAACGCGAGGACATTAGTGGGCCTCCTCCGGCACCACGGCCATGCTGGGGGCAGCGCGTCGCCGATAGATGAGCAGGTATGCCGCGGGAACTACGAAGATCGTGAGAATAATAGAGGAAATCAATCCGCCAATAATCACGCGAGCCAGCGGTGCATAGGCTTCGCTGCCGGTTTCGAGTTGGAAAGCCATGGGAAGGAGACCTACGACGGTGGCGAGCGAAGTCATCAGAATTGGGCGAAGGCGAATGCGACAGGAGTGTGCGACCGCTTCAACGAGCGAGTGCCCTTCGGAGCGGAGAACGTTCGCGAAATCAACAATGAGGATGCTATTGGAAACGACCATGCCTTGCAGCATAACGATTCCCATGAGCGATTGAATGTTTAGGGTCGTGCTGGTGAAAGCCAGGGTGAAAATCACGCCAACAAGGCCGGTCGGAACCGCCAGGACAATCAGGAATGGGTCAATGAAAGAAGCAAACTGCGCGACCAGAATCAGGTAGACCAGCAAGACGGCCAGCAGAAGGCCTATGCCAAAGCTCTGGAAGGAAGATTCCATGGTGATCACGAGACCTCTGACGTTAACGCGTATGTTGGACGGCAATTTCGTATCGGCGATGATTTTAGAAATTGCTCTTGCGGGAGCGCCCATGTCCTCGCCCGTAGGCGCGACGTACACGTCGAAAGTTCTCTGCAATTGATAATGATCCAGTTCGGTGGGAGTTTGAATTTGCGTTACGTCCGCCACCTGACTCAGGTAGGTCGGCATTTTCAGGTTGGGAGAGCGCAACGGCATGGCCTTCAGATCTTCAATCGACTTCACCTGATTTTCTGGATACTGCACACTGACGAAATAGTTGTTGCCGGTTTTGGGATCGATCCAATAGCTGGGAGCGATCATTACGTCGGAAGTAAGAGCGGTGATGACGTTGTCCACGACTTCCTTGGGACTGAGGCCCAGCTGACTGGCGCGTTCGCGATCAACATTCAGTTGTAGAGCGGGATAATCCATGTCCTGCGGGATGTAAACATCCGAGACACTCGGCACCGCTTTAATTTCGTGGGCCAAGTTCTGTGCGATATTGCTCGCGGCGGTTAAATCCATTCCGCTCACCTGCACGTCAATCGGCGCAGGCATCCCTTGATTTAGAACCGCGTCCACCAGGCCGCCAGACTGGAAATAGGTACGCAATTGCGGGAGCTGCTTGGCGATGCGCTCACGCACTTTGTCCATATAGGTAAGGCTGCTTACTGAGTGATGCTCTTTCAGGCCAACTTGAACTGTGGCGGTGTGCATGCCTGAATTGGAGGTGAATAAAGCGGAAAGATCGGGGAAAACGCCTATGTTCGACAGGATGGTGCTCAAATCGTCTGGCTTTACGACTTGGCGGACGATGTCTTCTACTTGTTTGACATAGCCTTCGGTCACCTCAATACGAGTACCCGTGGGCGCCTTTACGTTGATGACGAATTGGCCTGCATCCGAGCGCGGAAAAAATGCAACTCCGATCAGCGGAACCAAGAGAAAGCAGAGCAAGAAGAATCCAACAAAGGCCCACACCACGAGTCTTGGACGATCCAAGGCACGGCGAACCCATCGTTCATAAACGTTGAGCATTCGCTCGAACGTAGCGCTGAATTTTTCGTGGAATCGATCGCTCCAGGATTTTTTGGCGGATTCCGAGCCTTGCGCGTGCCGATGAACGGCCTTGAGAAAATAAGCGCAGAAAAGAGGAACGACAGTAACCGCATCGAAGTAAGAGGCAAACAATGCGAGGACGACGGCGAGGGCCAAGGCGGAAAACAGATACTTACTGACGCCGAATAGCAGAGTGACCGGAAAAAAGACCACAACGGCAACGAGCATGATGGCCAAAACGGGTAAAGCGACTTCATTTGCGCCATTCACGGCGGCCGTCTTCGGATCTTCTCCCAATTCAACGTGACGATAGATATTTTCGAGAACTACGACCGAGTCGTCAATCAATCGCGAAAAAGCCAGGGCGAGTCCGCTCAGGACCATGCTGTTGATAGTTTTGTTGGCCGAGTGGAGAACGAAGAACGTAATCATCACGGACAACGGAATGGAAAGAAAGACGGCGGCGGTGGCGCGGAAACTTCCCAGAAACATCCAAATCATTACGGCGGTGAGGATAATGCCGATTCCGCCTTCGCGCAGGACCGTGAAGATCGCACCCTTGACGAAAAGAGACTGGTCAAAAACTACGTGCGTCTTGAGTTGAGCCGGAATATCGCGAAGCGTTTTAATGGCTTTTCTGACACCGTTTACAACGGCGATGGTGTTGGTGTCACCCCCTTGCTTTAGGATCGGAACATAGACAGATTTCTGGCCGTTGACCCGCACGATGTTGTACTGCAGGAACGAACTGTCTAAAGCCTGCCCGATATCTGAAACAAAAACTGAATTCTGGCCTTCGGTTTTCAACGGAATATTGTTGATAGCGGCTGCATTCGGCACTTGAGCGTTGGTGTAAATGTTGTAATCCAGGGGACCGATGCGCACGTCACCGGCGGGCAGAATCAGATTCGATTGGTCGATGGCACGGACGACGTCCATGGGACTGAGTTCATGAGCCTGCAATTTAAGGGGGTCCACGTTCACCATGATTTGCCGGTAGCGGCCGCCATAAGGAGGAGGGACGGTGGCGCCCGGTACGTTGGCGATCTGGTTGCGAATCGTAAATTGCAAATAATCGTGGAGCTGCGTTTCGCTCAACCCCTGGCCTTCCACCGTCAACAAGCACACCGGAAGACTCGAAGCATCGATCTTCATCACCACGGGCGGGAGAGTGCCTTGTGGCAGGCGGCGCAGGTCGGCCATGGCGAGGTTTGAAATCTGAGTGACGTCGGCGTTGGCGTCTGTGCCGGGCTGAAAGAAGATTTTGATGAGGCTAACGCCGGTCATGGAACGCGATTCCAGGTGATCAATACTGCTGCCGAGGGTGAAGAAACGCTCGAATGTATCGGTGATGTCAGCTTCCACCTGCTCCGGAGGCATGCCGCTGTAAAACGTGGCTACCAGCACCACCGGAATGTCGATAGGCGGAAACATATCCACGGGCATTTGAACCAAGGCGGTAAGGCCGAGCACGCAAACAAAGAGACAAAGAACAATAATGAAATATGGATGGCGAAGAGAGAATGTTGGCATGGAGGTCTCTTATTCCGTCCCGGCTGGGGCCGTGACAATTTGTGGTGACACGAGTTGGCCCACTTTGTATTGGTTTTGTTCGCCAAAAATGACCATTTCGTTTTCGTTGAGACCGGACAAAACTTCCGCTTGAGTGGCTGTCTCAATTCCCAGTTTGATTTCGCGTTTTTCGACGTGGTTTGAAGAATTTACCGCCAGCACGGTCCCTTTACCGTTACCTGAAGATTGCATGGCCTGAACCGGGATGCTTAAAGCTTGCGACGCGGATCGGAGGGGAATTTTTACGGATGCATACATTCCGGGAACCAGGCGGTAGCCCGGATTGGGGACCTGAACCTCTGTATGCATGGTGCGGGTTTGCGTCTCAATCTGCCCGGACAATCGCACAATTTTTCCGGCGAAAGTATCTTGGGTGCCGGAGACGCTGATGTCTACGGTATCTCCCATATGAACATCCGGGACGGCCCTTTCCGGCAACGGAATCACGAGACGCAAAATATTGTTCTGCGAGAGCTGGCACAACGCGAGGTCTCCTTTATTGGAAGAAGTTCCGGCGGGAAGGAGGGCTCCGGTATAAGCGTAAATCTGAGTGACCACGCCTTCGAAGGGCGCGGTGATGCGTGAGTAGGAAAACATGGCTTGATCTTTTCCCAGTGCGGCTTTAGCCACCAGCAATTCCTGTTCGGCGGCGGAGACAGCGTCTTTCGCGGAAGAAACGCCAGCGTAGGCTTCCAGATCTTTTCCTTGTGCCGCGTCGATTTCTTGCTGAGCCACAAGCTCAGGGCGCGACTTCTGCACATCGGCAAGGCGTGTATAGGTCAAGTGCGCGACGTTGTAAGCCGATTGCGCTCGATTGAGCTCCTCGCGAGCGCGGGAAAGATCCTGATCGCTGCGGCGGGCGCTTGCTTCATCCTGCTGTAACTGTTGCTGCAGTTCCGGGATTTCAAGTTCGGCGAGAATTTGGCCTGCTTTGACGTGGGTGCCCCAATCCACGTACAGTTTTTTGATATAGCCGGAAACTTTTGCGTACACTTCAATTTCCTGAAGGGGCTCAAGTTCGGAGGCGATTTCAAGCTGATTACTCAGATCGTGGCGAGCAACTTTCACCACCGGAGCGGTGGGAGCGTGCGCGGCATCTTCGGCTGCGGCCTTGCGGGTACTTCCGCAGCCGGATAGGAGGGCCACGAAAATCCCGGCTGAGACCAGCAGAGTCGCGCGAGCACATCTCCTAGGTCTTCTTATTTCTTCCTCAGAAAATATTTCTAGTTTCATTTGTTTGGGAAATTCGCTGAGTTAGACTCCATCTGACGGAGCGTATCGTACAGTTTTTCGAGCGTGAAATCCTGGGAGCGGCATACCTCGATCAGAACCCTCCGCTTCCGTAAAATGTCCTGCGCGGTCCTAGCGACGCGTACGGCGATGTCGCGCGGGATGGTCTGAACTCCGTGCAGATCTCCTTGAATCAGATCTCCTGGGTTCACCGGGAGGCCTGCCAGCTCGACCGTGCCACCGAAATCGAAAACGTGGGCGTAGGCATGTGATAAGGACACGTTGCCGGCAAACATTTGAAATCCAGTGGCGTGCACACCTGGAAGATCGCGCACGGCTCCGTTGGTAACAATGCCGGCACATCCGAGAGCAAGCAGAATATTCGCGTGCACCTCTCCTACGAAGGCTCCCAAACCGGGAATGGCATCGATATCCTGGACAACTACGATCCGAGGTGCGGGGATTGTGCGGATGTACTGCCACCAGTCCGGCCGCGCGTAATAGCTATGCCCTTCCATCGGAGGATCAGCAGTCCGAATTCTCGCCGTGGTGGCATAGCCGACTAAAGGCGAGAAGTCCGGAAAAATGCTGTGGATAGTGGAATTCGCAAAGCCGGTGTTTCGCAAACGGACATCGAACGTTTCGATCGCGCTGGCAACGACGCAGGTGCTCAGCTGGCGGAATTGGTCCAGCAATTCGGTAGAAAGAGGTTCCGAATTCATGGCAACTCCTCTCGCGGGAATGACCGCGAAGAACTTGGCCTAAGAGGACCCGGGTACCTTCAAGAATTCAGCTTGGATTTTGAAGCGAACGCACTTCTTCTAACAGAACAAGGACGGAGGGGAGCGATGCTGGATAGAAACCGTGACGCCCACCGCGAGAGAGGGTAGGTCCGCCTCTTCTTTGACTGCGCGCTTATTACGAAGTTCGGGTTTAGGCGGCACTACTTTTGCGACCGGAGATAGGCGATCGGGGCGAAGGACTACAGGATTGGGGGCCGCCTTCATCTTGCTGGCGATATTTACGTAGTGCGTTGGATTTGAACTGGGAAAATACTGACTATTTTTCGCCAGGGTCGAGAGGCCTGCAACACCAAATAGCAGCACCACGATGGATGCATTTACCAGGCCGCGTTTGAGCAACTTGCTTCTCATTCGGCGTGCGATTCCCACCTGCGAACGTCGTTTCCTAGGATGCTTACACCCTGATTATGGTCGCGCGCGGAATCGAAAGCAACAGCGCTAGGAAAAATATGGGACGCCCGGTGCACTGGGCGTCCCTGTCTCCGGTTCATGTTTCGAGTGCGCTTAAGGAAGGACGTAGCGCAGGTCGATATATTGGATGAAAGCGTGCGCATTTCTGGGAGCTCCGTGGGACACCGACCAAGGTGTACGCTCCACCCAAGAAGACTGCGTTATGAATTGCAGCTTCCCATGGTTCGGTGTTCCCCAGATTGTCTTGGTGATCCCAAAGGTGGCTTCCTGAAACGACTTGTTGTTGGTGTTGGCAGAGCCCGGGAATCCAAAGCCGGTGCAGAAGAACCCGGATACGCCGAGGCAAGAGGGAGCCGGTGTTGCCGCGGAGGCCGCGGCGCCGCCGAAATTACGCTGGAAGTACGCACCGCTGTAGTACGCGTCAAACTCGAAGCGGGGCGTGACTTGATATTCGAATCCAGCAACACCTGAACCGGAATGAATGGGTGAAGGATCGCCGTTGGCTTTAACGATTGCATCGGGACCGAGGGCGCCGATGTAACGGCCATTACCGGCGCCGTAAAACGTGTTGGCAATCAAACGGAAGCTATGGAAGGCCTCCAACGCCAGATTGACTGAACCGGAGCCCTCGGTAATGGCATTTGTCGTATTAGGCGTAACCAGATTATTTGAGATTTTGAAGCTGCGCAGCAGCCCAGCCGTCTCAAGATGAACTGCGTGCGCGCCAAGTTTCCAGTCGAAGGCACTTTTGACGATCACGTCGGGATGCAGATTTGGAATCGCCGGATTGGATGCCGCACCCGTGCCATTGGTGGCGCCGCTGCCGTTATCGAATTGTCCGGAGAAGTAAGCGCTCGGAAAGACGACCGAGCTAGGTGCGTACTGCTGAGGATTCTCAAGAGCGAAACCGATGGCCCACCAATCCGTCGGATGATAGACCACGCGGAATGCCGCTTGTCGTGAATATGCCATACCCGCAAAGTAGTTCGTGTCCAAGCGGTACCCGGTGAAGACGTCCGATGGCATAGGCGAGAGGCCCACACGGTTAGCAGTGATCAATGACCAAGTTTGTCCGCCAATTACTTCCCAGTTCCCGTGCTTGACGTCGGCAAAAGCCAAGCGCAATCGAAAACTGCCGCTGTTGGTGGTGGTGTAAGCGTTGGGAGGCTGAAAGCCGTTGAAGTCAGATTCCACATAGCCCAGCACACTTGTCGAGTCATTTACGTTCGCCTCAACCTTCATGTTCAGACGAGATGTCTGGGCCGTCGCGCGGAATTCAGTTAGCGTCGCTTGCGGAAGTTGGTTGTTAAATGGAATGGATCCGAAGCTTGTGCCGGTTCCGCTGCCGATATCGCTGCTGCGGAAGACTCCGGTGATATCCGCCCAGCCTCCGGGAGTGAACGCGGCGGCACCTATTCTCCATGACAAAGGAGAAGGCGGTTGTTCGCCGGGCTTCTGTGTACCGCCCGACTGAGGCGGATTTGGTTGAGCGATTGCCGCAGAGAC